>ENA-OPKX01000167-OPKX01000167.1-human-gut-metagenome-genome-assembly--contig:-NODE-167-length-20094-cov-2.940466_pt1 | contig 20094 bp, 17 predicted proteins | sample MGYA00241791_ERZ501709 | MGnify/ENA primary metagenome ERZ501709 (study PRJEB25962, sample SAMEA2042091) | human gut metagenome | biome: human gut; feature: human-associated habitat; material: faeces...
CAGTACGCGGCCACCGCCCAGCATCAGGGTCTCAATATTGAATTTTTCTTTCAACTTCGAAAGAGCCAAACCGTAATCCAGTTCTGTTTTGCCCGCGATAATATAAGAAATTCCCTGCTTTCTAAAAAATGGTCTATAGGCGTTGCCGACCTGTTCTGTCAGCACCTCGACGACATGGGCAGTGGTGTCTCCATAGTGCAGGGTACTGCTTTCCCACCCAAGCTTGCCGTGGGGGTCTACGGAAACATAGAACATTCCGAAGTTCGGCTGTGCAATGAAATCACCTGCCGGAACAGCTGGTGCTTTTTCGTCCAGATCCGACTTTTTATAGAAAGTGAAGTTATCGTCCGTTGTCACTCTGCCGGACAGCCAGCCCTGATGATGATAAAAAGGTTCTTTTCCAAAGGCGATGTCATAAAACACATCGCCCGCCGCGCTGCCCTGCGGCGTTTCCATGTAACTGCCCATGATCTTTCCGTCCAAAGCGGTCATCATGTGGCAGAAAATATAAGGCCTATTCATGTCTAATTTTCCTCCTTACGATTGACAAATTCTCTGTTTGGAAGTAAGCTACCTCTAAACTTCATGTAAATCCTACAACTTAAAGTGTACTTTAAGTCAAGAGGGTTTTTAAAATTTTTTCGGAGGGGGGTTCAAATGGTTTACACGGTGGGAGAAATGGCGAAGCTGCTGGGGGTTACAGCATCCACTTTGCGCTACTACGACAAAGATGGGCTGCTGCCCTTTGTGGAGCGTTCCTCTGGCGGTATTCGTATGTTTCAGGAATCGGATATTGAATGGCTGCAGGTCATCGGCTGCATGAAAAAAGCCGGATTGTCCATCAAAGACATCCGGCAGTACATCGAAATGACACTGCAAGGCGACGACACTATAGATCTTCGACTTGCCATGTTCCACCGCCAACAAGAAGTCCTGAAACAGCAGATGGTGGAATTACAGCACACCATGGAAATGGTAGACTACAAGTGCTGGTATTACGAAACTGCAAAGAAAGCGGGTACGGTCGATGTGCCGCAAAAGATGGAGCTTTCCAAAGTCCCGGAACGCTTTCGAAAAATTCGTCAGGAGCTGCGCACTGCGCCAGGGACTAAGGCAAAAATATAACAAGACTGCTTGGGCAACGGCAGTCTGCATAATTGGTGTCTATCTCGCAAAAGCAAAAGTCGGCACCCCGTTTGGCGTCTCAGCGGAAGCAAATGTCGTGGTCATCCGGTATCTTCCGTTTTTCCTTGCAACGCTTATGAAAATTTAGAATAACACTATGAACAGGGTCGAAAATCGGCATTTACCTGTTATATGAACCGTACTTACGCAAAGATATAAAATCATAGAATTTTCAGAAGGCAGCGTGCAAGTTTTCGGGCTTGCAGGCTGCTTTTTTTATTCGTCTATTTTTCGTTATCATCGACGCTTTTATCAGTTTTTTTGTCCTTGTATAAAATCATTAATATTTTGATGAATGAAGCGATGTTAACGATGAGAAACACAAAGAAAAAGAGAACAAATAAACCAAATAAAAGATTTAAGAGATCAGTATGACTTCCAAGCATTTGATATAAGAAAACAGCAATGCCACTTCCTACCATTCCTACTGCACTCCCTACATATAAGGCTGAATAGAAAATGTTGTGATCTTTCCTCATAAACAATCCTCCTTTTGCTCTGACTTTTTTATTTTATCACTGCTATGAATATCTAAAATATAAATAAATGAATTACCAATCTTTTTCATAAATGAAAATTAAGGGATCAATTATATAATTTCATCCTTAGGAGAATTTTACATGAAAAAAACAATCAAGGCTTCACTAACTCTTTTATTATGCATCTTAACTTTGAGTGGATGCGGAAAAGGTGAAACTACTATACCATCATCAACTCCAGGTTCTACTAATACTGCTACACCAACAACTCCAACAGATAAAGATACAACTACTTCATCAACAAATGCAGAACATAAATACACTGATTTCAGTGAAGAAGATAAAGAATTACAAAAAAATACAATAGGAACCACCATTCCTTTTGCTCCTTGTTATAACTATAAAATAGAACTAGTTGAAGGGACTAAAGAAAACTACCTCAAAGGTGAATTCTATGGTTTGACAGCCGACGATATTAATAGTTACTTGAATCTTTTAAAAAATACATATAAAGTCAGTAATTCAACGAAAACTTCCAACTCCCATAAAATAACCTTAGCTGATGATACCATCTCATTGACCGTCGACTATGAAGATGGTGGGAACAAAATTTCCTTTGAGATTCATAAAGCGAATAAAGAAGATGATAAACCTGGTGATGTTCCTAGCCAGACCATTCCTTCTAATTGGGATGATGTTTCGAGCAAAGTCATCTATACAAACAAGGGAAAAGGAATAGAGAACTATAGAAATAGTAATGGCTATTACAACGTAGATTTCACCAAAGCTACTAAAGCTAAAAACATATCCAATCTTTCAACATATGAAGGCGGATGTCCAACCACAGGCAATGTAAATGTATTAGTGATTCCAGTTGAATTCATAGATAAAGTTCATACTTCCAAGCAAAGTCTAAGTTCTTTGGATTTAGCCTTAAATGGTGGAGATGGAGAGGAATCCTTAAAATTTGGAATGTCTGTCTCCAAGTATTACAACTTATCAAGCAACGGAAAACTAAACCTAAATTTTGAAATAATGGGTGGTGGAACAAAGTGGTATAAGCCAAGTAAATCTAGTACATATTACATAAATCAAGATAAAAATAACAGCAATTCCAATACCGATATGGCTATTGTCAACAGCATCTTAAAGGCAAATAGCAGCGATATTGATTTCTCACACTTCGATTCGGACAATAACGGAATGATAGATGCTGTAGTCATCGTACCGACTATAAAGATAGGCAACCCGGATGAATCAATTCTCCAATGGGCCTATAGATACTGGGATATAACTGATAACACATATAGTGACAATTACTGTATCAACGATTACTTATGGTGTCCTTATGATTTCTTATATGAAACAGATTCAGGATACGATAACGGAACAACTCCTACTAATACCTATACTTTCACACATGAATTTGGACATGTCCTAGGTGCCGAGGATTATTACGATGCATCTTATACTGATAAAGACTTCCTTCTAAATGGAGATGATATAATGGATTCATATTTCGGTGATCAAAATCCATACACCAAATTCAATTACGGATGGTTGACAAGTTCTAAATTGATAACTGCTGCTGATACTGTAACCTTAGATTTGAATGCTTTCGAAAATGATGGGGATACATATATAATCGCCAACAACTGGGATGCGACCTTAGGATGTTACCAAGAGTATTGGGTAATGATGTATTACACCAAATCTGGAATTAATGCCAAATCAAACTATTCATTTAATGAAGGCCTTGTCTTATATCATGTCGATGCTCAGCTTATTAGTTATAAATACAATGGACAAACAGGTTTAGATTTATTCACAACAAACGATCACGGTGAAGATTATTACACAGGAGTAAATTTAATAGAATTAGAGAAACTAACTTCATCTAGTTATACTTTAGGTGTAGGTCAAACTAGTAAATCTAGTATATATGACGACAATGGGTCTAAGATTAACTATACATTCAAATTGAATTCTATGGATGGATCTAAGGCTAATATCACATTTAAAGCTAACAAGTAAGACTAGTTAAAGCTAATAATATTTATTATGATTTAAGCACTTGGAAAACATGTGCTTTTATGTCGAAAAGGAAAAATAGACTTTTTATGAAGAAAACAAAAAAATGTACATTAATTAGAAAAGATATAGCATTTATGCTTTTATTTCAACTTGTCTTTGCCTTTATAGGAGGCGAGACAATAAATAATAAGAATAGTATCCATGAAACAAATAGTGTTGGTGAGTATAAGAGTAGTCTTAAAGATTCAAAATCTAATGAATTAGGACCTAAAGATGCTTTAAATCAAAACAAATTAACAAAACCATCCATTACTATCGGGTCTTATATTAGCTTAGGTAAATACGAAGATAAAAACATTGTTTGGAGATGTGTCGACATAGATGATAACGGGCCATTGTTCCTTGCAGACAAGATCGTCGATACTCTTCCTTATGATGCTATGACTAGCGACAATTCAAACACTAAATCGCATAGTCGAAACTACAAACGTGATACCTATGGATCTAATTATTGGGTAGATAGCAACATGAGATCATGGCTTAACTCTACATCAAAAGCCTCAGAAGTGAAATGGTTATGTGGAAATCCACCAAAGAGTGGATACGTAGCAGGAAATGAATATGATGGAAAAGCAGGATTCTTAAATTCTTTTGAAAAGAATGAGATAGCTGCTATGAAGACTGTAACACAAAAATCTATAGTTTCTCATCCTGAATACAAATGTGGAATTCATGAAGGAGAATCTCATTCGGATTTAGATTACTACTCAGATATCCAAAGTGTAGCTAATAACTTTGATGATGCCTATTATGTAAATTCAACAGAAAAAGTATTTTTACTCGATGTTAAACAGGTCAACAAGGTTTGGGCTAATCTTAATGACTACTATATAGGAAGAAACAGCGATGGATCTAAATGGCCATATTGGTTGAGAACTCCAGTTACTGATTGTAACCACGATATGCGTTATGTACATAACAATGGTTCTATAGGAAGAGAAACACCTAGTCAATACTACATAGGAGTAAGACCTGCTTTCTATCTTGATACAGATTATTTTCTAACCTCCTCAGGTGATGGAACATCTACAAATCCATATGTTGGATCAGCTCCTAATAAAGTCGAAGCTGACTATACAATAGAAGAGCCTAAAGACGACATCGATCAAGAATGGAATGTGAGTACTGAAGAAAGCATCAAACTCACTCTCGGTCAATATTATTCATCGGATGGAAAGTATTCTAATCCGACAATTCCTGTGTATACCATACAAAAAACTCGTAGCGATAATGAAAATATGGTTATTGTTATTTGTGGGGAAGGATACACAAAGAATCAACAAAACAAATTTATAAGTGATGTAAAAAGAATATGGTCCGGCACTCTCCAATATGAGCCATATAGAAGTTTTGCTGATAGATTTAATGTCTACGCTCTTTGTACAGCATCAGAATCTAGCTTTGAAAATGAAGGAAGCACATTCTTTGATGTAATAGTCGGAAACGATAACTCTTCAAAGATTTCAACAAATATGCACAGCAATTATTGGAAGAATCATATTTTTGAAAGATGTATAGGACCTGAGTTCATAGAAAAGATTCATGATGCACATGTTCCAAACAAGACGGAGCCAAATGTTATTCATGAGGATGATTATGCTCCTTATCGTTATGTCTACAACTATATAAATCAGTTTTGCCTATTGGTGAATACAGACAGAGACTTTGGAGATGCTTTTACCAATCTCGACTTTGGTTTTAAGTATTTCATATCACCATCTGATTGTTATCGTGCAACAAAAACCTTTGCCCACGAACTAGGACATGGACTTTTAGGTTTAGGCGATGAATACATGGTAGGAAAAGGAACTGAATATACTGATTTAGTTTCACTAAATGTTGCCTATACTGCCAATCCAGAAAAGGTAAAATGGAAACAGATGTTGGGTTTTAGAAAAACTTATACTTGCCCACATCAAGATGGATTTGAGCTTTATAATTCCAGTTATGAATGTCTGATGAGTGATACAAATTATTCGTTTTGCGAAGTATGCCGTCTACAAGGATTTAAAAGAATGTCCCAGTTGGTGAAAGATGGTGATACCCTTTATGTAGCAGATCCTGAAGTAAGAGAATTCAACGATAAATACACAAGTCTTTCAGATTTCTCAGACACTTCAATCAGTGGTTACGATTCATTCTCAAAATATAGAAATAGTGTATTGCTAAGTGGTACTGGAAAGAATAGATTTGGAAATTATATGCGAGGCAAAAAGATAGAGCTTAGAACGATAGTTCAAAACCTTTCTGATACAGTAGAACGTACGATAAAGATGAAAGTATGGATTAGGCATTCCGATGGCACAGTTGCTACCTCAAATGATGGCACTACACTTGAAACAACTCAAACATACACAATTCCTACTTGGGGTGATAAGAGCAAGTTCTGGCCAAAAGGTGCCATGAAGTACGAAGGAAGTGATATGAACTCCGGTCTTCAAAATTGTCAAATAACATATCAAATTCCATCAAACGCTATTTTAAAAAATGGGGATACAGTAGCATTTGAAGTCACTGATGAAAACGATAATGTCCTTGCTAATGACAATACAGAAACACAATCATATGCAAATGTCTCCATTAAATACATGTTAGAAAACGGAAGTGAAATTCCAAATACTGAGACAGCAACTATTCCAGTTGCCGTCGGTACTACCATCAATTGGACAAACAAACCTGATTCTCTTTATGGATATAAGTTGGTCAAAATCGATGGATTGAATCAAACTGTTGGATCTGATGGTCTTACAATAACTTATTATTATGAAAAGAATAGTGAAGACCACACCCATACTTGTGATGATTGGATGACTGATGGAATACATCACTGGCATGAATGTTCAGGTTGTGATGAAAAGCTTGATTATGGCGAGCATACAGGTGGAACAGCAACCTGTATAAGCAAAGCTGTGTGTTCAATATGTGGAAAAGAATATGGTGAATTAGGTGAACATAACTACGGATCATTAATTCCTGAAGTAGACTCTACTACCGACAAAGAAGGTATGAAGGCACATTACTACGATAGAGTTTGTGGGAAATACTTCGATGAAAACAAAAATGAGGTGAAGCAATCTTCATTGGTTATCCCAAAGAAAATAGTCCTAACCATCATGGGTGGAAGTATAGAAGGACAAAAAGAAGATAGGATTGTTGTAAATCCAAATCAAACTATTACTCTTATAGCTAAACCAGCAGAAGAAGGAAAAGAATTCATCGGTTGGATGAATGAAAATGGTGAAATAGTAATAGAAACATCAGAATTATCTTATTCCTATAAAATAACAAATAGCCAAAAACTTACAGCTGTTTATAGGGATATAAATAAGAACAACGACAATAACAATAACTTCCCAACAGGTGCAGTTATAGGCATTGCTGTAGGAAGTGTTTCAGTAGTCATCGTTGTTGGAATCTTGTTATATGTTCTTGTGACAAAGAAGAAAAAGTGCTTTAATCATTGCAAAGACTGAATAACAACTTTATTATTTAATTTGAGTTTGATACTGTTTTAAATTAAAAAATTATCAAAATATAAGATCTTACATTCCTATTTTAAAATCTATCAAAGAATTCATTTACTTCAAAAGACTAACTATGTATACCGCTTTGCTAAGATAATCAAAAAAATGAAATGATGAAAGGATTTCACTTGATTCTATATTTTCATATTGTGCTTTAGACCAAAATACAATTCAATCTTATTTTAATCGAAGAAATTACACAATTTAATATTTAAAATCAATCACTATAAACAATCCTTTGCCTATGTTTTAGCACTTTTTTAGCATATTAGGTGTTAAAAATTAGTTTGAAAAGAAGGAGAATCTAACTCATTATGATCATGTCTATTATTATCGCTATAGTAGGTGGAATAATACTAGCGGTTGGCTATTTAGTATTTGAACCAGACACTATTATTCAAATCATCGCTTTATTAGCAGGTTGGGGATGTTTAATATTTGCAGGATTATGTTTTATTTATTGGATTTTCACTACGTTAAAGGATAAGGTTGGAGGAAATTCTAGTCATAGTTCCTCTTACCATAACAGCTATTCAAATAGACATAGTTCTTCTTATAGTTCAAGTCAAAGTTATAATGATTCAACATCAAGCAATCTAAAGAGACCTGATGAATCTTTAGAAATCAATATAGCGAGGAGCATAGATCATTATCTTCCTGCCAACACTCCTAGCACAAATATCAGCTGCAGAATTTATGGAAACACAATTAGTATAAGCGGATGTATATGCTTATGGCATAGCTCCGATTTAAATAGACTTTCTAGCAGTATAAGTAACGGAATAAATGCTGCACTAGAAAGTGCTAGTTCTCAAGGATATGATATTTATGATTTAAATGATATAGACACTAGCGGTCTAGAAATATCTGCAGTTAATGATTAAAAAGTAATTTAGGTGAAAAAGAAAATAAAAAGCTGTTGATAAGCCTCTGTATAAAAACAAAGATTTTCAACAGCTAGATTAGAACTGCTTATAATTACTTATAATCTACGATTCCCAATTCTATAAACCTTATCACCTGACCATTCTACTCTTTCACCATTTATTCTATAAAGTTTATTTCCAGAATATTCAATTCTAGCTCCTCCGACTTTATAAAGCCTAGCTCCAGAGTATTCGACTCTGAGATCACCAATTTTGTAGAGCTTATTACCACTCCATTGTGGTCTACCACCAAAATAAGCAATTAATATTTCTTCATCTGACATCATATTATTCACTCTCCTCCTTTAAAGAGCTTATCAAAATTATAGTTTTATACTTAAATTAGTATTACAAAATTGTTATCAGTTATATTGGAAAGAGAAAAAATAAGTTCATTCTATATGTACAAATAAAATAATAAATGCTATCAAAATATATATTTTGCAGTTAATAAAAAATAAGTGAAACCATAAGTGAAAGAAAAAACTTATTGAAAGTGAAAATCAATATGCCTTTTATTCAATCTTTCTACTGTTACATTCTTGCAAATATTATTCTCAAAATTTGAAATCAAAATAAAGCTTCTATTACCTTTATCTTCCTTGTTTAAAGAATCTACAGCATCTCCTGTAGTTCCACTACCAGCAAAAAAATCGATTACGATGGAATTTTTATTTGTCGTTGCTCTTACTAATTCTTTCATCAATTTCAAAGGCTTTGGAGTTGAAAAATAAGTTCTATCACCAAATATTTCTTGCATTTCATCTTTGGCACTTGATGTAGTTCCAAAGCAATCAAATATCGCTGGAACTTTACTATCATTTTCCTTTAATTTATCCCCATCAATATAAGGCTGTTTTATTGAATTCAACTTAGATTCTAATGTGTTCTTACATATAATAATGTACTCATAAGGAGTTTGCTTTTTATTAGGGTTTAAAACAATTCTATTCTTATCAAAAAATGGGTTTATCTTCTTCCATTTATGAAGCGAAACACAGCCTTCCAAAAATATAGTTTTGCACAAATCAAACAATTCGTCTCTTTCACCTTCATCAATATTAATTACAAGGAATCCATTCTTAGTAAGTAACTTTCGAGCTAGAATGATTCTATCTTTAATAAAGTTGATCCATCCGTCTTTAAAACCTGAATCTTTGTATCCAATATAAGATATATTGGAATTATATGGTGGATCTATCAAAATAGAGTCAACTTTTCCATTCAAAGAATCTTGAATTCCTTTCAAAGAATATAGATTATCGGATTCTATTATATAATTGCCTCTACTTTTTCTAACTTCAAGGAAAGCTTTAGTATTTTCCAAAGGATTTTTATCTAAAAAAGTATCTTTATAAATAGAGATCTTTTCTAAAGAAGAACAATGAGCAAAAGCCCATTCTCCTATATAAGTAACCCAATCAGGAACAAAGATATCCCTTAAACTATTGCAATTAGTAAAACAACTTTTTCCTATGGTTGAGACATTCTTTAAATCAATTGAAGTCATAAGATCACATCCAGAAAATGCACTTCTTTCCAACACATTTACAGACTCAGGCATAACAAAATCACCAACAGCCTTGTTTCTAGGGCAACAAATTATTTTAGTCTTGTCTTTGTTGAACAAGATGCCATTATCTACTACAAATTCAGGACTATTAGAAACAAATTCTATATCACCGCATTGAACAAATGGATTATATCCAATAACCTTCAATGATTTTGGTAGAATCAATTTCTTTATACCATTACAAGAATATAATGAATTCCTACATATTCTTTCTGTTCCATTTTTTATTACAAGCTCTGAAGTTTTACATGAGCACAAACATCCTATAACTTCTTTATTCGTCGAATAAACAACAGAACCATCAATTTCATAAAATCTACTATGATTTTCTAATGTTAGACTTTTACATCCAGAAAAAGGAAAATTCTTCATATGAATCAAAGAAGAAGGGATAACTACTTTTGTTAGCTTATCGCACATATAGAAAGCATGTTTTCCTATGAGCTTAATTCCATTGGGAATAATATATTCACCTTGCTTCTTTATACTACAATAAATAACACCATCTTTCTTTCCGATAAGTACATATTCTTTATATTCAAATTCACTGGATTGATTATCCAATTCAAGATTAGGACATCCTGCAAAAGGATTATCACCCATAGAAACAACATTCTTACCGATAGTAAATCTCTTTAAATTTCGACAATTGTAGAATAGATCACCGCCAAGTTCTTCTACACTATCCGGACAAATAACCTCTTCTATTATTTGATTGTCCCAGAACAAGCCAGATGCCAATTTTCTAACCCCATCTGGAACTATAGCTACCTTTTCATTTCCATCATAGCTGACGGCCTCATCACCCACGATTTCAAACCCGTTCAACTTATAAGGCTTAGATAAAACACTGAGTTTCAAATCACCAAATCTACTTTCAAAGAATCCAAAATCATATATAGTATCACCACCATTTTTTATGATTTCTTTTCTATCTATCAGTCCACTATATAGTCTAGAAGAATAAAGAATAGAAAGATAGCTTCCCTCTTTCTTTGGATTTGGAATGGAATTTGGATTCATATCTAATCCCCACTCGACGCAACGAATATACGAATTACCACAATACACGTCGAATTCGTTATCCAAATCAACTATTATTGTAGAAGCTGGATATCCCAAGCTCAAAAGTCTATCAATACATTCTAGAACAACAAATGACTTATGCGTGTTCAGTTTTAATCCATAACTATTGACTATAGTTATTCCTTTATCAAAGGTAGCTATTCCTAACTTTGCTGAAATAGTGCAACTGGTAGAACCATATTTTTTAACAAAGATATCAGGTTCTATTTCTTCAAATCCCAAGGCCCAATACAAAGCGATATATTTCATATCCTTTGTAATTCTATTATCAATTGGAGTATTCATTCATTTTATCCTCCTATCTTAATAAACTCAGGTTCTTTATTTGAATTGTCTTCTATTTCTTTAAATCTTTTCAAGATAAGCTCACTATTTTCAGTAGGAGTTCTAAAATCTGTTTCAATCCATAAAGTTTCCAATTTATACTTCTTACAAAAGAATTCCATTTTTTCATAAATCATAGAAGATAGAGATATCTTCTTGATATCACTATCTTTAGGGTCTCTTTGTTTTAATCTTTGAAGTATGGTAGAAGGAGTTGCATACAAGATTACAGTCAAAGCAGGTTTACCTAATTTGGATAATAAGAAGTCATAGACATCTTCATTATATTCAGCACCAGACCAAGCGTAGTTAGAGCATAGATGTCTATCAGTGACAATGTTATTATCTTTGTACTTTCCATACATATAAACTGATCCTAACCCATAGAATAGAGAAGTGAAATTTCTATCAGGATTAGAATTGACTTTGTCTCTTATCCTTAAATACTCGTCAAAAGAATCACCTTCATCAAACAATTCATGAAGTGGTTTTTCAATAAACTTAAATCCCAATTCCTTGGCTACTATATTTGAGATAGTAGTCTTTCCAACTCCATCAAATCCTTCAATTGATATATGCTTCATTCTTGTTCTCCTCCTTTAAATGAATAAGTTCATCCAAAGACATAGGCGTAAAATCAGTAACATCCATTCCACATCGGCCAAATCTTTAAATGGTCTATGACACACTTTGAAGACAAACCTGTCTTCCAAGTGTAAATCAGGTGTTTGATAAATCATTTCAATTAGGTCTCCTATTCTTTACTTCAGCTTTCTTGCCATCAGTAAACCCATCAAGAATTTCTAAATAACCAGAGACACGTCTAATTCTAGTGATATCGATAGAGCCACAAGAAGTACATTTGTCAAAGACACCTTTATTCTTACATTTATTACATACATCCATAGGAAAATTAAATCCAAGATAATGAACACCAGACTGGATGGCAATCTCCATCAAATCCTTTAGACCTTCAATATTTCCTAATGGGGCTTCTTTTAATTCAACATAAGATATCGATCCTCCATTACAGTATTTATGAAATGGTCCCTCGATCATTAGTTTTCTATAAGCCGGCATACGGGAATCCACCTCAACATGAAAGGAATTAGTATAAAAGCCTTTCTTAATAATATCGTTTGAAGAAGTAAATACTTTGGAATCTAATTTAGTAAATCTTCCACTTATGAGTTCTCCACTAGTCGCTAACAAGGAAAAATTCAATTTGTATTCTTTAGTTAAAGAATCACAATAATTTCTCATATACTTAACAAACTCTAAAGTCATTTTCTTTATAGACTCATCTTCCCAATACTTCTTACCAGATAATATTTCTATCATCTCACTAAGTCCTATGAATCCGATAGATAGAGTTCCATGTTTGAATACATCATATAAAGAATTATTATTAAAATTCTCACACCACATATTATATTTAGAATTTTGAGGAAACTTATCAGATCCAAGTCGACATGTTTTATTGAACCTATCCAAAAGAATATCCTTGGTTATAGAAGCTACATGAAGCCATTTTAGCTTAAGAGCTTCTATTTTATCCTTAAAACCATAAGTAGGGTGTTCCTTATTGACTTCAAATGCCAATCTAGGAAGATTAATAGAAATGTTATCTATATTTCCTCTACCTATGGAGCCAATCTTTCCGTACAAATCATCTACAACTCTGGTTCTACAGCCCATAACTGAAATAATCCTAGGATCAATAAGCTTATCTTCTTCACAATCACACAGTAAATAATTAGGCATCATCTTAGAAGATGTACAATCTAATGCCAAATTTAATAAATCGAAGTTTTTATCTCCTTCAAATCTATTAACTCCACCATGCACTTTGAATACTAAATTTGGTTTATAGACTAAAGGACCTAAAGATTTAAATTCCTCTATTGTTACTTTTGCTATGAATCTAGCCAAATCAGTTTTAGCCAATCCTATATTCAAAGTGACATAATAGCTAGTAAGACCCATTCTATTATGATTCCCATTGCACCAAAGAATAAAGCTTTTGATTGAAGTTCTTAATATATCAAGATTGGATTCATTTTCGATAAATCCAAGCTTGACTAAAATCTCAGCTAAATCATCATCCCAATTCGCAAATGACATTCCTCCACTTTGCTCATTACCATAATTTTCTATCAACAATTCAAAGTACTGAATCAATAATATAGGTAATTCAGAAGATTTCAAACCTTTAAATATAGAATAATCAAAATTACTCAAATCAAAAGTAAGACAATTGTAAGTCTGACCATAAGCATCCAAATCATGAATGTGGATATATCCATCTTTATGAAGTTTAGACCATTCTTCAGGTAAAGAATTCAAAATAGCATTCTTGAATTCTTTCTCACCTAAAGAATAATTATTTCCTACATAACTATATCTGTTAGCTGCATTTTCATTATTGTTTTGTTTCATTATGTTTACCTCAATTTTTCAAAAACTTGATTTGAAGATCCGACAAACGGGATAGTGGAAGTACGTTTAGATAATATGAAAGGACCATATTTTAAATAATTGATCTTAGATAGTATGTCTTTAGGAACGTCCTCTTTCCTATGGCCTGTATAAAGGACGATGTTAAATTGCTCTTTATACAACTCATCCACCAGAGTTTTCAAAGCTTTTAGTTGGAATAAAGGTTCTCCACCTGTTATGGTCACTTTTCTAGTGATACTGTTCTTCTTCAACTCATTTATTAGTACCTTAATAGACCATTTATGCCCACCCTTTATATCCCATATCTTTTGGTTTTGACAAAAAGAACATCTAAGGTCGCAGCCTTGCATGAATATCAGTGTTCTAAGACCCGGTCCATCACCGATACTATAATCATAACGAATGCAATTTAAGTAAATATCATCCATATTCCTATTCCTCCAGTTCTGAATTTATAATCTTGAACCTACACACATATCTATCCTCTTTTTTCCATTTCAAGTAATTCGAAGAAAGAATACTAGAATTTCCAATTCTTTTAGTAGACCTATTAATCCTTAAGGATTTGACTCTATTCTTTAGACCTATACAATTCTTAATATCCTTTGAATTCCTACACTGAAGATATGGATCATTCCTATTTATTTCCATAAGTTCTTTATATTCGTCATAGTCAATTTCAATTACTGAGATTACATCATTCAAGCTATGATGTTTAACCCTTGGTTTATTTATGGCTATTTCCATAGCCATACCTTTGGACATAGCTCTTATGGCAAATGCTATAGGAACATATTTCTTTCTACCCACATGACCACATCTACAAACAACTTTATAATACTTTGAATAATCCATTTAAGGAATACTCCGTTGAGTAACTTAAATATAGAAATTCAACGGATTTAAATGGTCGCTTTGAAAGCGACATTTAGGAAAAATAGTCTTTCAAAGAATCAGTTATTTTCATAATAATTACAAAGTTCCTCAAAGTACATCTTCGGATTGGAGTCTTTATAATTGACAATTTATTCAAAATCGAATAAAGAGGGACAATGAGAAATGCTTTGATAGTCTCATCGATCAAGTCAAACCACTCCATCTGACCTACAATATCAATACCAGTTGAAGATACATTGGTAGAAAGAAGATAGGTTCTAATAACTTGATAAATCGCAGGGACTAAAGCCAAAGCCACTAAAGAAATCCAAAGTTTCCAATCAAACGATTTCAAGTTAATAAACTTCAATTTAATTTTAGCAATCATCCTATTTCCTCTTTTATCTTATCTCTATATAACTCAACCCAAATCTCGCTTTCCTTAACCCAAGTAAAGATTCTTTCGTAATCCTTTGATTTCTTATTAGTGTTTTTAAGTCTTTCTTCCATCACATCAATCATCTTATCAGCCCAATTACATTTTAAAGATTCATCGGCATTATATAGATTGAGTATTCTCTTTAATCCTTTAAATACTTCTTCATTGTTTCTATCACGACTTCCGATATTTAGCCAAGTCCAAACTATATAGATTAAATCTTCATATTCTTTTCCAATCTTCACCGAATCCCAATCTATTATTCCAACTACTTCACTACCTTTGAACACAACATTCAAAGGTGAAAGATCTCCATGAACATAGACTTTTTCACCGCCTAAAATAGATTTTGAAACTTCGTTTAGCTTTTTCAATTTCTTGACTATGCTTTCAATCTCAGACCATTCCATACGATTAACTCTAGAAAATGTATTACCTTGGAAATAAGTCAGATAATCAAGACCATTTTTTTGTTCCAATAATTTTGGGATGAATTCAAGGTTTTTATCTTTCAAATCTTCAAGGAATTTATATTCGATTTCATTATCTGTAGATTTCTTTACTATTCTTCCATTCTCTAGTCTAACATTAGAATTAGAATAGCCACCATTCAAACTTGTTGAATAGAATTTAAATTCGTAAATTCCTCTATTTAATTCATCTAGCAACTTATTACATTCATTATCTATATCAATTTGTTCTTCAAGTTTGTAGTCTACTAAAGAACCATATATTGTATTACCTATTTTCACATTTCCTTCTTCAGATAGAGTAAATCTATCTTCATCAGGAAATTCTTCTTTTAAGAACTTGTAAAACCATCGGTTATAGTCGATTCCAAATTTGAGTAATTTTTTTACCTTATCAGAATGACGCTCGTAATTGAGAAGACCGTAATTCAATAAATGATACATAAGTGGATTACAAAAATAAGTACTTCTATTCCGATTAGAAACAAGGCCTTTATTTATAGACGAAAAAGTCATCTCTCTTTTGTTTAATAACGAATCAAATATGTTATTTGATTTATATATTTTTTCTAATGTAACATCACTAGTAAGTAATCCGAAAGAGATTCCATAAGCATTGATTCTAGACCATGGATCAGAGAATTTCTCAAAGATAACTGCATCATCATTTTTAAATATCATATCGAAGACATCCATGGCAGTAACACTCCAAATAATTCGGTTATTTGAGCCACCATCTAAAAATCTTCCATCCCATGACAATTTAAGATACTCCTTATCAATCAAATACTTTAGACCATTAAAAGAATGGTATTGAACTATATAATCTAAGATTGATTTGCCAAATTCATCATTAGAAGCGATGACAGGTTGGTCGATATTATTTTTCTCATTTTCTAGTTCTTTAAAATATATGATGTTATTCTTATAAGCTGCATAACGAATTCCTTTTAGAGGAAAACCATTATCTTCTTCTCCTCCATATACTATATACTTCAAAGAAGTATTTAATATTCTTTCTAATGGTGCAATATAATCAGCCTTAAATGGTCTTTCACCAGAAACCATTTTGCTAAAGTTAGACTTTTCTTTTTTAGCTGTTTCATAAGGATTAGAATAATCAGTCTGGCGTAAGATTCTAATCAATAATTCTTGATAACTAAGATTAGCTTTCTTAAGAAGTTCTTCAAATCTTTCTTTCTGAGTTGTATCTCTGTTCATTTTTTAAACCTTCCTAGAAAGATTATAGAAAAAATAAATATAAAAAGTAGTCATTTATTAGCAAAAAGGTAGTCATTCTTAATTTGCTCATAATAAACTGAATCTTTTAAAAATATGACTACCATCAACACTTATGTCAATGAAGCATTGAATATTTGAATAAACTTTATGTATTAAAAAACTAAACTCCCCATCTATGAACGCCAGTGATTGTAAGAGTATTTGAAACTATTGGTTCACTAGATCCATTAATATAAATTTCCAAAGTTACATAAGTTATATTATCCCGAAGAAGTTTTCCATTCTTATCCAAATGATATGTACATCCTTCTATAGTTTCATTTGTAAATGAGCCATCATAACTAACATCACTATCTTTTCTTTTTGTTTTCCACTCAAAACTTTTCACTTTGCTTTTTATACCACTCGGCAAAATTGTTTTACCAAATTTAGAAGTGTTTATTCTATTAAAGAAATCTAAATAGAAAAATAATTCCTTTCTCAAAAATTTTAAAAACTTCTAGGAAGAAACTATATTCAATTTATATTGATAATTTCAGCTATAAAAGCACTTTAAATCATAAATTAACCTAGAATTAATGTTAAGTGTTAAAATATAACTTAGTTTAGTCGAAAGAAATACTAATTCAATAATTAAAGGATAGGTGATAAATTGATGAAAAACAGCGGTCTATTAAAGAACAAGACTCTAATAATCGGCTGTGGAAGACTTGGTTCTTCCATAGCTAACAAGGATTCCTCCAGCGGAAAAAACGTTATGATCATGGATTCTGATCCAATGTCTTTTGAAAAACTATCCGAAGGATTTAGTGGTTATACATTTGTTGGAGATGCCACTGATATGTCTCTTCTCGAAGAAGCATACATAACTTCAACAAGAGAAATAATCATCACCACCGGTGATGATAACACCAATGTCTTTTTGGCATTAGTCGCTAGAAAAATATACAACGTTCCTCAAATCTACGTTAGATTGGACGATCCTAACTTGGAAGTTTTATTAGAAAACTGTGACGTCCATGCAATCTATCCTTTCAAGCTCTCTTTAGAAGAATTTTTAGATATAAGAGAAAAGAATGATGGAGGCTTAAAGAAATGAGAATAGTAATAGCTGATGGCAGCTCTGCTGCTGACTATGTCATCAAAGCCTTCAGAAAGATAGGAAACGAGTTGATTGTCATCAACTCGAGAAAAGATATAGTTCAATATCTAGTCAAATCCAATCAAATCCCAGTCATCTATGGTGAGCCGTACAAGACTTCAATACTAAGGGAAGCACATATCGAAGGAGCTGATCTTTTCATAGCGTTAGGAAAAGAAGATACGGATAACTTTGTAAGCTGCATGTTGGCAAAGAAAGTCTTCCATGTCAAGAAATGTATTTGTACAGTGAATGACCCTTCATATGTCGAATTGTTTAGAAAATTAGGTCTAGATAGTGTCGTATCATCAACACAAATCTTAGCTTCATCGATTTTTAGTGAATCTTCACTTGAAAAATTTACTAAATCCATGTCTTTTGAAGATGATAAAATTGTTTTAACTGAAATCATAGTTAAAGAAAACTATGAATTGAGTGGAAGAAAGATTATGGATATAAACTTTCCTAAGACCGGAACAATTTCATGTGTCTATAGAAAGCCCAGCGTCATAATTCCTAATGGACAAACCACCATCTATCCAAACGATAAGCTTTTTATCGTCTCTTCTCCTAAGGAACAAAAAGACATTATCAAGTTCGTACAAAAAGAAAAGAAAGTTGTGCAATAATGAAAAAGCAAGCTAAAGGTTATAGATTGATTTTCGGTTATTTGGGAATATTCCTAATATTAATAGGAATCATCACCATGCTCCCTTTGATTCTACTTGCTTTTTATCCAGGTGAATCAAACTGCTGGTTAAGTTTTTTCATACCGGGAATGAGTTCGATAGGATTAGGATTCTTGCTATTTCTTTTAATTTATAAACGTGAAAGAACACAACTAGAAAAATTCCAGGATTCAGCATTACTAGTCATGATATGGTTATCAGCCATTCTTATTGGATCCGTACCATTCATGTTAAGAGGATATACAACTCCTGACTTTGCTAAATATAGAATGAATTTCTCAGATGCCGTATTTGAATCCACTTCCGGATATACTAGTACAGGTTTGACTGTCTTTAACTTTGATATGTCTTACCCCGGATACCATATCTTCACATTTTATAGAAGCATATTACTACTGTTTGGTGGAATAGGTTTGGTCTTGATTGTCACTTCCGCAATTTCAGATAAATATGGGTTAAAGCTTTATACAGCCGAGGGCCATAACGACAAGCTTATGCCAAACCTTGCAAAATCTGCAAGATTGATCTTGTTGATTTATATTGGATATATCATTCTTGGATTCCTATCTTATTGGTTGATAGGAGGAATGGAGCCATTCGATGCCATCAACCATGCGATAGCAGCTATTGCCACAGGTGGCTTTTCAACTAGAGAAGGTGGTATACCTGAAATAATAAATGAAGGTGGATATAATTCTATTACTGGTTGGCCAGTAAATGGATTAGCAATAAATATAACATCTATTATTTTGATGCTTCTAGGTGGAACAAATTTCGTATTACATCTTTTCTTATTCAAAGGAAAGTTGAAGAAGATACTAAAAGATTCAGAAATAAAATTTTTCTTGATCTTAAGCATTATTATGATTCCTTTGTTCTACACTTCTATATTCACTTCCTTAAGTCAGCAACTCTCAGTATTAGATTCTTGGAGAGAAGGAACATATCTTTATTTTTCTGCCTTGACTACTACTGGTTTCTCTACTACGACTGATATAAAACAATTAGGTGAAGCTGCTTTAATTCTATCCATCATAGCAATGACCATCGGTGGTGGAATGGGATCTACAGCAGGTGGTGTAAAGCAATATAGATTTGTCGTAGCCTACAAAGCTTTATATTGGTCTTTAAGAGATAGACTTTCTTCAAAGAGAAAATTCTATCCTCACACAATTTATAGATTAGGAGAAAGTAAAGAAATCAACAAATTAGATTTCTTAGAATCCTATGGTTATTTGATTCTTTATGTAACTATCATGATGGTTGGAGGCACAATAATAACCATATTAGGAAAGAATACCGATGGATATTCGGCTATCGAATGCATATTCGAGTTTGCATCCGCATTGTCTGGTACTGGATTGAGTGTTGGAGTTACAACCGGTGCAGGTCTTCCTATTGCTAATGCTGTAGCGATAAGATGGGTCTTAGTATTTGGAATGTTTGCAGGACGTTTGGAGTTGATTTGCATATACTTAGCTTTCTATAGATTCGTTAGAGATATTCTTAGAAGGCCTACTTATTAAAATTTGCATCAGTGAATATAAAAGGGGCTGTTGCAAAATCCTGATCCAAAATCAGGTGAG
>ENA-OPKX01000172-OPKX01000172.1-human-gut-metagenome-genome-assembly--contig:-NODE-172-length-19701-cov-2.790543_pt1 | contig 19701 bp, 12 predicted proteins | sample MGYA00241791_ERZ501709 | MGnify/ENA primary metagenome ERZ501709 (study PRJEB25962, sample SAMEA2042091) | human gut metagenome | biome: human gut; feature: human-associated habitat; material: faeces...
TTGCAGATACCCCCTGAGATCAGACAAAGCGATTCATCAGAGATTCTATAAAAAAATCTGTGAAAATCTGTGAAATCTGTGGGACAAAAAACTCTCACGAAGAAAAATCTGCGCCATCTGCGAAATCTGCGTGACAAAACAATAGCAGCATATTTCGGGCGCCAGCCATTGGACAGCGGCCAAATATCCGCGAAAATCCGTGAGTAATCCGATAAGCAAGATTGCCTCCGATTCATCCGTGAAATCCGATGAAGAAAATCTATGAAGAAACGAGACTTATACCCCTCACTGTCGTTAAAACTTGCAAAAAAGGGTGGTGGGTTCTATATGACCCCCCACTTGCGTTAAAACTTGCAAAAAAGGTGGTGGGTTCTATATGCCCCCCCACTTGCGTTAAAACTTGCAAAAAGGGTGGTGGGTTCTATATGACCCCCCACTTGTGTTAAAACTTATAAAAAGGGTGGTGGGTTCTATATGACCCCCCACTTGCGTTAAAACTTGTGAAAAGGGTGGTGGGTTCTATATGCCCCCCCACTTGTGTTAAAACTTATAAAAAGGGTGGTGGGTTCTATATAACCCCCCAAGTATTACTAAAACTTCTAAATAAATGATGAAAAAAGAAAATGAAAATCAGCGATTCCGTATCGCTTTCAATGGATTCCGGGGCGGCAATAAGGGGAGCATCACTTCCCAGCCTCTCTCGGAGTACGACAAAACCATCCGTTACCCCTGGGTACACGATGCGATATTGCAGATACGAGGCGAAAAGCCCATCCGCAGTATCAACAATCATGATGCAGCAGCACTTGCCAAGGCTCAGCAGCGCATCAAAAGCCAGTTGCCCTTCCGCAGTGCCCATTATTACCAGTTCAAGGATAATAAGCGCCGCCAGGCAAACATCATCCCCGAAAGCTTCCTCTTTCAGACCACCATTGATGTGGACGAAAAGGAACTCGTAGAAAAGGCTTTGGAGCGGGCGAAGCTGCTGGATTCGCTCGATTTTATTCCTGATGATACAGGAGAACAAGGAGCAACGGCTGCTGCCGGGGGTTCTAATGCAGAGAATGAAAACAGAGCTGCTTCTGGGGGTTCTGATGCTGAGAATGTAAACAGAGCAGCTTCTGGAGGTTCTGATGCAGAGGATGGAAACAGAGCAGCTTCTGGAGGTTCTGATGCAGAGAATGAAAACAGAGCTGCTGCCGGAGGTTCTGATGCAGAGAATGAAAACAGAGCTGCTGCCGGGGGTTCTGATGCAGAGAATGTAAACAGAGCTGCTGCCGGGGGTTCTAATGATGAGAATGTAAACAGAGCAGCTGCAGTGGGAAATCATGACGGGGATGAGGCTGTGACGGCAGACCAAAATCCCGAGAATGGACAGAAAAATCCCTGGAAGGGAATGCTCCTGCATTTGGAGTATTCCGCCCGCAAGAAGCTCCATATCGACATTCGTATGCCGATAGGCATGACCATCGAAGAAACGCAGCGAGCCTATTGTCAGGCATTGGGCGTACCGTGTGACGAGAGCTGCTTCTCGCCCGAACGCATCATCTTTATGACGGATGCCGACTCGGAAATCTACCGTTCCAGCGATTGGTATGCCCTTCTGCCGGAAGACGAAATCAATCTCCGAAGAGAAGCCTTCCGCAAGCGAGGTCTCGACATCGACGGACGGGCTTTGAAACAGGGAACTTTTTCTTCTTCATTCGCCCACTCGTCCGGAAACGCTCCTCTTTCAGAAAGCAGCCAGTCGTCCGGAAAGGCTCCTCTTTCAGGAAGCAGTCAGTCGTCCGGAAATCCCTCTCTTTCAGAAAAAACTTCACAAAATCAAAAACATTCAAATTCAGAAAATCATGACAATCAACCGTTACTTTCCGGTGATAAGACCGGAGAAAAACAACCAGCTGTGGGAGGCGCTCAAGTTCCTCCTCATCCTGCTCCTCATCCTGCTGATAGCCACACCTCAACTGGTGTTGGCAGTGCTCCTGCTCATCCTGATGGGAGCCATCATGGAAATGATAAGAATCTTATCGCTTTCGACCTCTTTAGGGCGCAGGCTGGGTTGGCAGAAGTAGATATCAATGCCGTAGGTTCGCGCCACTCCTCGCTCCTCGCCATCATGAGTGCCGGAGCCAGCAGGATGATGGGCGAAGAGGAACTCAGAAGGGTGGTGGAGCAGCGCATGCCCGCCTTTGCACAGGAGCGTGACTGCCAGCAGCTCATCAGCGACTTCTATGCCCGCTATCACGACAGTTGCAAGCCCATGTCGCGCGAGGTGATCCGCATCAATGCGCAGGCTGAAAGGCTCGGCAGTAAGGAGATGGCGCAGCAGAACCAGGAGGAGGACTATCCCGCACCGCCTCCGATGCCCGAAAAATTGCCCGCTCTCATCGCCCTGCTCGTGAGTCGCACGCCCGAAGTCTATAAGCCAGCCGTGGCACATGCCGTGTTCCCGTCGCTCGCCACGCATCTCTGGAAAACCCGCTTCAAGTATATTGACAATGTGGAGCATGAGGCCACGCTGATGACCTGTCTGCTTGCCGGAACAGGAGCCGGAAAATCGTGCGTGCAGATGCCTATCAGTTATGTGATGGAAGACATCCGCAAGCGAGACCGGGAAAACCTGGCAAGGGAGAAAGCATGGAAGGACGAGGTGACCCGGAAGGGTGCCAACAAGGACAAGAGAAAGCGACCTGAGAATCTCGTGATTCAGGAGATAGATGCCGACATGACCAATCCTGCTTTCGTGATGCGAACGGCAGAGGCACAAGAGCATTTTCTCTATACTTCGCTCAATGAAATAGACCAGTTTGATGCACTCCGTGGTCAGGGCAACCAGCAGTTCCGCATCATGTGTCTTGCCTTCGATCCAGCCAACCAGTATGGTCAGACCCGTGTGGGCACATCCAGCGTTACGGAGCGCGTCACCATCCGTTTCAACTGGAATGCATCTACCACCATCCAGAAGGGTTTGCGCTACTTCTCCCGCGTGCTCACCGATGGTCCTATCTCGCGTATCAATTTCTGTACGATACCCGAAAGAGAGATCGGAGCCGAGATGCCCGTCTATGGCTATTATGGTGATGATTTCCGTGAGGCTCTGCGTCCTTACATCGAAAATCTCTGTAAGACGAGCGGACTGGTGGAATGTGATCAGGCCTTCCAGCTCGCCCTGAAACTGAAGGAGGAGAATGCTGATTTTGCCCGCATGACGCAGAACCGCATCTACGAGAATCTCAGTTTCCGAGCCAATGTCATCGCCTATCTGAAGGCCTGTGTGCTCTACGTGGCCAACGGTTGCAAGTGGGAGCCGGAGATGGATGAATTCATCCGCTGGAGCCTGCGCTACGACCTCTACTGCAAGATGCGTTTCTTCGGAGATGCCATTGCCAAGGCCGAGGATGGGGGCGTGAAATCGAGCCGTCGAGGACCAGCCAATCTCCTGCAGTTGCTGCCTGATGAATTCTCCTATCAGGAGGCAATGGCCATCCGATTGGAGTATGGATTGGGACAGAAGGGAACACGAGTGATGATCAACAACTGGGTTCATCGGGGATATATTGAGCGGAAATCGTTCCAGTCTGCCAGTCAAGCTAAGACCGATGTCAATTTCAGTAATGTCAGTTTTGAAAATACCTATTTTATCAAACTAAAATATAGAAAAGATGGAATTAATATTGAAAAGAATTGCTAAGAAAAAAGAATATACCATCGGACGACTGTATATTCTGGGCGATGAGGATATGGAAGTGGGTGTCAACAACCGCGGAAAGTCGGTGAGGACCCTGAAGAATCCCGACCAGCTCAATCGCCAGACCTATTTTTGTGATACATTGGAACCTACCTGGCGCAATCTCTTGGGCGTGAAGTTGCCGCCGCAGCTGGTGAACGAGTCGTTGGGACGCCAGTCGAGCAAGAAGGCTCGCAAGGTAGTGGGTCTGACGGCCATTCCCGAGGGCAGTTACCCGGTGGTCATAACGAAATCGCCCCGCTTCCGTCGCTGGTAGGCGTGCCGGGATTTAGTGGCATACGCATACATAGCGGCAACATGGCGGCAGATACGCGGGGCTGCATTCTTGTGGGTGAGAACACGATAGTGGGCAGGTTGACCTCCTCTCGTGCCACGCTGACGAAGCTCATCACCACCATCATGGCGGCGAGCGATCAGGGCGAGGCGGTCTGGATCACCATCGTCTGAATCTTATTGTTTACTTCACTAAAATCTTCTTGACGGTGCCATTGCTCATCTTAACGATGTTGATACCCTTGGTCAGCTGATCTTTGCGGGTACCGTTGGCGCTATAGATAGAAGTAATTTCTGCATTCTTGAGATTGTCAGAGGTATTGCTGATTCCGTTAGTGATGTCCTCAATCGCTTTCTTGGCAGCTGCAATAGCTGTCTTGAGCGTATTGATGTCATCATTGGAGGTATTGAAAGTACCTTTGGCAGTCTTCTGTAATGCAGTTCTGATAGCGCCCAGAACAGATTCCTGATTGTTCAGCTTCTCGTTCTTGAGCAGGTTTGCAGCCTCAGTGAAGAGGGAAGTATATTCTGCATAGACATCCTTCTGGTCGGTAGAAATGATATACCAGTCGTTGTCTGTAGAAGGCTCCAGACTTACCACGTAGTTTTCGCCGCTGACGCTGAAGTAGGCAGTTTCAATACCACCAAGTAATTTATTTCTATTTTTAGTGAGTTTATAGCTATTCTCTGTAGAACCTTCAAGGATGGTAAAATCTGTTGCTTTTCTCTTGTCGTTAGAAGAAACCTCTGCATACCATACAAAAGGGTGCAATAAACTGGAATATTCCAAGAACAGATGTTCTTTTGTCTCGTTATCGCAAGTGAAACTACGAGTTTCATCGCCTTTAATCGTCCAGACGTCTGCATCCTTGATATTTTTCACGGTAGCAGTCTTACCGGTGATAAAAGTCTTAGTAGCCACGTTGTAGATGTAAGCCTTCTGACCATTACCAACGAGTTTTACAGGTTGGAGCCAAGAGCTTTCAGCAGCAGGAGCGAAAGTTTCATTCTCGTTGCTACCATTTTCATTGCCTTCAACAGTACCGTTTTCTGTGTTACCTGAAACATTCTGCGCAAGAGCAGTTGTGCCTACTGCCAGAAGGGCAGCGAGCATCATACCTTTGGCCATATTAGCCAGTGTGTAAATTTTCTTCATTTTTACTTACTTGATTATTTATTTATTATATTGAATACAATTCTTACCTGTACATGGGATACAATTCTTTCCTGAATATGGGATGCAAATCCCTTGATATGGACTATAAATCTCTGTTTACTAAGAACTTAAAGATTATGTCGTTTACTTTCTGGCTGCAAAATTACGAAAAAAACTCGGAGAAACCAAATAGTTTCTAAAAAAAAGCTCTTTTAAAGGTAAAAAGGCTTTTTAAAGGTAAAAAAGTAAAAAGGTAAAAAGGCTTTTTTTAAAGGTAAAAAGGTAAAAAAGGGATATTGAAATGAGAAAGACGGGCAAATGAGAAATTAGAAATGAGAAATGAAGAAAGAAATGGAAGGGGAGGAAAGAAAAACAAAAAATACTCCCAGAGAATTCTCTGGGAGTATCGCCTCGCATAAAAACTGTCTCACGACAGCAATACGCCAAAAACAAAATGCTATATTTTTAAAGTTTATGCTTATTAAAGAGAAATATCTTATAAATCCCAGCCCACTGCACTGGCACCGAGTACCGCAGCAGAGCTGCCATCGAGAGTAGAAATCAAGAACTTAGCCTTGCCCCTGAAAATCTTCAGTACACTCTTGTCGTAAGATTCCTTGAGAGGCTTCATCAGGAGGTCACCAGCCTTGGTAAGACCACCGAAGAATACGAATGCCTCAGGAGAACTGAACGCAGCGAAATCAGCGCAAGCCTCACCCAGCATCTTGCCAGTGAAATCATATACTCGCTTAGCCAAAGCATCACCCTTACCAGCAGCTACGCTGACATCATAAGAAGTAATGTCTTCTGGCTTCATATCGCGAAGTAAAGATGGCTCATCGCTCTTCTCAAGGAACTCACGGGCTGTGCGAGCCACACCAGTAGCAGAGCAGTAAGCCTCCAAGCATCCCTTACGGCCGCAACCGCAGAGACGACCTTCCTCGCCGCGAACCATGATGACATGGCCCAACTCGCCTGCGAAACCATCGCAGCCATAGACCATCTTGCCATCGATCACAATGCCGGAACCAACACCCGTACCGAGTGTCACGTCGATGAAATTCTTCATACCACGAGCCACACCGTAGGTCATCTCGCCTAATGCTGCAGCGTTGGCATCATTGGTAAGAGCCACAGGCAGACCACCCAGCGCATCGCTGAAGAGCTTAGCCAAAGGCACTACACCATCGTGAGCCCAAGCCAGATTAGGAGCGAACTCGATAGTTCCGCTATAGTAATTGCCGTTAGGAGCACCGATACCCATCGCCTTGATCTTGTCGATACCACCCACGGTATCGATGATAGGCTGGAGAGCCTCCACGGCAGCTTTTACATAATCATTTACATCATCATAGCCACCTGTCTTGATAGCAGTAGTAGCTTTTATTTCGCCACGTGCATCTACGATGCCGAATACGGAATTGGTACCTCCCAGGTCCAAACCGATTACATATGGCTTAAGTGCATTCTCTGTCATGTTTTTCTTTTATTTAGTTAGAATTATGGTGCAAAGATATAAAAAAGTTTGTAACAAACAAAGTTTTACACGAAAAAATTACAAGATATGGCCTTTTTTTTGTAACTTTGCGCCTTGTTATGAATTTAGTGTTTCCGATTCAGATAAATATACTTGATTTCATATTCAAGGGAATTATCATAGGTGTGATCGCCTCAGCCCCGATGGGACCTGTTGGCATCTTGTGTATCCAGCGCACTTTGAACAAGGGTCGCTGGTTTGGTTTCGTGACGGGTGTCGGTGCCGCTTTCAGCGATATCGTGTATGCCCTCTTCACGGGTTTGGGAATGAGTTTTGTGATGGACATTGTCAATAATGCCCAAAACAAGTTCTATCTGCAGATTTTCGGAGGCCTTCTGCTCCTGGTGTTCGGCGTATATTGCTTCAAGAGCAATCCTACGAAGAACATGCATCAGAGCAGCAAGAGGCAGGGCACGCTCTGGCACAATGCCATCACCGCCTTCTTCGTCACGCTCTCCAATCCGCTCATCGTGTTCCTCTTCATGGCCACCTTTGCCCAGTTTGCCTTCGTAGTGCCGGATATGCCGCTGGAGATGGGCGTGGGCTATCTGAGCATCATGTTCGGAGCGCTGCTGTGGTGGTTCGGTCTCACATGGCTCATCGACAAGATCAGGGGCAAGTTTGATACCAACGGCATCCTTATTATTAATAAGGTAATAGGAAGTATCGTGATCATCTTCTCGCTCATCGCACTCGTCGGAACCGTGTTCAATCTCTATCATCTCCCGGAATTCTAAGGGAGCATGCCCAATTTCTAATTTCACATTTAACATTTCACATTAAAAAAAGATGTTTGTAGCTCAGGAATTAAAGAAGAAAAGTATAGCAGAATACCTTCTGTACATGTGGCAGGTGGAGGATATCATCCGTGCCTGCGGCTGTTCGCTCCCGGTTATCAAGAAGCACTATATCGAAAATTTTGATTTCACTCCGGAACAGAAGGAGGAGGAAATCGACTGGTTTGGCAATCTCATCCGCATGATGAATGAGGAGGGAAAGCGCGAATCGGGACATCTCAATATCAACAAGGTGCTGCTTCAGGACGTGATCGACCTGCACGGCATGCTGCTGCAGAGCACCAAGTTCCCTATCTATAATGGCGAATATTACAAGGTGCTGCCATTCATCGTGGAACTGCGCAACAGGGGCGACAAGGACGTCAACGAGATAGAAACCTGTCTGGATGCCCTCTACGGAGTGATGCTGCTCCGACTGCAGAAGAAGCCGATTACCCCGGAAACAGAGCGTGCCATCAAGGAGATAACCACCTTCGTGGGACTGCTCAGCGACTACTATATCAAGGATCGCACCGAGGGATTGAAATTTGACGACGACATGTAGTTATACATTATTATATATACATTTTAAAATCATATAAATCATAGATGAAAGAAATAGAAAGAAGAAGAACGTTTGCCATTATCTCTCACCCGGATGCTGGTAAGACAACATTGACCGAGAAATTCTTGCTTTTCGGTGGACAGATACAGGTGGCTGGTGCTGTAAAGAACAATAAGATACGCAAGTCTGCCACTTCCGACTGGATGGACATCGAGAAGCAGCGTGGTATCTCTGTATCTACTTCTGTGATGGAGTTTGATTATCTCCCAGACGGACAGTCTGGCGAACCATATAAGGTGAACATCCTCGATACTCCGGGTCATCAGGATTTCTGCGAGGATACCTACCGCACACTTACTGCCGTGGATTCTGCCATCATCGTGGTGGATTCTGCCAAGGGTGTGGAGGCGCAGACCCGCAAGCTGATGGAGGTATGCCGTATGCGCAATACGCCGGTTATCATCTTCATCAACAAGATGGACCGCGAGGGTCGTGATCCGTTCGACGTGCTCGATGAGCTGGAGGAGGAACTCAAGATTTCCGTTCGTCCGCTCTCATGGCCTATCGGACAGGGCGCCCGATTCAAGGGTGTATATAATATCTACGAGCATCAGCTCAACCTCTTTACGCCTAACAAGCAGCGCGTAACCGAAAAGGTGGAGGTGGATGTGCAGTCTGAGGAGCTCGACCAGCGAGTAGGCGAGCGCGAGGCTGCCCAGTTGCGCGAGGAACTGGAACTGGTGGATGGCGTATATCCTGAGTTTGACGTCGAGACCTACCGCTCTGCCGAGGTGGCTCCTGTGTTCTTCGGTTCTGCATTGAACAACTTCGGTGTGCAGGAACTCTTGGACTGCTTCGTTCAGATAGCTCCATCGCCAAGACCTACCAAGGCTGAGGAGCGCATGGTGGAGCCTGAGGAGCCTAAGTTTACGGGTTTCATCTTCAAGATTACTGCCAATATCGACCCTAACCACCGTTCCTGCATCGCATTCTGCAAGATCTGTTCGGGCAAGTTTGTGCGCAATCAGCCTTACTATCATGTGCGCCTCGACAAGACCGTGCGTTTCTCTTCGCCAACCCAGTTTATGGCGCAGCGCAAGAGTACCATCGACGAGGCTTATCCGGGCGATATCGTAGGTTTGCCAGACAATGGCATCTTCAAGATCGGTGATACGCTGACCGAGGGTGAGAAGATTCACTTCCGCGGTTTGCCATCCTTCTCTCCACTGCTCTTCAAGTATATCGAGAATGATGATCCGATGAAGAGCAAGCAGTTCCAGAAGGGATTGGAGCAGCTGATGAACGAGGGTGTGGCACAGTTGTTTGTCAATCAGTTTAATGGTCGCCGCATTGTGGGAACCGTGGGTCAGCTTCAGTTTGAGGTGATCCAGTACCGTCTGGAGAACGAGTATAATGCCAAGTGCCGTTGGGAGCCAGTTCACTTGCATAAGGCATGCTGGATAGAGGCCGACGACGAGAAGGAATTGGAGAGCTTCAAGAAGCGCAAGTGCCAGTACATGGCGAAGGATATCGAGGGCAGGGATGTGTTCCTGGCCGATTCAGGCTATGTATTGAGCATGGCGCAGCAGGATTTCGAGCATATCAAGTTCCACTTTACTTCGGAATTCTAATAATATAAAAGGATAACTTTTAAAAAATAATAAGAGATGATAGATGAAATGGCAGAAAAACCGGGCGCAATAGCCAAAATGGTAGCGTGGCAGAAGGAGCATATCTCCGACCGCCAGATGACGCTTATCCTGGCTTTTGTCATCGGTCTGCTTGCCTCCGTTGCCGGATTTTTCCTGCATAGTATCGTGCACGAGATACAGATATTGCTCACTTCGGGTTTTGAGAAAAGCACCTACAATCTGCTTTTCCTCTTGTTCCCTATCGTGGGCATCTATCTTACCTCGCTCTTTATCAAGTATGTGGTGCGAGACAATATCTCTCATGGTATCACGAGAGTGCTCTATGCGATTTCTACCAAGCAGTCGAAGCTGAAGGGGCACAACTGCTGGTCGTCGGTAGTAGCTTCTGGTATCACCATTGGATTTGGTGGATCAGTAGGAGCCGAGGCGCCGATTGTGCTCACGGGTTCAGCCATCGGAAGTAATCTGGGACAGATATTCCGCATGGACAAGAAAACGATGATACTGCTCGTAGGATGCGGTGCGAGTGCCGCCATTGCTGGTATCTTCAAGGCCCCAATCGCAGGTCTCGTCTTCACGCTTGAGGTGCTGATGGTAGATCTCTCGATGGCCTCTTTGCTGCCTATCCTCATCTCCTGTGTTACGGCCACCTGTTTCAGTTATATCCTGATGGGTGAGAAATCGCTCTTCGATTTCACGCTTACCGACCCATGGGAGCTCGACCGTGTGCCGGCGTGCATCCTGCTGGGCGTATTCTGCGGTTTCGTGAGTCTCTACTTCATGAGAACCATGTCGGCCTGCGAGGGATTCTTCGCCAAGTTGAAGCAGTATCCGTATGTCAAACTGCTCTTCGGAGGCATCATCCTGAGCAGTCTCATCTTCCTCTTCCCATCGCTCTATGGCGAGGGATATTCGGCAGTCAACATCCTGCTGAAGGGTAGAACCGAGGCCGACTGGGATATGGTGATGAGCAATTCGCTCTTCTATGGTCACAGTCAGTTGCTCGTGCTATATATCGGACTGGTAACCTTCACCAAGGTGTTTGCCACCTCAGCAACCAATGGCTCCGGCGGTTGTGGCGGAACCTTTGCTCCATCGCTTTTCATCGGCGGTTTTGCAGGCTTCTTCTTCGCCCGCATCTGGAACATCTACAAGTTAGGCGTCTATATCCCCGAGCAGAACTTTACGCTGATGGGCATGGCAGGCGTGATGACGGGCGTGATGCATGCACCGCTGACGGGCATCTTCCTGATAGCCGAACTGACAGGCGGTTACCTGCTCTTCATCCCTCTGATGATCGTGTGCATCTGCTCGCTGCTTACCATCAGCATCTTCGAGAGCCACAGTATCTATGCGCTTCGACTGGCAAGGGAAGGCAAGTTGCTTACCCACCATATCGACAAGGCTGCCCTCACGCTGATGGGTATGCAGAGCGTGGTGGAGAAGGACTATCATCCGGTAAGTCCCGACCTGCCGATGGGCAAGTTGGTGTCAGAAATCAGTCGCAGCAACAATAATTTCCTTCCGGTAGTCAATCAGGCTGGCGTCTTGCTGGGCATCATCGATATCACCCGCATCCGTCACATCATCTTCCGTTCGGAACTCTACACGCGCTTCAAGGTAAAGCAGCTGATGCTCCAGCCTTCAGCCGTGCTCAGCGATCACGAACCGATGCAGGAAGTGATGAAGAAATTTGACGAAACTGATGCCGCCCAGTTGCCTGTAGTGGATGTGAATGGCGTGCTGAAGGGATATATCAGCCGTACCCGCCTTTATTCGACTTATCGCCAGATTGTGGCGGATATGTCGGCGGAGTAAGTTAAGTGAAGAGTGAAGAGGGAAGAATTCTACGGCTTTACTGTTTTTAACTTCAAAATATTAGTTTATGGAGAAAAAAGATTTAAGAATCGTATTTATGGGAACCCCGGAGTTTGCGGTGGAATCCCTCAAGAGCCTTGTAGAAGGCGGATATAATGTGGTGGCTGTAGTAACCCAGCCCGACAAACCGGTGGGTCGCCATCAGGATACTCTTCAGCCTTCGCAGGTCAAGCAATATGCCCTGTCGAAGGGCTTGCCAGTATTGCAGCCGGTGAAGATGAAGGATCCGGAATTTGTAGAGCAGTTGCGCAGTTATCAGGCCGACCTGCAGGTGGTGGTAGCTTTCCGAATGCTGCCAGAAGTAGTATGGGATATGCCTCGCTTCGGCACCTTCAATGTGCATGCAGCCCTTCTTCCTCAGTACCGCGGTGCTGCCCCTATCAACTGGGCTGTCATCAATGGTGAGACGGAGACTGGCGTCACCACTTTCTTCCTCGACCACGACATTGATACCGGTCGCATCATCATGCAGAAGCCATTCGCCATCCCCGACGATGCCGATGTAGAGTATGTTTATGACGGACTGATGCACTTAGGCGCTGAGATAGCCGTAGAGACCATCGACCGCCTGATAGCATCCGACGGTAATATCGACTCTATGCCGCAGGACGAGATGATCACGACAGACACCGTGCTTCATTCTGCTCCGAAAATCTTCAAGGATACCTGCCGTATCGATTTCAATCAGCCAGCCAAGAAGGTGTATGACTTCATCCGTGGTCTTTCGCCATATCCTGGTGCCTGGACTGAGATTCAGAAGGAAGGCGGTAAGGCGCAGGTGCTGAAAGTATTCAAGACTTCCAAAACCGGAAAGGCAGTTGCTGCTTCTTCAGAGAATGCCGCTTCTTCTGTAGTAGGAACCTTGAGAGTAGAAGGCAAGAGCCTGCAAATAGCCTGTGCAGACGAATGGCTCCAGCTCGACACAATACAGATTAGCGGCAAAAAGAGAATGGAAGCCCGTGATTTCCTCAACGGAATGAGAGATATCGAGCAGTATAGAAGTATTTAATAATAAAGGAGAATAAAAAATGACTCAACAGGAAGATATTAAGAATGCAATAGAATGCATGCGCAAGGGTGGAGTGATTCTCTATCCTACAGATACCGTTTGGGGGTTAGGTTGCGACGCTACCAACCCAGAGGCAGTGGCAAAGGTTTACAAAATAAAGCAGCGCGATGACAGTAAGGCGCTTATCTGTCTGGTGGATAGTGCAGACCGTATGGCGCGTTATTTCCGCAATGTGCCTCAGGTGGCTTGGGATTTCATCGATGTAGCCATGCCTGTGAAACCAACTACCATCATCCTCGATGATGCTACGGGTGTAGCCAACAATCTGGTGGCAGAGGATGGCAGTCTTGCCATGCGAGTAACTTTCGAGTCTTTCAGCAAGGAACTCTGTTATCGCTTCCAGAAGCCTATTGTGAGCACCAGTGCCAATGTGAGTGGTGAGCCTGCAGCGCAGAACTATCGTGATATTGTCCCAGAATTGTTGGAGCAAGTAGATTATGTTTGCTGGACCCGTCGCCAGGAGCATAAGCCTCACACTCCATCCAGCATCGTGAAGATAGCCAAGAATGGAGAGGTGACGATTATCCGATAAAGGAATCTGTGAAGTTTCTTCATCGGATTTACGCGGAGTTATCGGAACATTCTTGCTCTTCGGATTACTCACGGATTTTCGCGGATATTTGGCCGCTGGCCAATGGTTAGTGCCCGAAATGTGCTCCTTATATTTTTTGTCACGCAGATTTCGCAGATGACGCAGATTCTTCTTCATGGGACTTTTTTTTGTCCCACAGATTTCGCAGATTTTCACAGATTTTTTTATAGAATCTCTGGTGAATCGCTTTTGTCCGATCTCAGGGGGTATCTGCAACGACCGAACAGGTCGCATCCGCGAAATCCGTGAGTAATCGTCGCAGCAGGAAACCTCCGAATAAATTCCGTGTCATCCGATGAATAAAAATCTGCGTGACAAAAAACTCCGATGAAAAATCTGTGTATATCTGTGAAATCTGTGGGACATATTCTACTCCCAAGGGGTATCTGCAACGACCGAACAGGTCGTCTCCGCACAAATCCGTGAGTAATAAATATTTATTTTTACGGGAATCCCTTTACTTTTGGTTTCCCTTTTCGTTTTCGTTCTGCAAATCCTGCTTTTCCGAAGAGTCCTTGACTTCTAGATATTCTTCTTCCGTCACCTCTTCTTCCAATATCTCCTCTTCTTCCGTCATCCCTTCTTCATCATCATCCGTCATCTCCTCTTCATCCTCCTCCTTTTCCTTTTTTCCGAAGTCAGGATCTATTTTGAGGTAGTTGGTAACCAGGAAGGTGATTACGCAGCATGCCATCACGACGATGAAGAAATGGCGGTATCCCAAGATGTCTTTCAGATAACCCGAAACCATGCCCGGAAGCATCAGGCCGAGATAGGAAATACCGGTACAGATGGAGTAGTGAGAGGTCTTGAACTTGCCCTGACTGTAGAATAGCATGTAGAGCGTAAGCACCGTGAAGCCCAGTCCATAACCGAACTGCTCTACGAACAGGCAGGAGGACACCATCACGATATCAGAATTGAGCGAATAGCTGAGATAGATATAGACGGCATCCGGCAGGGTGATGGCGCAAACCATCGGCCACAGCCACTTCTTCATACCGTCGCGGCTTACTAAGATACCTCCGATGATACCACCCAGAAGGAGACCGATGAGACCAACCGTACCATTGGCAAGTCCGTATTCCTGCGGTGACATGCCCAGACCACCCTGCGAGTTAGGGCGAAGAATGAAAGTCTTGGTCATTGTATTGAGCAAAGCCTCCGGGAAGCGGTAGAACAGCAGGAAGAGCATCACGATGACCGTCTCTCTCACTCCGAATTTCGTAAAGAAAGTGCGGAACATATTCTTCAGTTCGTGAGTCACTTCGCCCACAGTTCTCTCCGTCTGCACATCCTCTTTCGGCGTAGGCATCAGGCGGCTATGGTAGAGCCACAGACCGATGAAGATGCCAGCTAATCCGTAGAAAATCAGTGCCCACGAGAAGCTTATCTGATTGCGGAACATCACCTGCAGCACACCAGCCAGCATCACTAAGAAACCATTCACAAAGATGATGGCGAGGCGGTAGAAGGTGTTGCGCAGACCCACAAACTTCGTCTGGTTGTGCTCATCCAGCTCTATCATATAGAAGCCGTCGGCAGAGATGTCGTGGGTGGCGCTGCAGAAGGCGATGAGGAAGAAGAAGCACATGGTGGCCTGAAACCAGAAAGCCGTAGGCAGCGAGAACGCAATGCCTGCCAGTGCAGCTCCGATGAGCGCCTGCATCGTAAGTACCCACCAGCGCTTCGTCTTCAGCAGATCGATGAACGGGCTCCACAAGGGTTTGATCACCCAGGGAAGCGCCAGCCATCCTGTATAGAGACCCACTTCGGCATCCGTGAGTCCCAACTGCATATACATCACTACAGAGAGAGTTGTCACGATCACGTTGGGCAGTCCCTCTGCAAAATATAGGGTAGGGATCCATGCCCATGGATTCCTGCTATTCTTCTTTGTTACCATTTTATCCATTAGATATTACTTATCTTTTGTCCATTAGATATCGTTCTGTTTCTTAGACATCGCTTGTCTATCAGAAATTAGACCTTACTTGTAGATCAGAAAGAACTCTATCCTTAGACCTTACTTGTAGATTTTCTTGATTTCTGCTCCCTGATAGTATCTCAGCAGGATGTCATCGTAGGAGTATCCTTCGTTGCCCATCACGGCAGCACCTATCTGACAGAGACCCACTCCGTGTCCCCATCCGGCTCCGATCAGTTCGAAGCGCTGAGGAACCTGGTTCTCGTCCAGATCAAACTTATCTACCACGAAAGCCGAACTGTAGAGATGGCTGTCGCTCAAGGCTCTGCGTATTTCCAGCTCCTTGCCGATGGTGAAAGTCTTTTCGGTACCGATAATCTGCAGTTTGCTGATGCGTCCGCTCGTACCGCGTTCCACAGCCTTCATGTCGAGGATGCAGCCGAAGTTCATCTTCAGTTTCTCTTCGAGTAGGTGCTGCAGTTTCTCCTGAGTCAGCGTCACCTTCCAGCGGTAGAAATCGGCAGTCTCCTGGTCGTAGTCGTTTAATACTTCCGAGAGCACCTTTCTGTCTGTAGTATTGCAGAAAGCAGGCGGGTTGGAGCGGATCCAGCGGTCAGCCTCTTCCTCCTGAGTCAAGTCAGGAAGTCTGTATTCAGAATCCATCAGAGCCTTTGAACCCTTCAAGTTCTCAGTATCACTTGCGTCCTTCAAGCACTCGGCATTCATAGAACTCTTCAGTCCTTCCGTCTTGATTCCCAAAGCAATATCCCTTACTGCAGAGAGATAACTCTTAGGCGTGTTCTCCCAGCAATATTGGAATTCCTCGGTGATACCGCCGCAGCACTTGGAGAACCGGGCATCGCAGATTTCCTCGCCATCCATCAGAATCTGTCCCTTGGTCTGGCGGATAGCTTCTGCCACATGCGGAGAAGTCTCCTTGGTGATGCCCTGGTAGCGCTGGCAGTGGTCGTCGGCGCAGACATCAAAGATGGTGTGGTCTTCGCGGTCGTACCAGCGGATGAGCATGTCGTCTTTCTTGACAAAAGAGAAAAAATTGTTGCCGCTCTCAGCCACGTCTCTGCGCTTTTTCATCTGTGCCAGGAGCCATGAACGGGAAATCACGGCATGCGCCTTGAGGAGTTCAAGACTGGAGGTGGCACTCATCTCGCTGGATATCACGCTCTCCAGATACTTCTCTACAGGAAGCTCGTTGATGGCGCAGATCTTGTCTGATTCTACCACGAAATGGAGCGTACCTAAGAAGGTCTGTGTTTCCTTGCGTTCCCAGTGGAAGTTGACGCCGATAGTGACATCGCTCAGTGAGAAGGAGGCATCGCAGCTCTGTGGATGGAAGGTAAGCGAACTGTACTGATTGCCGTTCCAGAGCACACCTCCCTCGGAGAATTCCACTTCCTGCTCGCCCGTAACCAGTTCGCCCTTGGCAAGGTAAGGCTTGTTGAGCGAGAAGTGAATCTTCTGACCGCTCACGATGCCCACAGAGACATTCGGCTGCTTGCCGTTATTATATAATGTGGAAGTAGTGACGGTACTTTCCTCAGCCTCCTTGGCAGCCTTCAGCTTATGGATGATGCATTCCATCTTCTCGCCGGAAATGCCGCATTCCTTCAGGATAGCCTCAGCCTTCTCCTCGGTGAGCTTGCGAAAATCCTCTTCGCGTGGCGTGATGATGAGTCCCGACATATCGAGGGCTCCTGGAGAAACCATGATCTGGGCATCGCCATCGGCAAAATAGGCTTCCGGACGGTGCTTCTCTCTTGGAATCACGATACTGATATATTCATCACCTTTGCGCCAGGCCACGATGTTCATCATCGGCTCAGTCTCGTCGCCGCGCTGAGGCATCGCACTGTAGAGGCGCTTGAAGAGCATCTCGTCGCATTCCTCGCTCTTGGAGATAATCACGAAGGCTGGAACGGTATAGTCGCGGATGGCTGCTATCTTCTCCTCGTCGTTCAGACAGATGATATCTGTCAGGTTGCGTGAGAGGCGCTGCCAGTTGTTCTGCAGTGGAAGTATGCCGCTGGTTCCTGCCTGGAAATGCAGATGGTCTGGAGCCGAGGCACCGCACTTCGGACCGTTGTAGAATACCATCAGTTCGCTGTGCAGACTCAGGAATCGGTGCATCTCGCCATAGTTCTTGAAGATGGCCTGTGGCTGATGCTTGCGTGCCGGAATCGTGAAATGTACCGGAAGGATAGGGAACGGATTGACCAGCAGGTAGAAACGCTCGTCTATCTGCTTGGACATCTGTACCTTCGGACGGTTCTTCTCGCAGAGGAAGCATGGACGCTCATCGAGGGTCTTCTTGTCTATCTTGGCACCTGTGCTCACGATGCGGGCAGGGTTCCATTGCAGTTTGAGAAGATCGGAGAGAGTCTGGCTCTCCACGTGCTTCAGGTCGCGGTAGCGATGGCGGGCATCCTCCCATCTCTCCAACTGGCGGTTGAAGAAGCGTGAGATACTGCTGTCTTCCATAATGTCGGCCTTGCCCTGCAGCATCTGCTGGCGTGCCTTCAGTTCCATCGTGCGCAGACGGTCTTTATAGAGATTGTTGGCATTCACCTTTTCGATACTCAGAGCGGCATCACTGTTGCCTCCCCAGCGGCGGCAGAGGTACAGTTCATCATAGATTCTTCCGATTCTGTATCGGCGAGAGAAGGCAAGTCCTAAGGCGTAGTCTTCGCCATAAGACGTGTTAGGGAACTGTATCTGTCTGACGAGCGGTGTGAAGAATGCTCTCGGAGCACCCAATCCGTTGATGCGCAGTGCGTTGTTGCAACCGTTTTCCTCGGTCCATTCCTTATGGTCTATCAGTCCTGGAGGCAGGGTGTTGAGGTCGAAATCACACATTCGGTACGAGCCGATCATCATCGCAGCCTTCTGGTTGTGAAAGGCATCTACGATTTTCTGGAGAGTCTTCGGAGACGAATAGAGGTCGTCGCTGTCCAGCTGGACTGCAAATTTGCCGCAGTGCTCGCTATTGATGGCTACATTCCAGCAGCCGCCGATGCCGAGATCGTTTCTCTCTGGCACAATCTGTACGAGCCGCCCCGCCTGTTTGTCGTTTCTGGCTTCCATCTCGTGAGCGATTTCATCAAGAATCTCGCCAGTGCGGTCGGTAGAATGATTGTTGACCACGATGACGTTGAACTTGAAATTGGCTTTCTGGCTCAGCGCACTCTTCACGGCATCCGCGATGGTCTTCTCTCTGTTGAAAACTGGGATGATCACAGAAGCCTCGTAGAAGAATTCCTGTTCGCCGAAATCTGGCTGGCGATAAAAGCTGGTATCGATGAGGGCTCCCACCTTGTTGAGATGCTGTGTGCAAGCCTTTTCCATCTCTATCTGCACCTCTCTGTTGCGAGGGTTCACATAGTCGAATTGCTTCTCGCCGCTCTTTCGGTTGTCGAGTTCATCTTCTGTATAGAGGAATTCATTGAGATGGAAAATCTCTCCCACGCGGCTCAGGTAGAGACGGAGGTCGTAGAGACCCGCATATTGATAGTCAGCTCTGTCCTGCTGGGCGATGAAGTCATGGAGGGCTTGCGCCTTGATGAACCAGAGGCTTCCGAAATCGAAGTCGTCGCGAAGGCTACCAGACTGGTAGTCAATAACCGGATGCTTGATCAGCTTGCCGGTTTTCGCTTCTTGTTCAGCTTTCAGTCCATGAGTTTCTGTTCCATCCACTTTTGCTTCATGAGTTTCAGCTCCATCTTTTTCTTCTTTTCCTCCAACTTTTGCAGCCTCTTTATTTTCTTTAATCAAGGAATAATAGTCGGAGTAAACCATAACGGCTCCCGTATCGTCAGCCGTGCGTAGGAATCGCTCCAGAGCATAGAGCCCCCATCTGATCGGAGTCGTCTTGGTGCAGATCATCACATAGTCGGCATCGGTGTTTTCAGCAATGCTTTCTACCGTGTTGCTGCTTTCCAATCGGTCAATGACTACGAAGGTGCATCCATCAGGCACTTGGTGATGGGCTGCAAAATCAGCGCTCACCAGGAGATTGATATGCTGAACCGTCTTGTTGTCATGAAGTTCCAGAAGTGCGCTTTGGGCTACTTCTATGTCTTCACAAGGTAAGAAAAGGTCTATTTTTTCTCTCATTTCTTTGTGTTATGTTTTTGCGTTTCGGCTCCCTTTCCGGAGGTCAAAACGGTATTTTTTATCTATATTTTAGCTTATTATATTAAAATATGTGGCAAAGATAACAATTTTTCGCCAAAAAATACTATCTTTGCACTATGAATGATGAAAAAAAATATCTTTTGGGGCTTACCCTTGCTGAATTGAAGCAAGTGGCTAAGGACTTGGGTATGCCTGCCTTCACGGGTGGGCAGATGGCGAAATGGCTCTATGAACAGCATGTGAAGAGTATCGACGAGATGACTAATATCTCGAAAGCTAACCGTGCCAAGCTGGCCGCAGAATATGAGATAGGATGTGCCGGATATACCGATGCACAGCACTCCGTAGATGGTACCATCAAGTATCTCTTCCCTACACG
>ENA-OPKX01000177-OPKX01000177.1-human-gut-metagenome-genome-assembly--contig:-NODE-177-length-19495-cov-2.358025_pt1 | contig 19495 bp, 18 predicted proteins | sample MGYA00241791_ERZ501709 | MGnify/ENA primary metagenome ERZ501709 (study PRJEB25962, sample SAMEA2042091) | human gut metagenome | biome: human gut; feature: human-associated habitat; material: faeces...
CGTGAGCAAATAGGGCGGTTTTGCGTACGGGAGGGTGCCAACGCAGGGCCTCGTGAGCAGATAGGGCGGTTTTGCATACGGGACAAGGACACAGAGATGAAGAGACGACAAAGGGACTGACCAGAGATTATGGCCAGTCCCTTTGAGGATTCGCTATTTTAAGACCAGGTTCCTAAACTAGAACGAGTAGCAGATTCCAAGTCCGAAGTTGAAGATGCCCTTGCTTCTGACACCGCCGTCGCCGAACATAAGACGAGGACGCACGTCGATGAAAAGCTGGAGCGGGATGTTGAAGGTGTACTCCAGGCCAAGGTTGCCGACGATGCCGGCATAGACAACATTGTCCTTGTCATCATTGTCCCAAACGGCAAGGGATACGCCAGGACCACCATAGAAGCCCCATTTGCCTCTTGTCCAGTTCGGCTGGGCAATCATGAAATTGTAGACACCGTCAACATGGAAATTGCTTGAGTTGTAGCCGTCATCAAGGCCAAGGTCGAACTCAAGGAAGTCCGCGCTGTTCAAGTAATTCTGATAAGTGATGTCAACACCCCAACCGATGCGCACACCAAGAGCCTTTGGCTGGGCGCTTGCCGCAACCGCGAAACCAAGGACAGCGGCAAGGATCAAAATTGTTCTTTTCATAATAACAAATCTTAAAAGTATCTACAGATTAAGTAATCCTAAAAAATCTATTAATCAGCAAAAACTATACTAAACCGGAGAATACCCTCTACTAAACCAGAGAATCCCATGAACGCCATGGCGAGGATACCGGCAGTGACAAGGGCTATCGGAATGCCTTTGAACGGCTTAGGGACTTCATTCAAATCGAGGTGCTCACGAAGACCGGCGAACAGGATGAGGGCCATGCCGTAGCCGACCGCATTGGCGAAGGCATAGACCACCGACTCGCCGAGGTTCAGCATGTGGGCGGGGCCGCCGAACGCGAACTCCTTGGAAACCACGTTGAGAGCCACACCGAGAACGGCGCAGTTCGTGGTGATCAGAGGGAGGAATATTCCGAGAGCCTGATAGAGGGACGGGCTGATCTTCTTCAGCACGATCTCCACCATCTGCACAAGGGCGGCGATCACAAGGATGAAGGCTATGGTCTGCAGGAACTGGAGACCGAACGCCATCAGAAGGTACTGGTTGATAAGGTAAGTCACCAAAGTCGCCAGGGTGATCACAAAGCACACGGCTCCGGCCATGCCGGTGGCAGTGGAGATCTTGTTGGAGACACCCAGGAACGGACATGTGCCCAGGAACTGGGCAAGCATGATGTTATTGACGAAGATCGCCGAGATTATTATGAGGAAATATTCCATGATTTAGTTCTTTTTAGCGATTTTGTTGAACAGAACCATAAGGTAGCCCAAAGCGAGGAACGCTCCCGGAGCCATCACGAACACGAGGATGCCGTCACCGGTGATGAACCTGTAGCCGAAGACCGAGCCGCTGCCCAGGATCTCGCGGACGATTCCCAGAATCGTCAGGGAGAGGGTGAAGCCCAAGCCTATTCCAAATCCGTCAAGGGCGGAGTTCAGGATGCCGTTCTTGCTTGCGAAAGCCTCGGCGCGTCCGAGGACGATGCAGTTCACGACGATGAGCGGGATGAACAGGCCCAGAGTGGTGTACATCGCCGGTGTGTAGGCCTGCATGGCGAACTGGAGGATCGTCACGAAAGTGGCGATGACCACGATATAGACAGGAATATGCACCTTGTCCGGAACCACCGGGGCGATCGCCGAGATGGCAATGTTCGAAAGCACGAGGACAAAGAGGGTGGCGAGACCCATACTCAGACCGTTGATGGCCGAGGTAGTGGTCGCCAGCGTAGGACACATACCAAGAAGCAGGACAAATGTAGGGTTCTCCTTGAAGAAGCCCTTGGTGAAAATGTTCAGTTTATTGCTGCTCATAGTCTATTCTCCTTTGATTGAATTAAATGCCTTGACCGCGTTGTCCACAGCCTGTGAGTAGGCCCTGGAAGTGATGGTGGAAGCCGTGATGGCATCCACATCTCCCCCGTCCTTCTTGACTGTCAACGACTTGGACGAAGGATCGAAGCCCTTGAACTGGTTCATGAACTTCTCGTCAGTGTTGCACTTGGCACCAAGGCCCGGGGTCTCGTTGTGAGACAGGACCGAAGTGTTGTAGACCACACCGTCGGCGGTGATGCCGACCATCAGGACGAGCGGTCCGCCGAAGCCCACGGTGGTTGACCTCACGGCGTAGGCCACAGGAGCGCCGTCTACGGTGCTGACGTAATATTCAGAAGCCTGGCCGCCGACTTCTACCGGCTTTGCGTCGGAGAGCTCGCCCCCTTCCGGAAGCACGGCCCCGATTGAGGCCTTGAGGATGTCCGCGTTGGCCTTCTCGATCGGTTCGGCTGTCAGAGCGTACATTCCGCCAAGAAGCGCCGAGCAGACCAGACACACGACTGTCAGGCAGACAGCCATTGTGGTGAGATTGGATTTTACTGCCATAGCCTATGCCCTCCCGTATTTTTTCTGATGGAACCACTTGTTAAGAAGCGGAACCACAGAGTTCATGATAAGAATAGCGAAGCTCACTCCTTCCGGATAGGATCCGAAGTACCTGATCATCAAAGTGATGAAACCGATGCCCACACCGAAGACGATTCCGCCCTTGGTACTCATCGGAGAGGTCACATAGTCGGTTGCCATGAAACAGGAACCGAGAAGGAGACCACCGGTGAGAAGGTTGAAAAGCGGCCCTGTGAAGTGGGTGGGGTCGGCCATCCAGAAGACGGTGGAGACCAGAGCCACGGTTCCAAGGATCGAAAGTGTGATCCACGGCTTGATGACCTTGCGGACAAGCAGATAGACGAAACCGATGAGGATCGCTATGGCGCTTGCCTCGCCTGCCGAACCGCCGATGTTGGCGAAGAGCATCTGAGAGGCCGAGAAGCCGTTCTGCGCGATCAGATCGGCGGCGGACGCTCCCTTCATGAGGCCTTCATTGATGACTCCCAGAGGAGTGGCTCCGGAAACCGCGTCAGCGCCGAAAAGTCCTCCCGGGATCGTCCAGTCGGTCATGTAGGTAGGAAATGAGATGAGCAGGAACACACGGCCGACAAGAGCCGGGTTGAACACATTCTGTCCAAGGCCTCCGAATGTCATCTTCGCTACTCCGATGGCGACCACCGCGCCGATGAACACTACCCACCAAGGAGTCGAGGCGGGAAGGTTGAGCGCCAGCAGGATGCCCGTAACGGCGGCTGACCAGTCGCCCACGGTGGACGGAGCCTTGAGCAAATATTTAGTTATCAAATACTCCAGCGCCACGCAGGAGATGACACTGACAGCCAGCACCAGCAGTTCGGCAAGGCCGTAGAACACGACCGAGACCGCGACAGCAGGGATCAAGGCGATCACGACATCCCTCATCAAGACCGGAGTTGTGGTCTTGGAATGAAGGTGCGGAGACGGTGAAACCAACAATCTATCCATATTCTTAAACAGTTTTTGCTTTTGCGGCTTCGGCGGCGGCCTTGGCGGCAGCGGCGCGAGCCTTCATTATTCCCATTACCTGGCCTCTTGCCAGACTGATGACATCCAGAAGCGGGATGTAGGAAGGGCAGGTGTAGAGGCAACATCCACACTGGATGCAGTCCTGAACGGCGTTCGCCTCAAGCTCGTCGGTGTTGCCGGCCTTGGCGAGACGATAGAGCAGGAACGGCTCCAGTCCCATAGGGCAGGCGTCGGCGCATTTACCGCAGCGGATGCAGTTGCCTTCCGGATGCCTCTTGGTCTGTTCGGCGGTGAGGAAGAGCAAGGCTCCCGTTCCCTTCAGGGTGGCCGCGTCGAGATTGGCGACAGCCTTACCCATCATAGGGCCGCCACTGATGATCTTGGCGGCGCTTTCCGGAACCCCTCCGAGGTAATCGACGATGTAGCGCAGCGGAGTGCCGACCCTGACAAGCAGATTGGCCTGCTTAGGGAAGCATTCGCCGGTGACGGTCACGGAGTTGTCAATCAAAGGCTTGTTCTTCTGAACGGCATCATAGACCGCCAGAGCCGTGGCCACATTCTGGACGACGGCGCCCACGTCGATAGGCAGGCCGCCGGACTTCACCTGACGGTGCATCACAGCGTCAATCAGCTGTTTCTCACCACCCTCGGGGTATTTCTTCATCAGAGAAAGCACCTCGATCCCGTCGTACTTGGAAGACTTTCCCTTCAATTCCGAAAGTACTTTCTGAATATGCTCTATCGCCTCCGGCTTGTTGTCCTCGATGGCTATCGTGGCGTTCGCCACGCCGAGAGCCTGCTTGATGAGGGCTGTGCCGACAACGACCTGCTCATCCTTCTCCAGAAGCGTGCGGAAATCGGACGTGAGGTAAGGCTCGCACTCGCAGCCGTTGATTATCAGCATCTCGCACTTCTTTCCAGGAGGCGGGGTAAGTTTCACGTGGGTAGGGAAGGTCGCTCCGCCGAGTCCGACGACTCCGCCGAGACGGATCTTCTCGATGATGGCCTTGCCGTCCTCAGGAATGTCTGTCACAAGGGTCTCTGAGCGGTCGATGCTCTCAAGCCACTCGTCCCCCTCCACAGCGATCTCCACATAGGTCTGTGTGTTGCCGGCGAGATCCTTGCGCGGGCCGATCGACTTCACGGTTCCGGAAACGGAAGAGTGGATGAATGCCGAAACGAATCCGCCCGGCTCGGCGATCGGCTGGCCGACCTTAACCTTGTCGCCCACTGCCACTACCGGCTTGGCCGGAGCCCCGATGTGCTGGGCAAGGGAAATGTACACGGTCTGGGGCAGCGGAAGCGCCTCGATGGCGCAGCCGCGGGAGATCTTGGCGTCATTAGGATGCACGCCACCGATTGAGAATGTTCTTCTAGCCATTGTTCTGTTCCTCCTTCTTTACTGTGGCGGCAGCCGCGGCGGCCTCCCTCGCTTTCTTCTGACGTTCCTGGACACGGGCCTTGACGGCATCCTTGTCCAGTGGCTTAGGGAAGTTCACCCCGATGATCGCTCCGGTAGGACACATCGCCTCGCACTCGCGGCAGAGCTTGCACTTCGCGAAGTCGATGTAGGCCACATTGTTCTCTACGGTGATGGCGTCATGCGTGCAGGTCTTCGCGCAGATTCCGCACCCGATGCAACCGACCGAGCAGGCCTTCTTGACCGCCGGCCCCTTGTCCTTGTTAACACACGAGACAAAGATCCTCATTCCACGCGGACCCTTCGCCCTCAACTCGATGATGGACTTAGGGCAAGCCTTGACACAGGCTCCACAGGCTGTGCACTTCTCCTGATCCACGACCGGAAGACCTGTCTGGGGATCCATCGACAGCGCGCCGAACTGGCAGGCGGCCACACAGTCTCCGCAGCCAAGGCAGCCGAAAGAGCAGCCGGTGTCGCCGGCGTAGAGAGCGGCCTTTACCTTGCAGGAAGCCGAGCCGTCATATTCATTGGTCCTCGGCCTGGCGGCGCAGGTTCCGGCGCAGCGCACAACCGCCACCATAGGAGCCTTTTCCTTGACCTCGTAGCCAAGGATGGCGGCCACCTTCTTCATTGTCTCGTTGCCTCCGACAGGGCAATAGTTGTTGTCCAGATTCGGAGCCTTCACCGCAGCCTCCGCGAAAGCGTGGCAGCCGGCGAAACCACAACCACCGCAGTTAGCGCCTGGCATGACCTTCTCCACCTCCTCGATGCGCGGATCCTCCTCAACCTTGAACCGCTGCGCGACAATGTAGAGGGCCAGCGCCAGCAGGAGGCCAAGCCCCGTGATGACTGCGACGGTCCAGATGATTATTGTTGTCATAAAGCCAAATAAAAAATTACTTTCTAACATAAAACACATACCCCTCCGCCAGGCTGTCCCTGCGGAAATAGAGTATGAGGTAATATAGCGCGACTCCCCCGATCGAGGCAAGTCCACAGACAAGCTCGCCGAGTCCAATCGACGACAAAGTTAACACTAAAATCAGTAATATCACCAAAGGAATCACATAAGAAAGCAAGACTGCCTTGAGTCCCATCTTCCTCGCAAGGCAAACCTCGACTTCCTGGCCTACGGAATATGTCTGTCCTCCATAGACGGGGACATCCACAATCTTGTTCTTTGAGTCAGAGGCTCCGCAAAGCCCTGCGGCGTGGCAGGCCGAGCAAGCCGACTCGGACACTATCCGGACAGAGATCCTGTCTTGTCCTACAGAAATGACCGTTCCTTTGTGTGAGACCTCCCCCGTAGCCATATTCCTTAAAATCAACTCATTCAACGATTGAGGAGAAAGGATTCCTGAGTTCTGAATAGGAGCGCAGGCGACCTTGCACCTTGCCTATCTTAAGAGGAGCCGTGAACCAGACCGGAATCCTGTTCTCGTCGTCCGAGAACCAGCCGTAGAGATCCGACTCTCCCGAAAAGACCTCACCTGACACCACCTCGAAGCTCAACTTCAGGCAGCGGATCGACCCGATCCCGTCGATGTACTTGTTCTCCTTGCCCAAATACCTGAAATGGAGGGTGTACACATCATCATCGACGGCAAACGTCATCGGATAGTCCTTCCCTTCCTCAAGTTTCTCCGTGTCGATGTTCCGCAGCACATAGTACATCAGCGGAATGTCGTAGGTGCATTTGTCCAGCGGCAGGGTCGCCGAGAAATCCCCCTTTCTGGAATTGTTCAACGATGCGGAGATCTTCTCGTCCCCGGGCGTGTGGTCGTACATGTAGAGGTTCGTGCAGGTGTATTTCCCCTCCTTGGCGAACCTCGTGAACTTCATCGGCCTAAGGCCGTCCCTCGTGAACCAGGAGTCCAGATCCTCCTTGACACGGAAGAACTTCTCGTAGAATTTCTGAGTCTTGCCGGTCAGGGACGCATGGAAGACTTTCCTGCCGTTAAGGATGGTGGTGTCCACCTTTAGGGTCGCCTGCGCCACGTCGGCGTTGATCAGCCCCCATTTAAAATGGACAGTGAACACCAGTTTCTCCCCTCCCTTGAAAGCCAGATTCTCTTCCTTAAGATTCTTCACAGGAATACATTTTCCCTCGTCGCCGGCAAATACCGGAACGGAAGAGATGATGAATATGGCGGCAAGGATGCCGAAGAGTCTTGTCGTGTCCATCAGAAATCAGTGTTATTGGCAAAATCATTGTTCATGGCGGACTCCATGCCGCCCATCTCCTCCGCCCTCGCGGTCAGGGAATCCCCCGGCTCCACGAAACGCACCTGCTCCGCCTTGAAGAGCATGTCGATGTCACACACCTCGCCGTTACGATGCTTGGCGATGATGATCTGTGTGGTTTCCTTCCCGTCAGGAGTTTCTCCAAGTCCCACGTAGTCAGGACGATGAATGAATATCACCATGTCGGCATCCTGCTCGATTGATCCGGACTCACGGAGGTCGCTCAACTGAGGCTTTCCGCTGCCTCCGGTTCGTTTCACAGCGTCACGGGACAGCTGCGAGAGCGCGATGATCGGGACATTGAGTTCCTTGGCTGTGGCCTTGAGCGTCCTGGAGATCGCGGCGACCTCCTGCTCACGGATTCCGCGAAGCTCGACCGGTCCCTGCATCAGCTGGAGGTAATCAACGATCACAAGTCTGACATCCTTGGATTTCACAAGCCTCTTGACCTTCGTGCGGAACTCCATCAAAGGAATGCTCGGAGTGTCATCGATGTACAAAGGAGCCTTTGACAACGAGGCCAGCCGGGTCTCCAGCTGCTGCCAGTCCCACGCCTCCAGTTTCGTACCGCCCTTCAGCTTGTCAGCCGACAGACCGGACTCGGTCGTCATGAGCCTCATTACCAGCTGAAGCGCCGACATCTCCAAAGAGAACACAGCCACCGGCATGTGATAGTCCACAGCCGCGTTCCTGGCCAAATTGAGCGCGAAAGCCGTCTTACCGACGGAAGGTCTCGCCGCCAGAATAATGAGGTCGGATTTCTGCCAGCCCCTCGTGACACGGTCAAGCGAAAGGAAACCGGACGGAACACCGCTCAGGCCGTCGGCATTCTGATTCTTCTCGATCTCCTTCATGGCGTCGTTGATCACGGCTCCCACGTCCTTGACATCGTTCTTCACGCTGTTCTGGATGGCTCCATAGATCTTTGACTGCGCCTCGTCGATCAGAAGATCAACATTGATGGCGTCATCGTAGGAATCCTTGAGTATCTCGTACGACGCTGTGATCAGCTCCCTCTGGATACTCTTCTGCTTCAGTATCCTGACGTAGTACTCGATGTGGGCCGCGGCTCCGACTTTCTCGGACAGGCCGGCAAGCGCCACAGGGCCTCCCACAGCCTCAAGATTGCCTTTGGCCCGGAGCTTGGTGCTGACCGTGACTATGTCCACCGACACATGCTCGTTGACAAGCTCGTTCATGGCCTCGAAAATCATTCTGTGGCGAGGGTCATAGAAACAAGAGACAGTAAGCTCCTCAAGCGCCGTGTCAACGGATGAGGGCTCAATCAGCATGGCGCCGAGGACAGCCTCTTCGACTTCAAGAGCTTGAGGCGGTTTGTTTCCCATCTCAAGCCCAAGAGTGTCCAAATCAACTGGCCTCGCCTTCTTTCTGGATGTTTTTCCGGGCTGGTCAGGCATATTCCTAAATGTTGGGTAGCGGTCTATTCAAAGTCAGGATTGACGATGATCCTGCCGCAATGCTCACAAATGATGAGTTTCTTGTTGGAAGCGATGTCCACGAGACGCTGAGGAGTGATCGTGTTGAAGCAGCCTCCGCAGGAGTCCCCGTTGTAGACCGAAACCACCGCGAGATGATTGTGCACGCTGGCTCTGATACGATCATAGGCGCTCATTGTCCTCGGGTCGATCTTCTTGGCGCAATCCTCTCTGACTGAGCGGAGTTTCTTCTCCTCCTTGGATGTGGACTCCACGATTGTGGCAAGTTCCTCCCTTTTGGCCTTGAGGTCATCGTTCCTGACGGCGATGTAGTCCTTGAGAGATTCGATGTCGTCCCTCTTCTCGGCGATGGCCGCCTTGGTGTCGTTTATGTTCTTCTGAGCGATCTGACGGAGAAGTCCCTGATTCTCTATCTCCTTGTTGATGGAATCATACTCGCGGCTGTTGGAGATGTCATTCAGCTGCTGCTGATACTTCTCGATCTGGACATCGCAATCGACAATGCTCTGCCTGTTCTCGGCTATTGTCTGATTGTAAGCCTCGATGACAGCCGTGTCCTGAGCCTGACGGGCCTTAAGATCCGTTATCTCGTTCTCAAGAGCCTCAACCTCCGACGGGAGTTCTCCGCGCATCTGCATGATCTTGTCAATCGCGGAATCCGCCTCCTGAAGAGCGTAGAGTGTCTTAAGCTTTTCCTCGACGCTGATTTCAGAGTCAGCGAAATTCTTCTGGAGGGAAACGAATGTCTCCCTCTGGTCTATCGGTGTCTCGACTTTCTTGATTTTTTTAGTTGCCATATAGCTATCTGACTAATAATAATATACCGGATTACTTGTCTCCAGCCTTGAGCTGGTAGAGATTGCAAAGTTAGGAAATTTTTTCCTTAACAGAGAAAATAATATATCCACAATCTCCACTTCCCCCTCGAAATGGCCTATATCCATGACCATAAAATCCTTAGTGGTGAAGAAGTGGTGGTAGGATATGTCTCCGCAGAGATAGGCCTGGGCGCCCGCCTCACGGGCTTTTTCGATCAGGGAGCCGCCGGAGCCGCCGCACATGGCGACCCTGGACACCGGCTCCTGAGGAAGATGCGAGCAACGGATCATCCTGAGGCCGAACCTTGACTTGACATATTCAATGAAACTTCCGCCGTCCATCGGCTGCGGAAGGTCGCCGACCGCGCCGAGGCCAAAGCCGCCCGGCTCCTCGTCCAAGACCCGTACATCCTTGAGCCCCAGCCTTTCCGCCATTGCGCCGCTGACTCCCCCAAGCACCTTGTCGGCGCTCGTGTGGGCCGCATAGACAGCAATGCCCGCCGAGACGGCCTTCATCACCGCCAGCCCGACAGGATCGTCAGGGGAAATCTTTTTCAGTCCCGAGAAAATCAGCGGGTGATGGGTGATGATCATGTCCGCGCCAAGGCTGACCGCCTCGTCCACCAGATCCGCCGTGCAGTCAAACCCAAGGAGAACTCCGTGGATCTCCTGTGCCTCGGATCCGATGACTAGACCGCTGTTGTCCCAGCTCTCCTGTATGGAAAGCGGGGCAAACGACTCTATAGCGGAAGCTATGTCCTTGACTGTCATACCTATAAAGATTTATTAACCTCAACCAGCTGGCGGCGTATCTCCTTCAGGCTGTCCAAAGCCTTCACGCGCCCTTCGACAGCCTTCCTGTCAGCGGCGATCTTCTTCGCGGCCCCTTCCAAAGTCAGTCCCTGCTCCTTCACGAGCAGATGGATCTGCTTGAGGCACTCAAGATCCTCCTCCGTGAAAAGGCGGTTCCCCTTCGCGTTCCTCTTAGGCTTGATGTACTTCGGGAAAGAGTTGGACCAGAAGCGCACCAAAGACGTGCTCTCCCCCAGAATGTCGGCGGCCTCGCCGATTGTATAGTATAACTTTTCCATATTCCTGAATAGTTTTATTAATCCATTGACTGACCAGTGTTCACGGACATGAAAAGCATTCTCATGTACTCGTCCGGACTCACGGATGCAAAAAGATAGTTCAGAGGATCCATCAGCAGCGTGTCCTTCTGGATCTCGTAGTGAAGATGCGGGGCGAACGAGTTGCCTGACATCCCGACCTGGCCGATCCTCTGTCCTCTTGTCACCTTCTGTCCTTTCAGGACGCGGGTGTTCTCCAAGTGGGCATAGCGGGTGAGATAGCCATTGCCGTGGTCGATCTCGACAACGTTCCCAAGACCCTTGGACGAATGGGTAACCCTGTTCACAACGCCATCTGCCGCGGCGGCGACCGGTTCTCCCTGCTGCGAGATCAGATCCAGGCCGCCGTGGAAAGCCGTGACCTTGTAGAAAGGATTGATCTTGTCCCCGACGGAAGCCCCTGTCCTTGCATAGGAGAAGTTCTCCAGAGGATTCGTCATCGGAGGAAGAACCACCGACTTGTCCGAAATCCTTTCCATTATCCTTTGGAAATTGGCCTCGACCCGTTCGGAGATCCGGGACAGCGTGTCAAGCCTCTCTTTTGAATATCTCACAATCAGATCGTCCGGTATCGAATCCACCCGGGACAGCAGTCCGTCGGAATAGATGTTGCCAAGATCCGGAGCGTCAGAGTTGAAAAGGTTGCGGTAGATCTCGTTGTCCTTCACCATAAGGCCTTCCAGCACATCATCGACCAATGCCTCCCTCGCCTCCAGATCATTGTACATCTGACGGTACATCTGATTCTCCCTCTTGAGCTTACGCTCCGAGTCCGTGCTTATCACAAACGAGAAGACCACATAGTAGACGACAGCCAGGGACGCTGTCACCAGAAAGTACACGGCAGCCTTGCCCAGAATCGACCACACCGAATGCGTGACCTTTCGGAACTCCATCCGAACCTTGTCAAACTCGTACCTCTCCTTCATCGGCCAACCTCCTCATCATCTGTGTCTGACACTGAAACTATGCCTCATCGACGACGGCATCCCGCTCTCGCTCTCCCTCATCCTCAACATGTCAGAATATTCCTGGACAGACATCGACATGTCAAGATAGTTGGCGGGATTCACCTTGCGGCCCTTGTAGACCACCTCGTAGTGCAGGTGAGGGCCGCTTGAGCGTCCGGACTTGCCGCTTTCACCGATGCAGTCCCCTCTCTTGACCTTCATTCCCTCGATCACCTTGACGGAGTTAAGATGGGCGTAGATGGTCTCGTAGCCGAAGCCGTGCTTGATGGTGATCGAGTTGCCGTAGCCGAAGAACTCGAACTTGACAGACTCCACCACGCCGTCACCCGTCGCATAGACAGGATTGCCGATCTTCATCGCGAAATCCAGACCTGTGTGCATCCTGGACGCTCCGGTGAAAGGATCGGTCCTGTAGCCGAAAGGACTGGACATCTTGTACCTGGACGGATCCGGCACGATGGGCGGGATCGCCGGGATGCAGGAGGCCATGTCACCGGCTGTCTTGGAGACAGCGGCCACCTCGTCGAAAGACTTGCTCTGGACATAGACCTTCCTGGTCAGCCTGTCGATCCTCAAGGCGGTGTTCTTAAGCCTGTCGTCCGACTCAAGACCGTCGAGGAAAGAGTACCTGTCCACCCCGCCGATGCCGGCGTTCCTCACGCCCGCGGGAATCTCGTTCATTCCGAATATGGATCTGTAGATGTCGTCATCCCTCACCCTCAACGCCTCGATGCTTTCCTCGCAGCGGTCAAGCTTGGTGTTCATCAGATCCATCCTGGCGTCCCAGCGGGCCCTCTCAGCCTTGAGAAAGGCCGTCTTCGGCAGGTCATAGCCAAGAACGGAAGTAAAGAGCCAGATGTAGAGGACCGCCATCGCCACACTACCGGCGAACAGCAGCAACCCCTTGAAGACTTTCGACTTCAAGGACACCTCCTTCATCTCATATAATAAGGTCTCCGGATTAAGAATATACTTCCCCATAGTCTACAAATATACCCTTTTTTGCGATATATCCCGAAAAATGTTATAATTTTGCCAATTCCGTGCCTTTCTGAAAAAGTTTTTCTTGCCGGCACGGGAGAATATTCATGAATTAATTGATTTTTAGATATGTACACCGCTAAAGAGATTCGACAGCAATTTTTGGACTTCTTCGCATCGAAGGGACACACGATCGTGCCTTCCGCCCCGATGGTGATAAAGAATGACCCGACGCTGATGTTCACCAACGCCGGCATGAACCAGTTCAAGGACATATTCCTCGGCAACACAACTCCCAAGATGAAAAGAGCCACGGACTCACAGAAATGCCTCAGAGTCAGCGGAAAGCACAACGACCTTGAAGCAGTGGGACACGATGGCAGGCATCACACGATGTTCGAGATGCTCGGCAACTGGAGCTTCGGAGACTACTTCAAGGCCGAGGCCATCAGCTGGGCATGGGAACTGCTGACGGAAGTCTACAAGATCGACAAGTCAAAACTCTACGCCACCGTGTTCGAAGGCTCGTCCGAGGACGGTACAGCCCTCGACGACGAGGCCAGGCAGGCCTGGCTGAAGCTCATGCCTGAGGATCACATCATCCTCGGCAACAAGCACGACAACTTCTGGGAGATGGGCGACACAGGCCCTTGCGGCCCTTGCAGCGAGATCCACATCGACCTGCGCACGGACGAGGAGATCGCCAGGATCCCCGGAAAGGATCTCGTCAACACCGACAACGACCAGGTGATCGAGATCTGGAACCTCGTGTTCATGCAGTACAACCGCAAGGCCGACGGATCGCTTGAGCCGCTCCCGGCCAAGAACATCGACACCGGAATGGGCTTTGAAAGGCTCTGTATGGTGCTGCAGGGCAAGACCAGCAACTACGACACAGACGTGTTCTCCGGAATGATCGGCAAGATCGAGGAGCTCTCCGGCCACAAATACCATGAGAACGGAAAGACAGAGGTCGCCATGCGTGTCATCGCCGACCACATCAGGGCGATAGCCTTCTCCATCGCCGACGGACAGCTGCCGTCCAACGTGAAGGCCGGCTACGTGATCAGAAGGATCCTGCGCCGCGCCGTCCGCTACGGCTACACTTTCCTTGGATTCGACGAGCCGTTCCTCTGCGCGCTGATCCCTCAGCTTGTCTCCGACATGGGAGAGGCCTATCCGGAGCTGGGCAGGCAGCAGAAACTCATCGAAAGCGTCATCCGCGAGGAGGAGATGTCATTCCTCAGGACTCTTGACAGAGGAATAAGGCTGATGGACGACTACGTCGCCAAGAACGCCTCGACCAAGACCATCCCGGGAGAGGACGCCTTCGTACTCTACGACACCTACGGATTCCCGATCGACCTGACCGAGCTGATCGCCTCGGAGAAGGGTTACACCGTGGACATGGAAGGCTTCGCCAAGGAACTCCAGAAGCAGAAGGACAGGGCGCGCAACGCAACCGCCAACGAGTTCGGCGACTGGGTCGTGTTCCACGAGGGCGAGGAAGAGGCCTTTCTGGGCTACGACAATCTGGAGCTTGAAGGTGTGAAGCTCCTCAAGCAGCGCACAGTCAAGCAGAAGAACAAGACCATGTTCCAGCTCGTCTTCGACCGCACGCCGTTCTACGCCGAGATGGGAGGTCAGGTCGGCGACACCGGAGTCATCGTCTCGGAGAGCGGCGAGCAGATCAGGATACTCAACACCGTCAAGGAGAACAACCTGACAATACACATCGCCGAAAGGATCCCTGCCGACAGCACGCAGACATTCACACTTAAGGTTGACGCAAGCCGCAGGCTCAGGATCACGGCCAACCACACGGCTACCCACCTTCTGGACTACGCCCTCAGGGAGACGCTCGGAACCCACATCGAGCAGAAAGGCTCGTTCGTCGGCCCGGACTATTTCCGTTTCGACTTCTCACACTTCGCCAAGGTTACCGACGAGGAACTCAGGAAGGTCGAGCACAGGGTCAACGAGCTGATCCGCGCGGACTACCCTCTCCAGGAGAAGAGAGACGCGACGATGGAAGAGGCGAACGCCATGGGAGCCATCGCCCTGTTCGGCGAGAAGTACGGCGACAGGGTGCGCGTGGTCAGGTTCGGCGACTCCGTGGAACTCTGTGGCGGCACGCATGCCGCGTCGACCGGACGCATCGGATTCTTCAAGATCGTCTCCGAATCGGCGATCGCCGCCGGAGTCAGGAGGATCGAGGCGGTGACAGGAGAGGCGGCGGAGGACATCCTCGACACCCTCAGCGACACCCTCAAGGGCATCAGGACCATGTTCAACAACGCCCCTGACGTGGCTGCCGCCGTGGCCAAACTCATCAACGAGAACTCCGACGCGAAGAAGAAGATCGAGGAATATGCCAAAGAGAAGGCCGCCGCGTTCGCCAAGGTGATCTCGGAGAACGCACAGGAGATTAATGGAATAAAAGTTGTAAAGTTCAGCAGGGACGCTGATCCGGCCATGCTGCGCGAGGCCGCGGCCATCCTCCAGAAGGAAGTGGAGAACTTCGTGTTCGCCGCCGCCTTCTGCCACGAAGGAAAGCCTCAGCTCGTCCTGATGTACTCCAACGACCTCGTGGCAGCCGGTCACAGCGCCGCCAACGACATCAGGGAGGCAGCCAGATTCATCCAGGGCGGAGGCGGCGGACAGCCGATCCTCGCCACCGCCGGCGGAAGGAACGCCGACGGCCTGCAGGCCGCGCTGGACAAGATGGTGGAGACCATCACGGCATAGACGGAAGAATATTCAAGGGCATTCGGTAATATTCATAAAATATTCAAGTCCCCATAAAACAATGACTTCGGAGGATGAAGAAAATTGACAGATTCATACTGACCTCATTCATAGGACCATTCTTCATGATCCTTCTTGTGGTCATCTTCATCCTCGTGATGCAGTTCCTCTGGGTCTACATCGACGAGCTTGTCGGGAAAGGCCTGAGTCTGGGCATCGTGGCGGAGTTCCTGTTCTGGGGATCCTGCACCGTGCTGCCTCTGGCCCTGCCTCTGGCGACCCTGCTGGCCTCGATGATGACCGTAGGCAACATGGGTGAGAACAACGAGTTGATCGCTCTGAAGGCCGCCGGCGTGTCCGTCCTCAGGGTGATGCGCCCTATCCTCATCGCCTCCTTCTTCATCAGCATCGGCACATTCTTCGTCATCAACAACCTCGTCCCGGTCTCCTACAACGAGATATTCACCCTCAGGGACGACATCGGAAAGACGAAGGAAGAGATCAAGATCCCGTCCGGAACCTTCTATGACGGAGTCGATGGCTACGTCCTCAGGGTAGGAAGCCGTAACAACAAGACGGGCATGATGAAGGACGTGATGCTCTACGACCATCACGGCAGAGGGAACACGCGCCTCACTTTGGCCGACTCCGCCATCATGAAGATGTCCAAGGACAAGTCCTACCTGACATTCAAGATGTTCAACGGGGTCAACTATCAGGAGACCAACGAGAAGACCTACCGCGACACATCCCTCCAGCTGCAGAGGATCGACTTCTCCAAGCAGGAGATGGTCATCGCCCTCCAGAACTACGCATTCCAGAAATCCGACAGCGCCAGATACGGCGACCAGGTCAAGGCCCTCCCTCTTGAGAAACTCAGGGAGCAGAGGGACACCCTTCTGGCCACAAGGGACAGCACGAAGTCCAAACAGATCTATTCCATGGCCGCATCCTATGTGTTCTCGCAGAACATGCAGCTGGACACGACAGCCTGCGGCATCACAAGGAACTTCAGCGACCCGGACTACCTCAACTTCAAGGATGACAGGGCGACAGCGGCAGCATTGGAAAGAGCGGCCAACAGCGCCAGGCAACTCCAGACAAACCTTGAAAGCTACGAGTTCGGAGCATTCGACTACACTGTCCGCCTCAGATGGACAGCCCTGGAGTTCCTCAGACGCTATGGACAGGCCCTGGCCTGCTTCATCATGTTCTTCATCGGCGCGCCTCTGGGAGCGCTGATCAGGAAAGGCGGCATCGGTGTCTCCGCCATCATCTCGCTGCTGTTCTTCGTGCTTTACTGGGTGATCGACATCACGGGAGTGAAGCTGGCAAGAGACGGCAGCATCAGCACCGTGGCGGGTGCGTTCATGTCGGCTGGTGTACTCCTGCCGATCGGCCTGTTCCTGACCTGGAAGGCGATCCACGACACGGACATCTCAAATCTGGACAGCATAAAGAATTGGTGGAGAAAGGCAAAGAGTAATATGGCAGGAATATTCAAAAAGACAAGGATCGTGTACATGGGAACGCCGGAATTCGCGGTGGCCCCTCTGAAGGCTCTCCTGGAGCAGAAGTACAACATCGTGGGAGTGGTGACCGTGGCCGACAAGCCGAGCGGACGCGGCCAGAAGGTGAACGAGAGCGCGGTGAAGAAGTTCGCGGTGGAGCAGGGCATCCCTGTGCTCCAGCCTGTCAAGCTCAAGGATCCGGAGTTCCTCAACCAGCTCAAGGCCTTGAAGGCCGACCTGTTCATAGTGGTAGCGTTCAGGATGTTGCCGGAAGAGGTCTGGGGCATGCCGAAGCTCGGCACGTTCAATCTGCATGCGGCGCTGCTGCCGCAGTACCGAGGAGCCGCCCCGATCAACTGGGCGGTGATCAACGGCGAGACCAGGACGGGAGCCACGACGTTCATGATCGACAAGGACATCGACACCGGCGGCATCATCCTCCGGCAAGGCATCAACATCGCCGACACGGACACCGCCGGCGACGTCCATGACAAATTGATGGCGATCGGCGCTGATCTGGTCGTGCAGACAACCCAGGGAATCATCGAGTGCAATGTGGACACCCGTGTCCAAAGAAGCTTCATCCAAGGTTCCGAGGTATTGAAGCCGGCACCGAAGCTTTCGCGCGAGTTGTGTCACATTGACTGGAACGATTCCACCAAACAGATCTACAATCTCATACGTGGTTTGAGTCCTTATCCGGCAGCGTTCACCGAACTCGTCAAGGAAGGTAGCGCTCCGGCCCAGTTGAAGATCTTCACGGCCGAAAAGGTCGATGAGCCTGTCGAAGGAACCATTCCGGGCCGAATCCTCACCGACGGCAAGACCTACCTCCACATCACCACCGCCGACGGAGCCATCTCCCTGAAGGACGTGCAGATAGCCGGCAAGAAGCGGATGGACATCAAGGCCTTCCTCGCCGGATTCCGCGAGCCGGAACTCTACACCACTACCGCCGGCACCTCCAAGGCCGAAATCGCCAAAACAAAGGCATAATGGAAGCGGTCATCCTCGAATGCGGCGACTTTCCTAAAAAGGAATATCCCCGCGAGCTTCTCCGCCGGGCGGATGTGATAATCTGCTGCGACAGGGCGTTGGACACGTTTCTACGGCACCGGGACAAGATATTCAAAGACCTCAGGGACCCGGATGCCATCATCGGGGATATGGATTCCATCTCGCCGAAGCATCTCAAGGAATATTCCCGCATCGCCATAAGAGAAGAAGAGCAGGAGACAAACGACCAGACCAAGGCGTTCCGCTACCTGCTGGAGCATTGGCCGGAAGTCAAGACCGTGCACATTCTCGGTGCTACAGGCAAGCGTGAGGCCCACACCCTCGGCAACCTTGGACAGATTATGGAATATGCCCGGCTTTACGGAGCCAGCGGTAATCCTGATGAAGACAGAATATATGTCGATGCGGTGTCCGACTATTCAACGGCTTTCGCATTGACGGACTCCTGCGAGCTTTTCGTCGGCGAAGGCAGGGCCGTGTCCATATTCAGCCCTGATAATTCTTTGAATATCAAGTCCGAGGGATTGGTATGGCAGACCAGTGGAGTGGTTTTCGACAACTGGTGGCAGGCAACCCTCAACCGGGCTTCGGCCGATGTTGTCAAGCTGACGTTCTCGCACAAGTCAATGGCGTTGGTGATTCTGGATTAATATCATTTCAGGATTTTTCTTTATCTTTACGTAACATTTCGGCTTACAAACACTATGCTCCGAAAAATTAGAATCACTCTGGCAGCGATCTGCTTCGTTGCGGTAACGCTGCTGTTTCTGGACTTCACCGGAACACTTCATCTTTGGTTCGGATGGCTCGCCAAAATCCAGTTCCTGCCGGCTGTTCTGGCCCTCAACTTCGTTGTCATCGCCATTCTGCTGGTACTGACACTGCTTTTCGGCAGAATCTACTGCTCGGTGATATGCCCGTTGGGTATATTCCAGGACTGCGTGTCCAACCTCAGTTCCAGGAGAAAAGGCAAGAAGGCAAGGTTCTCATATTCAAAGGAAATCAAATGGTTGCGCTACGGGGTGTTGGTGCTGTTCGTGATCGCGCTGGTCGCCGGGCTCAATGCTCTTGTAGCGCTTCTGGCTCCATACAGCGCTTACGGTAGAATGGTGCAGAGTCTGCTCGCGCCGGTTTGGCAGTGGGGCAACAACCTGCTCGCCTGGATCGCCGAGAGGCAGGATAGTTATGCGTTTGTGACAAAGGATGTTTGGCTGAAGAGTCTGCCGACTTTGATCGTGGCGGCGGTGACATTTGTTGTCGTGGTGGTCCTCGCCTGGAGGAACGGCAGAACCTATTGCAACACAATCTGTCCGGTGGGAACCACGCTGAGTTTCTTCTCGCGGTTCGCTATGTTCCGTCCGGTGATCGACAAGTCAAAGTGCAAGAGCTGCCACGCCTGCGAAAGGAAGTGCAAGGCGGCCTGCATTGATGTTGACAACCATAAGATTGACTATAGCAGATGTGTCGATTGCTTTGACTGCATTGATTCTTGCCGGCTCGGAGCGCTCAAGTACCGGTTCGCCTGGGGAAGAGGGGTTGGTTCGGGCTCCACGGGAGCAAAAACGCCACAAAACGCGCCTGTCGGGAGTAAAATGACCTCCGACGAGAGCAAAAACGGCCAAAATCGCTCCTCTGCAGCTCCGACTCCGGTCGCAGAGCCTGTGGTTCGACAGGGCTCACCAACCACAGAAGTAA
>ENA-OPKX01000186-OPKX01000186.1-human-gut-metagenome-genome-assembly--contig:-NODE-186-length-18756-cov-2.799422_pt1 | contig 18756 bp, 7 predicted proteins | sample MGYA00241791_ERZ501709 | MGnify/ENA primary metagenome ERZ501709 (study PRJEB25962, sample SAMEA2042091) | human gut metagenome | biome: human gut; feature: human-associated habitat; material: faeces...
TTATATTTCTTTCTTTACCCTTTTACTTTTTTACCCTTTTACCTTTAAAAACTTCTCGTAAGCTGCATCCCAAGCATCCTTGTCTTGTGGCTCGAATTTCTTCAGCTCCAGAGAGTTGGCGATGATTTGTCGCATTTCCCAGATATCCTTTACCAAGCCGGAAGCCTTAGCCTGCAGCATGATATTTCCGATAGCTGTACCTTCTTGTGGACCAGCAAGTACTGTTACGCCACAACTGTTGGCTGTAAACTGGTTGAGGTATTGGTTGAGTGAACCGCCACCGATGATGTGGAGCACGTTGATATCGAAATCTGCAAATTCTTTGAGCCATGTGAATACCTGACGGTAGCGAAGGGCAAGACTTTCGAAGATGCAGCGGCAGAACTCGCCGTAGCTCTCAGGTACATGCTGACCGGTCTTTTCACAATATTGCTTGATAGCTTCTACCATGCTGGATGGGTTGGCAAAGACAGCATCGTCTGGATTGATGATACTCTGGAAGGCTGGCTGCTTCATTGCTTCAGCAATCAGTTCGCCATGTCCCAGACAAGTCTGGTCACTGTTATTAGCAGCTGCCGCATCTTTCCATTCCTTACGGCAACGCTCGTAGATCCACATACCACAGATATTCTTGAGGAATCGGGTAGTACCCTCGATACCGCCTTCGTTTGTGAAGTTGAGTTCATAGCTATGTTCATTGATGATAGCCTTCTGAGTCTCTATACCCATGAGGCTCCAAGTGCCAGAACTGAGGTAAGCGAACTTTTCATTCTTGGCAGGAACGGCAGCTACTGCGCTGGCAGTATCATGCCCTGCTACAGCGATGACAGGTACAGCATTCAAGCCCGTTATCTTCTGTACTTCCTCGGTGAGTGTGCCGATGATGGTAGCTGGTGCTGTCATTTCTCCAAACTGTTTGCGCTTCAATCCGAGACTCTCAACAAGATCCTGGTCGAGGTCGCCTGTCATCGGATTGAGAATCTGCGAGGTGGAGGCTACAGTATATTCGCAGATAGCGTTACCGGTAAGCATATAGCTCAGCGCATCCGGAATAAAGAGTATTTTGTTTGCGTTCTCCAAAGCCACATTGCCAGCCTTGCGCATAGCGTATATCTGGAAGAGGGAGTTGAAGTTCATGAACTGGATGCCCGTCTTTTCATATACCTTTTCCTTGCTGATTTGCTCGTCGAAGTATTTCTCCATCATGCCCACTGTATGTGGGTCTCGATAGGCGAGAGGGTTGCGGAGAATGGCTCCGTCCTTGCCCACATATACAAAGTCGCATCCCCAGGTGTCGATTCCGATGCTCTGGATGTTGATGCCTCTTTGAGCCACGAGTTTCAAACCCTTGATGATTTCCAGATAGAGCGCATAGATGTCCCAATAGAAGTGATTGCCCGTCTCGATGAGATGGTTGTCGAAACGTGTCAGTTCTTCCAGATTGAACTTTCCATCTGATAAACTACCGATAATGGTTCTTCCGCTGGTGGCACCTAAATCCACTGCAAAGAAGTATTTTTTTTGTTCCATTTTGCTAGGTTTTTAAGTCTAATTTTATGTTATTGATTTCTAAGTTTAATTTCTGTTGATTCCGAAGTTCCTTATGTGTTACTTCAAAGTCTTTGTTGAAATTTTCGGTGCAAAGATAGACCTAAATCGTGAAATGCAACAAGGGATTTTGATTTTCAGCCCTTGATATTTGGCGGCAGTATAAAATTGGGGAAGTGATGGATGTCTTTGGGAGAAGTGATGAAAGAAGGATCATAGAATGGGAGGCTTAAAGGGGTGTATGGATAAAAAGGGAATAATCCAATGGGCTGGAATAAGACAAGGCTGCTTGTGAACCTTTAGTTCTGCAAGCAGCCTATAAGCATTTGATAATTATGAGTTGATAAATGTTAGTAACGTATTTTATTATGATTCTGATATAGTCTGTTCTGTTTTTCTGAATTATCTGTTCATGTTTCTGAAATCTGAAGGCTTCATGCCCGTCTGACTCTTGAATTTTGAAGAGAAGTAGTCTGGCGACTCGAAATTAAGGCGGTAGGCTATCTCCTTGATGCTATCATCGGTAGTGGAAAGCAGTTCCTTTGCCCTCTGCAGTTTCAGATTCTGTTGGTAAAGGGCAGGTGCGAAACCGGTGTGCTCCTTGAAGAGCTTGCGGAAGGAAGAATAGCTGATGCCGAGTTCCTGCGCAATCTCCTGAATGGTAAGGTTGCCTTCCAATGATTCACGGATGCGAAGACGGGCTTTATTGATGATATCCACATGCTTTGAATCTTTATTCAATTCAATATTACGCTCCAAGGAGTACATCAGACCGATGAGATGGTTGGCGATACCTGCCAAGGTTTGCTGGGTGTATGCAGCTTCCTCCTGAGCAATGTATCGTGCTTCCTCATATAGATTAATGATTTCGTTGCTAAACCCCACGTGATAGATAGGCTTCTCTGGAGAGAGGAACTTATGCTTCACTCGGTCGTTAATGTTTCTTCCCTTGAATCCTATCCAATAACTTTTCCATCCTTTTCCTTGAGTAGGGTGGTAAGTATGCCATTCGCCAGGGAACAACAGGAAGATGTCGCCAGCTTTGATGACGGTCTCTGGGCAGTGGGCTGACTGGAAAACACCTTCGCCCTCTGTCAGATAGAGCAACTGAAATTCATCCAGCGTTCTGCCTTTGTTGATATCAAAATAGTAGCCGTCAGCATGTCCCTTAGTAGGGTAGCTGTCGTGTGGCTCTATCACCTCATATCCGATGGTGCTGATGGTGAGTCCCCATTGTGCATCCCGTTCAGAGGCGAGCAAATATTTACTTGTTTGCATAGATCTTTTGTTATAAATGGTAGTTGTAACTTGTTTCTTTTGCAAAGTTACTAAAAAAAAAGGAAATGCAGAATTTTTCTATGTTTATCGTTTCTAATATACCTATTTATATATTATAATATAAGCAATTTTAAGGAACTGAATCCAATATTTTAGGTTTGTTATCAAAAAAATAGGTTTAATAATCAAAATTTAAGGTAGCAAAATAAACCGATTCCGTACTTTTGCAACCGAAATAATTCTAAAACAAGACTTAAACGAAGTTGGTAATAAACTAAATCAAGAGCTTATGCGGATTGTTGGTCTACTAAAATTAATTAGTGATTGACTAAAACAAGAGCATTCTTAATTAGCTTTGTACAAGATGAACCTATTCGTTGCCTAAAGGAAGTTGAAACTTATATGCAATTTCAAAATCATTCTGCAATAGCATTCCATGCTTTCAGATGAATATTGTTGTTGTCATTAAGCAAATTGACTTTTTGGGTATATAGGGGATTGGACAGAACATAAAACCTATATAAAATATGAGCAAACAAAACAAAACGATGAAAAAGTCTGTGTTGCCATTTGCATTGGTATGCTCAGCGCTCATGCTCAACCCTTACATGGGGGGGCAGGCTCGTGCTGAGGTGCAGAACGTGCAGCAGGCAAAGGCTGTCAAAGGTACGGTGGTCGATGAGACTGGCGAACCTGTGATTGGTGCGACTGTACTGGTTGTAGGCGGAAGTGCATCACAAGGTACGATTACCGATATGGATGGTAACTTCAGTGTCAACGTCAAGCCTGGTCAGAAACTCAAGATTACTTATATTGGTTACGACGAAAGTATCGTGGCAGCCAAGGAAGGAATGAAAGTTCAGATGAAGACTTCTGGTGCTGTTTCTCTGAATACCGTTGAGGTTGTTGCCTATGGTGTACAGAAGAAGGTAACCATGACGGGTGCCATCTCCAGTGTGAAGAGTGAGGATTTGGTTCGCACTTCCGTAGGTTCTGTCAATAACGTGCTCGGTGGTCAGCTTTCGGGTGTGACAACCGTACAGTATTCGGGTGAGCCAGGTAGCGATGCAGCCGAAATCTTCGTTCGCGGTAAGGCTACTTGGGGCGATTCACAGCCTCTTATCCAGGTGGATGGTGTGGAGCGAACCATGGCTGATATCGACCCTAATGAAATCGAGAGTGTAACCGTATTGAAGGATGCTTCTGCGACTGCCGTGTTCGGTGTTCGTGGTGCCAATGGCGTTGTCCTGATTACTACCAAGCGTGGTTCACAGGGCAAGGCCAAGATTAGTGTATCTACTTCATGGACAGCACTTTCTCCTACCAAGATGGTGGAGCAGGCTTCTTCTTTAGAGTATGCCAACTTCTATAATCAGATGTCTGAGAATGACTATTGGCAGACAGCCAATTTGGCGGTTGCTAATGGTAAGTATTCTTCTTTGGAAGCCTATATGGCAAAGAAGCCATTCTCTAAGAGTTTCTCTGATGCCATCATTCAGAAGTTTGCTACAGGTTCTGATCCTATCCGTTTCCCTAATACGAGATGGGCAGACTATATCATGAAGGATGTGACGCTCCAGCAGCAGCACAACCTCAATATTTCGGGTGGTACAGACCGCGTGAAGTACTTCATCTCTGCAGGTTATTATTCTCAGGATGGACTCTTCAAGGAGTTTGGTGCCAACTATGACTTTGGTTACCAGTATCACCGCTTCAACTACCGTTCTAATCTCGACCTCAAGGCTACCAAGACTACTACGTTGTCTTTCAATGTGGCTGGTAATGTGAGCAATGCCGACAAGCCATACACTGGTTCTGGTGCTGCAGGTCTGATCAAGCAGATTTATTATGCTACTCCTTTCTCCAGCCCAGGTATCGTAGATAACAAGTTGGTTTATTGTACTACCGATTATACTGACGGATTGAAATTGCCATTTGTAGGAGGTAGCGGTATGGGCTACTATGGTAATGGTTTCATGCAGACCAATATCAATAAGTTACAGATGGACCTTGTACTCAACCAGAAGTTGGATTTCATAACTAAGGGTCTGAGTTTCAAGGCGAAGGGATCTTACAACTCTGCTTATACGATCAACAAGCAGGGTAACTGCCAGGTGGCAAGTTACAACCCGCTCGTACAGTACGATGAGCAGGGCAATGTCATCTACAATGCCGATGGTACTCCTTATATTGTATATCGCCAGAACGGTAATGATACTGATCCTTCTTACTCTGCATCTCAGGGTAAGGCACGCGACTGGTACTTGGAGGGTAGCTTCAACTATTCACGTGTATTCGGCAAGCATACCGTGAATGCCCTGATGCTTTACAACCAGTCTAAGCAGTATTACTACTCTGGTACTTCATATCCAGATGTGCCTCGTTCATACGTAGGTCTTGTGGGTCGTGTAACTTATGACTATGCCAACAGATATATGGCAGAGTTCAACATAGGTTACAATGGTTCTGAGAACTTTGCACCAGGTCGCCGTTTCGGTACCTTCCCAGCAGGTTCTATCGGTTGGATTCTCAGTGAGGAAAAGTTCTGGAAGCCAATTTCCAAGATTGCTTCTTTCTTCAAACTCCGTGCCTCTTGGGGTCTCGTAGGTAATGATAAGACTTTGGACAGAATCCGATTTATGTATCTTGCTGACCCATATATCACTGGTTCTTATGGATTGACCAATAATATGTCCAACTGGGCAGATACATACGGTTATCTCTTCGGTAATGCCCAGTCAGGTACCGTACCGGGAACATCTGCCATAGCCGGTGCTTACGAGTCTATCAAGAACAATCCTGATATCGGTTGGGAGAAGGCATTCAAGCAGGATTATGGTTTTGACCTGTATTTCTTTGGCGACCGCTTTAAGACAACCTTCGATTACTATCGTGAGCATCGTACAGATATCCTTGTACGCGATGCAACCGTACCATCTACCATTGGTTTCACCATGCCATATACCAATGCCGGTGAGACCAAGTCATGGGGTTGGGAACTTTCTCTCGGATACAATGACAAGATAGGTAAGAACTTCCGCTTCTGGGGTAAGTTGAATCTCTCTTACAACCAGAATGAGATCATCGAGATGAGGGAAGAGCCTCAGAAGAACGACTATATGTTGGCAAAGGGTCACCGCATCGGTGCCCGTTCTATGTATAAGTTTTGGAAGTATTACGAAGGAGAGCAGACCAAGGCAGAATATGAGCAGACCTTCGGCGCTCCATTCCCTCAGCAGCTTATCAGTAACTTGCAGCCAGGTGACTGTGTGTATGTGGATCTCGACGGAGATGGTAAGATCGATCCTAACGATATGACCCGTGACAATGGCTATACAGACGATCCTGAGTACATGGCAGGTCTGACACTCGGTTTCAACTACAAGCGTCTCACCTTCAACATGCAGCTTACTGGCGCATGGAACGTAAGTCGTTACATTACAGATGTGTTCCGCCAGCCATTCTTCTGTTCATCCAACACCACTCAGGGTGGACTCCTCTCATACCATGTGAACAATACATGGACACCGGGAGTCTATGAGAGTCAGGATGCTCTCTATCCACGAGCAACATGGGCGAATGCAGAGCAGAACTATGCAGGTTCAGATCTTTGGGAGAAAGATGCGAAGTATCTCCGTCTGAAGACCGTATCTCTGTCTTACGATTTCATCAATCCTACTTTCAAGAAGATAGGTATGAACAAGTGCGAGGTAACCCTTTCCGGATACAACCTCCTTACCTTTACTCCTTACAAGTGGGGCGATCCTGAGACAAGAGCATCCAATGCTCCTTCTTACCCATTGCAGCGTACCTACACCATCAGCTTGAATGTAGGCTTCTAATCAAAGGTAATGTAACATAATGAACAAAGAAACAATGAAACATAATATATTATTTCGTAGTGCAGTAGCCATGTTGGTAGCAGGTGCAGCTTTCACAGCTTGTACCGATACCATTGCTGTGGGAGATGCTTCTCTCGACAAGGCGACCAGTTCTACTGCTACTATAGACTCTGTATTCCAGAATGCAGAATATACACGCCAGTTTCTTGTAGGTATCTACTCTAAGCAGTATTATGGCTTGCCATATTATAATGGTGGTACCAACATGCCTCATGCTGGTAATCCATATACAGGTAAGTTTGACGCCTTGACCGACTGCTGGCATGACTTCTGGAATGGAGCTGCTGTCTATTCTAAGTATTACACGGGTTCTCTGACTGCCAATGTAGGTCGTTCAGATGGATTGGACGGTCCGCTTTATTCATACGACAAGGAGTTTCAGTGGAAGACCATCCGTTCTGGTTTGATTTTCTTAGCAAATGTTGACCGTGCTCCTGAAAAGGATATGGATGCATCCGAAAAGAACCGTCTGAAGGCTGAGGCACGCTGCCTTATGGTAGATGCCTTCTTTAATACCTTCCAGCACTTTGGTGGTATTCCTATCATGGATCACGTTCTGGAAACAAGCGAGGTTTCTGGCGAGTTCAAGCGCAATACCGTAGAGGAGTGTGTGAACTGGATGGTAGAGCAGCTCGACTTGGCTATTCAGGAAAATGATTTCCCTTGGAGCGTCAGTTCTACGATGACCGGTCGTTGGACCAAGGCTGGTGCGATGGCTTTGAAGTGTAAGATTCTTCAGTTTGCTGCTTCTCCATTGCTCAATCCTGAGGACGGCAAACCATATTATGACGGCGCTTCTGACGAGGTAAAGCCATATATCATGTACACCGACAATTCTAAATATCAGGAGCGTTGGGATGCTTTTGCCAAGGCTTGCGATGATTTCTATAATAAGTTGCAGCAGGAAGGCGTATATGAGTTGGAGCAGGCTAAGGTTCCAACCAGTGCCAACACCGCAGACAAGAAGGTGCAATACTATCGTCTGGCATACCGCAATGGTTATTACCTCAATGCTTCTAAGGAGATTTTGCACTCTGTACGTGTGCAGGGTAATGATATAACAGGTGCCGGTCGTTACTGCTGGCATTCCTGGTATTCAAAGTCGGTGCCACGTAATGCATACTGTCCTACACAGGAGTATGTAGAGAAGTTCTCATGGAGCGATGGTGAACCATTCAACTGGGATAATGCTGCCAAGAAAACCTACAAGCAGGTGAGTGGCAAGGTGGTTACAGAACCGGATTCAACCATGGTATATAAGGAGGATGGTTCGTTTACAATCAATGTGACCAACTTCGTAACCAATAAATTCACAGGTGCGATTTCGCGTAACAAGAAATCTTTGCATACAATGTTTGTAGATGGTACGGTGCCTTCTGGTGCCCGCCAGATTACAACAGTTCTTACACGCGACCCACGTTTGTATGAGGAGTGTATCGTGAACGGACAGAATACCAACCTCGACTGGACAACTGCTTCTATGACCGGTTATCCTTGGGAACTCTGGTATAGTGGTAATGATGGTGGTACAGGTGTCCTGACCCAGCAGAATACCATGTTCGGTTCTGGTTATGGATTCAATAAGTATTACTTGGGTGCTGGTGGTTATCCTACTGATGATGCCGCAGACTCTTACCGTTTCCCTACTCAGTGGGTTTCTCTGTCACTCTCAGAGTTCTATCTGCAGTATGCCGAGGCACTCGTGATGCGTACTGACAAGGATGTAAAAAAAGCAGTAGAGATGGTGGATAAGGTTCGCTCTCGTGTAGGTCTTCCTACCATGGAGAGAATGTGGACCAATTCTACTTACCGCAAGGCAAAGGGTTATACAGCAACTACCAAAGAAGCAGCTGTCACTCAGAACGTGACTCTGAGCAATGGCGAGACTTCTACAGAGTTTATGGAGGAACTTCTCGATGAGCGAGTAAGAGAGTTGGGACTTACCGATGCCCGCTGGTTTGATATGGTTCGCCTGAAGCGTACTGACTGGATGACCAAGCAACTGCACGGCTTGATGCAGTATCGTCTGATCCAGACCAGCGATGGTTTCCAAAGCCGTAATGCTGCATGGGTAGGAGGTGACCGTGATAATGATCCGTCATCTACACAGCCTCTGTTCTTCCTGAGTAGCATCAAGACGATTACAGCCAATAGCCGTTATCTCTGGACTCAGAGTCCAACGAGCAACGAGGTAAAAAAGTGGTTGTTCGATCCACTTCCACAGGCAGAAATCAATAAGAATTATGGTCTTGTACAAAACCCAGGTTGGTAAGAAGAACCTCAGGGAACTAACTAAGTTAAAATGAATTTGTATATGAAAACAAAGAATATATATATGTTGTCATTGCTTGCAGGCATGAGCCTGCCAGCAATGGCGCAGCAGGACATCATGGACTCTGTGGCATATAAGGACCAGACCGTAGATATAGGTGCCAACCGCACCTTTACCCGCGAGCAATCCACTTCTGCCGTCAGTGTCATCACCAACAAGGATGTCAACAAGCGTGGCGCACGCAACATCGGTAACAATATCCTGGGTCAGGGCAATGGTCTCGTCAGTCTCGATGGTTCCGGCCTTTTCCATGCCCAGAATCCAGCTTTCTATATCCGTGGCATTCAGTCATCCAGCGGCAGCACTCCGCTCTTCATCGTGGATGGAGTAGAGCGTGCCATCGAAAATGTAGTAGCTGAGGATGTGGAGAGTGTATCTATCCTGAAGGATGCTGCGGCTACGGCTCTCTATGGTTGCAAGGGTGCCAACGGCGTGGTTCTGATTACTACCAAGCATGGTAAGTATAATACCAAGTCGATTACTGCATCTTATGATCACGTGTTCTCTTTCCTGACCAACAAGCCTAAGATGGTAGATGCCGCTACATACGCATCGGCTGTCAACGAGGCTTATCATAACCAGAATGGTGGCGATATCTATAGTTCAGAGGTCATCAATGCCTATAGAGACGGTTCCAATCCGCTCTATTATCCAAATGTAAACTGGGCAGACGAGACCTTCCGCAATGTTTCCAACAACGACCGCTTCAATATTGAGTTCAAGGGTGGTACCAGCAACTTCCGTTATTATACCAACGTACAGTTGCTGACCAACAAGGGCTTCATCAAGAACTTCCAGAACGACGGATATTCTACACAGAATAAATATACGCGCGGAACACTGCGTTCCAACATGGATATCGACCTGGGTCTCAAGACTAAGTTGCATACCCACTTGTATGGATTGCTCACAGAGCAGTCACAGCCAGGTGCGCAGGCCGACCTCTGGTCTATGATCTATAAGGTGCCAGCCAATGCATTCCCAGTGAAGGCTTCAGAGACCGTATGGGGCGGTAATACCGTATATACCACTTCCAATCCAGTGGCTCAGAGCCAGGGTGCAGCTTACTATAAGAACCATCAGCGTGCGCTCTATGCCGACTTGGTTTTGGAGCAGGATCTCTCATCCATCACAGAGGGCTTGAGTGCGCAGGCGCAGTTGGGTTATGATACTTGGTCTAATGTTTATGAAGACCATTCCAAGACCTATCGCTATGCTTACTATGAGGTGCCAACCAATGGTTCTGTCGTTGCAGATGGCGAGGGAACTCTCTCTGCCGTGCAGGGTACAGATTCCAACATGGGTACCGGTGCCAACAACAACAATTGGATTCGCCGTTGTGTATGGAACGCAGCGCTCAACTATGACAAGAACTTCTCTGAGAAGCATCATGTATATGGCCAGTTGAAGTACGATTACGAGTACAACGACAAGACAGGTACCAATACCACCGTATATCGCCACAATATCTCTTTGTTCGGTCACTATGGTTATGACAACAGACTTCTCTTCGATGTAGCTCTGGTAGAGAGCGGTTCCAGCCGTCTGGCTCCTGGCGACAAGTGGGCGATGTCTCCAAACGTTTCTTTCGCTTGGAATATCTCCAATGAGAAGTTTATGAAGAATGTGAAGTGGCTCGACTTCCTGAAGTTGCGTGCTTCCTGGGGCAACCAGGTACTGGATGTGCTTCCTGGCGGAGACGTATGGACCTACTACGATCAGTTCTATCTGATGAACGGCGTAAGCTATCCATTCGATGCAACCTATACAGGAACACAGTGGGGTAATACCTATCTCGGCACAGCCAAGACCCAGCATATCGATCACGAGAATGCAAGCAAGTTCAATGTCGGTTTCGATGCCACACTCTTTGGCGGTCTGAATATCTCTGCAGATTATTACTACCAGCACCGCTATGATATCTGGTATTCTACAGCAGGCAGCTACTCCAGCGTATTCGGTATGACAGCTCCTTATGAGCCAGTAGGAGTCATCAATTCCCATGGCTTCGATGTATCGGCAGACTACAGCAAGAAGTTGAACAAGGATCTCACCATCAGTCTTGGTGGTTCCCTCACACTCAACAAGACCATCGTGAAGAATCAAGCAGAGGCTCCACAGCTCTATGCCAATACCTCTTCTACAGGCAAGCGATACGGCCAGGCATTCGGTTATATCGCAGATGGCTTCTTCCAGAAGAGTGACGACCTGAATGGCGATGGCATTATTTCAGCTTCCGAGATGAAGGAATTGGGCTACCCAATCCACAATTTCACAACCATTCATGCGGGAGATGTAAAGTATGTGGATCTGACAGGTGACGAGACGATAGACAACAACGACCGCAAGGCGATAGGTTACAGCACTACTGCGCCAGACCTCTACTACAACTTCCACCTCGGTGCAGAGTACAAGGGATGGGGTATCGATGCCATGTTCCAGGGCGTAGGCAAGTGGACCGGTTTCAAGACCACCAACGGCTTGTTCCGTTCAGCCGTAGCTAGTAACACGCTGTCTCAGTATCTTTACGAGAACTCCTGGTCTGCAGAGCGTGGCAATACCGAGAATCCAAAGTTCCCACGTCTCTCAGCAACCAGCAATGCCAACAACAATTTGAACAGCACGCTCAACATGTTTGACCGCAGTTATCTCAAGCTCCGTTATGTGGAGATGTATTATTATCTGCCATCAGCATGGTTGAATAAGATAGGTTTCATCAACAAAGTGAAGTTGTATGCTCGCGGAACAGACCTCTTCACTCTTGATCATCTCGACGAGGCAGATGCCGCTTCATACGGCACAACCCAGCCTCTTACCAGAAGCCTTCAGGTAGGTGCTGCAGTAACATTCTAAATTTAAGGAATTACGATTATGAAAGTAAATAAACAACTATTTTGCTTTGTGTTGGCTGCCATGACGTTGTCTTCTTGTAATATGGACTACAATGAATATACAGCCTACGACAAGGAATACATCCAGCGCTCGTTCAAATACGTAGGTGGATTGATGACCACGATATACACAGATATCGATACTGACTGGGGTAACCTTTCGGGAGCCATGCTTTCCTCTGCAACTGATGAGTCTGAATATAGCCACGATGGCAATGCGGTAGAGGACTTCTTCAATGGCAACTGGAGTTCTGTCAATGCTCACCAGACCATCTGGGCTTCTGCTTATCAGGGCATCACCTACTGCAATGAGGTGATAGACAACTGGTCTAATCTTGAATTCGACCAGTTTAAGCTCAATCTCGATTATGAGAAGCAGATGTATCTCTACAACAATTATCAGTATGAGGCTCGCTGGGCACGTGCTTACTTCTATTACACCCTGGTTCGTCAATACGGCGGTGTACCTTTCAAGGTTCACAACACCACAGGTACCGAGGAGACAGCACTTCCACGAACCAGTGCCGACGAAATCTTCAACTTCATCATCAGCGAGTGTGATGATATCAAGGACAAGATTATCGAAGACTATGCAGGTAAGTCGGATATGATTCTCTCCAAGGCAGAGACCGCCCGCGCCAACAAGTATGCCGTCTTGGCATTGAAGGCTCAGGCAGCTCTCTATCATGCCTCACCACTCTTCACGCAGGGCAAGACCCCAGAAGAGAAGAAGAATCTCTGGGCCATCGCCGTGGCTGCCAATAAGGAACTTATCGATGCAGCAGAGGCTAAGGGCTACGGACTGGCTACCAACTTGGAGGACCTTTGGGGCACGGAGTATTATTCAGATGCTTCTAGTACCAAGGAGATACTCTTTGCGCGCCGCACCGCTTCTTCCAGTTCTTTCGAGGGCTACAACTTCCCTGTAGGTTACTCTTCAGGTCAGGGCGGCAACTGTCCTACACAGGACTTGGTTGATGCCTTTGAGTGTACCGATGGCAAGAGCATTGCGGAAAGCAGCTTATATGATGCAACAAATCCATACGACAACCGTGACCCACGTCTGAAGAAGACCGTAGTGCTCAATGGCGAGAAATGGCCAAACGACCTTGCCGATTACAATAGTGAGCATCCTACTATCGAAACCTATACAGGTGGTTATCACTCCCGTACAGGTAATGCAGCAGGAAAGGCATACGCAACTACAACCGGTTACTATCTGAAGAAGTTCTGTAATGCAGACCAGATTCTTCGTGGTCGTTCCGGTACAGCAGCAACTACATCTCCTCACGGTTGGCTCACCTTCCGTATGGGCGGTATGTATCTGAACTATGCAGAGGCTCTCTTCCAGTATTTCAAGGCCTGCGGCAATGCCAATGCAGCCGATGCGAGTGGTGCAGTAGTGATTACCGATGAAGAAGGCAACCAGACTACCGTGAATGTACCTGCTACCCAGACAGCAGCCAAGATGGCGAGCAAGACCCGCCTGCGTTCCGGCATGCCAGCCATCGCAACGGGTATGAGTAACGAGGCTTTCTGGGAGAAGTACAAGAACGAGCGCCGTGTGGAACTCGCTTTTGAGGGACACCGATTCTATGACGTGCGTCGCTGGATGGAGGATGGCGATAAGTTCATGAACATCCATCGCATGGAAATCACCAAGAACGAGGATGGCTCTTATGTATATAATAAGGTGGCTGTGACTCGTGGTGATGGACAGTGGGAGAGCAAGTGGAATCTGTTCCCATTCTCTCAGACCGAAATCTTGAAATCCAATCATGCTATCCAGCAGAACCCTGGTTGGTAATAGTGGGTTTCAACACATATTTACACCTGATGCAGTGAAACGCTGCATCAGGTAGAAAACGAAAATAAATCTAGATAAAATATATTATTAACTAAAACATTTTTAAAAATGAAAAAGTTTACTTTTATTGCATTGCTTATGTTCATCGTATGTGCGATGGCAAAAGCCGACGACAAGTACTTCTTCAAGGTGCCAACTGATAAAATGTCTGAGGGCTGGGTTATCCAGGATGCAGGCAATTTTGCTTCAACACCAGGTAAGGATTATCTTGAAGTTCAGAACAAGCAGAATGGTGGTCGTATGCTCAACTACTTCTGGAATGAGGATGCATGGAATGGTGTAGATCCTGCCACTCTTCCTAACAGCACTTACAAGTTCACCATGGACTTGAACATGTCTAACATGGCAGCCCGTGCCGACATGGAGTTTACACTCCTTCCTGTTAACATGTGTACTGCAAAGGATGATCGTGTAAGTACTCACAACTATCACTGGTGGAATGCTAACGAAGGTGATGACTATTTCTTCCGTTGGAGAGTAGGCGAGAAGCCTGCAGCAGCTAATGGTGACTTCACTATTTGGATTAATGAGATGCCAACTGGAAAAAAAGACTGGGATCAGACCACAGAGGAGACTCTTACCCTCTCAAGCCAGGCTACTTATAAGTTTGCTGTCGTTATCAATACTGTAGATAATACAGCTACCTACACCATTTCTGATGCAGAAGGAAATCCTTTGAAGACAGGTGTTCACAACTATACTTGCGAAGAGGATCGTGCCGGTATCTTCGTATTCGGTATGAACGGTACTTCTACTCACCAGCTCTCTAACATCGGTCTTTCTTACGAGGCTGAAGGTCCATTCGCTCAGGAGCCTTCTGTAGATTTGCTTGCAGCTATTGGTCAGCAGCGCGCTTATTACGTAACATTCCCAGAGGGTCATACCCTGCATTGGACCCAGCTCGGTGATGCTCAGGGCATTGATGGTACAGCTTACGCTGATGGTGAGGAAGCTGCAGTTAGTTATAGTGATGCAACTGATACCCGCGAGATGGAGACCAACGGCGAAGGTGGTTCTAAAATTATCTTCTGCAACAAGTCTGGTCAGTTGAAGGTTTGGACAACTCTTGAGGATGACGAGAACAACAAGTCTAACGAGGTTGTCAACGATGTAGTTTGCGAGCAGATTACCATGCCTACACCATCAGCTTCAATTGTAAACGTAGAAGAGGGCTACAAGAAGGTTTATCAGATTGTGGCTGATAACTCTGAGACTTTGATGAAGCCTACAGTTACTATCCACTATAAGAAGACTGTTGATGGTGTGACAACTGAGGGTACTGTGATGACAGGTGAGACTATTGCATTGGATGGTCAGGGTTCATTGGAACTTTACTCTTTCGATGGTACACACCCTGTAGAAATGCCTTGGTACGCTCCATCAGAGAAGGTAACTGTAGAAAACAACGTTGAGTACGTAGTAGCTGATAAGAAGGACTATGCTTGGACTAAGGAGGAGTGCGATGCTGCAAAGGCTGGCTTCACAGTAACTGAGATTGTTGATAATGCCAACAAGTCACACTGGGACCGCGCTTATTCAACCCAGATGTATGGTTATGATGAAAATGGTAATGCTACTGCATGCACAGAGGCAGATGCAGCTAACTATAAAACTACCAAGTCTGGCTTTGGTTTCTATGATATGGAAAGTATTGGTACTAATGATGCCAAGTGGAATGTTCAGGTTCCTGAGGATGCAACAACAGCATTTGCTCCTTTGGCTCCAACTGCAGACTTCACTGCCAACTCTAAGTATGTAGCTTCTGCATGGAGCATCTTCCCACTCGAGGGTATTGTTTACTACAACACAGCTATTACCAATGCTGTTTTAACTCTCGACGCTAAATATACATCTGATGATGCAGAGAAGCCAAACTTCTACATCGTTCATACTCGTGGTGGTTACGACCGTCCTGACAAGGGTGATTGCAACAAGACAACTGTTTGTGTAGCAGGTGAGAATTTCAATCTCTTCCGTTACGATACAGCTCTCTGCGACGTAAAGGTAATGACTTACAAGGGCTTTGTGCCAAACGTTTCTGGCATCAAGAATGTAAATACAGCAGAGACCGCAGCTTCAGCAGTGAAGAAGGTAGTAACCAAGAATGGTGTTGTTATCGTCAAGGATGGCAAGACATTCTCTGTAGCAGGTGCTCAGCTTAAGTAATTTGTTTCATTGATAAAGCATTGGCAATTATGGTTTCTATAATTTGCCGAGATTGAATCAATCATTTTCTTGCAAAGGGATGCAGTGATGCATCCCTTTCTTTGTCTTCTTCTCTTTCTTGTCCTTCTCTTTCCTTTCTCTGTCTTCTTTTTTTATACCTTTTTTGTCTTTCTTCTCTTTTTTGTCTTCTTCTCTTTCTCTGTCTTCTTCTCTTTTCTTGTCCTCTTTCCTTTCTCTGTCTTCTTCTCTTTCTCTGTCTTCTTTTTTTTATACCTTTTTTGTCTTTCTTCTCTTTTTTGTCTTTCTTTTTTTACCTTTTTACCTTTTTACTTTTTTACCTTTTTACCTTTTAAAAAAATCTTTTTTATTCCCTTTTCTCAAAATAATAAGGTTAAATATCATATTTTATGGATGCTTTCTCAAATATTCTGTGTACTTTTGCCAACAAATCAGTTAAACCTGAATAAACAACAATAATCGACAATAATCGTCAATAAACAAGAATAAAAACAATAAAACCTACAATAATGAATAAAAAACTACTCGCAACATCTGCTTTAGCATTGTTGGTAAGTATGGGAGCAAATGCCCAGCGCTTTACCGATAAGTTGGATCGTGGACTCATTGCAGTGCAAACCACAAATGGTGTGTACTGCTCTTGGCGTATCCAGGCCGATGAATACTATGATGTAAAGTACAATCTTTACAGAAATGGTATGAAATTAAATTCTGAACCCCTCGATGTTTCCAACTTTACAGACAAGTCTGGTTCATCAAGCAACACTTATACCGTAAGGGCGGTTGTGAATGGGGTAGAGCAGGCAGCTTCTAAGGCTGCTACTGTATTCAACTCAAATTATAAGGAAGTAAAAATCCAGTATCCTACTGCCCTGAAGTCAACTTATATCCCTAACGATGCCTGCTGCGCCGATGTGGATGGCGATGGCGAGTTGGAGATTCTCATGAAGTTCACCAACCAGCAGGAAGGTGAACAGCTTTATCCAAAGAACGGACCTACCATCAACGGCGTACAGACCAAGGAGTATTCTATGCTGGCCTGCTTGAAGCAGGATGGTACCGTGCTCTGGTGGGTGAACTGTGGTCCTAACATGGGCGACTTCCAGAACAACGAGCAGAATATCGTAGGTTACGACTGGGATATGGACGGCAAGGCAGAAGTCGTAATGCGACTTGAAGAAGGCTCTACTGTCCACATGGCTGATGGCACTACTTATACCATTGGTGCCGATGGCAAGAATGGTTCTGCATGGACTAACTATCGCCAGCCAAAGGCTGAAGGAAGCGTAGAATGGTTTACCCATTATGGCAAGGAGTTCCTCTGGTATTGCGAGGGTGCTACCGGTAAACCATACCAGTGCATAGATTTCCCATTGAAGCGTCTGGAAGCAGGCGAGACTGATTTGAAGAAAGCTTGGGGTGATGGTTATGGTCATCGCAGCAGTAAGTACTTCTTCGGTGCTCCTTATCTGGATGGCAAGCATCCAAGCATCTTCCTGGGTCGTGGTATCTATACCCGCCATAAGTTCATCGCATACGATGTGGATCCTAATACTCATGCGCTGAATGTTCGCTGGAAGTGGACCAACAACCAACCTGGTTCTCCTTGGTATGGTCAGGGTTATCACAACTATATCGTTGCCGATGTGGATTGGGATGGACGTGATGAGATAGTATGGGGATCTATGGTTATCGACGATAATGGCAAGGGACTTTCTACTACTGGTCTCGGTCATGGCGATGCTCAGCATGTAAGTGATTTTAATCCTTATATCCATGGTCAGGAGATGTTTGCTTGTAATGAGGATAATCCATCCAACAACTATCGTGATGCAACTACCAGCAAGATATATTATCGCAAGACAGATACCAATGATGACGGTCGCTGCCTGGCAGGTAATTTCTATAATGACATTCCTGGTGCCGTAGGTCATAGTGCGCATGATACGCCTATATCTACCGTTACCAATGGACATGTATCTCCGAATACGAATGGTCTGAGCATGAACTTCCGTATCTATTGGGATGGCGACCTTCAGGAGGAATGCTTCAATAATACAGAGGTAACCAAGCCTGGACAGGGTACTTTGGAAACTCTTATGGGTGCCTATTCCAACAACGGAACCAAGTCAACTCCTTGTTTCCAGGGCGATGTGTTCGGCGACTGGCGTGAGGAAGTGATAGAGCGCACGGGTAGCAACAATATCCGCATCTATACTACGACCACTCCGACTCCTTGGCGCAACTACTCTCTGTGGTACGATCATCAGTACCGCAATGCGATGGTATGGCAGCCATGCGGTTACAACCAGCCTCCACACGCATCTTACTTCCTTGGCGAGTTGGAAGGCATCACGATAGCTCCTCCACCACTCACCACGACTGGTCGTGAAGAGGTTTCTTCTGCCATCACCAAGTCTTTGGATGGCAAGCATGCTTTGCTCGCAACTAATGGCGATGCCACTGTAAGCGTGGCTGCTGGTGCAGCTCCTGCTATCTTTACCGATAATGCTCCTTCATGGGTGCAGGGTACGGCTCAGAGCGAGTGCAGAACCAAGGATACTGAAATCAAATATACTTATTATACTCATACCCTCACTGGCGGTGCTTTCTCTGGCAATATGCGCTTAGTGAAGCAGGGCGACGGTACACTCGTTCTTCCTAACGTAACCCAGACCTACACTGGCAAGACTGATGTATGGGCAGGTACGCTGCAGTTTGACGGAACGATGGATAAGAGTCTGGAATGGCTGA
>ENA-OPKX01000187-OPKX01000187.1-human-gut-metagenome-genome-assembly--contig:-NODE-187-length-18752-cov-3.817136_pt1 | contig 18752 bp, 16 predicted proteins | sample MGYA00241791_ERZ501709 | MGnify/ENA primary metagenome ERZ501709 (study PRJEB25962, sample SAMEA2042091) | human gut metagenome | biome: human gut; feature: human-associated habitat; material: faeces...
CCTGAAGCCCGCTCTTCCAAGCAGAAGAAATTTTCTTAGCATTGCTCTTGGCAACAGCTTCTACGTATGGTGTCATCACATCGAAGAACTCACCGAAGTTGGCAAGTGAGTCACCTGTCAATGTACCTGGAGCTGGCATTGCAGTCTCTGGTACGATACCATAGTGCTTCAAAGCATACAGTACATCGTATGCGCTACCACCCTGTGAGAAGCTCACGTCACCGTGCATTCTGACAGCCATTGTGGCGCGGTCCATGTATGTCTTGTTGGCAACGAACATCTCGCTCAAGTCGTATGTCTTGCCTGTCTTCTTCAAAATCTCGCTCTCAAAATAGCTGAGAGTAGAATAAGCCCAGCACGTACCACTGCGGTTCTGATCCTTGATGCTGGTGATAGGGTTTTCCTTTACCACTGTAAATACTGGCTTGTTCTTTGCGATAGCTGCTGAATCAGTAGCGGTCTTTGCGCTTGCACCTGTGGCAACCAATGCCATCAATGCTGCTGCGATCAATGTTTTCTTCATTAAAATTTCTCTTTATATTAATAATGTTGTTCTATTTTCTTTCTTTTCGAGGGGGATTGCTTATCTGTTGGCTGCCATGTAGTCCTCTACATCCTTTGGATGATAAGGGATGCGGTCTTTGCCCAAGAATCTGCAACCGTCTTTGGTGATGAGTAAATCGTCCTCGATACGGATACCTCCGAAGTCCTTGTAGGTTTCCAGCTTGTCGAAGTTGAGGAACTCTGCGCAATGACCTGATGCCTTCCAGTCGTCGATGAGGGCAGGGATGAAATAGATTCCCGGTTCATCTGTTACTACGAAACCTTCTTCGAGGCGGCGACCCATGCGCAGGCAATTAGTACCGAACTGTTCCAGGTTAGGACGAACTTCCTCATCGAATCCTACATTGATCTGGTCGAAATTCTCCATATCGTGTACGTCCATTCCCATCATGTGACCTAATCCGTGAGGCAGGAACATGGCATGAGCACCAGCCTTGACAGCCTCTTCTGTATCACCCTTGGCAAGTCCTAACTCCTTGAGTTTATCAAACATCAGGCGGCATATTGCAAAGTGAACATCTGCGTATTTTACACCAGGTTTAGCCACTTCGAGAGCGTAGTCGTGACAAGCCTCTACGATAGAGTAGATTTCCAACTGGCGCTGGGTAAACTTACCGCTTACAGGCATAGTACGTGTGTTGTCAGAGCAATAGTTGTTGATGGTCTCGGCACCGGCATCGCAAAGAGCCAGTCTGCCAGCTTCCAGAATGCTCATGGAAGGATTGCCGTGCATAATCTCACCATGCTGACTGAAGATAGTAGGGAAACTGACCATTGCTCCATAAGAGTTGGCAATTCCGTCAACTTGTCCGCCTACAAATTTCTCTGTTACTCCTGGACGAGTCAACTTCATGGCAGTGGTATGCATCTTGTAACCAATAACAGCAGCACGTTCCAGTTCCTCGATTTCTTCAGGAGTCTTGGTAGAGCGCATCTTTACCACAGCCTTGATGAGATCCATAGAGGCCTCTTCCTTTTGCTGGTTAGGATGGATGCCGAGGAGGTCGAATATCTGGAGCTTGATGTCAAAGCGGTAAGGAGGCAGGAAATGTATCTTGCGCTTCTTAGACATGGCATCATTGCAGATCGTCTTCAGAGATTTCATAGGTGCAGAGTTGTGGACACCAACCTGTTCTGCCAAGTCGTGTACGCTTTCCACGCTGCCATACCATACGATATCTTCAATATCTATATCGTCACCGATCAATGTCTCGATGTCGTTGTCAATGTCGATTACACCTACCAGACCATCGCGCTGCTGTCCGAAATAATAGAGGAAAGTAGAGTCCTGACGGAATGGATAGTATCCATTGTTAGGGAAATTACAAGGTGAATTGTTATTTCCGAAAATCAAAATTACGCCTTCACCTACAAGCTTCTTAAGCTCTTGGCGGCGCTGAATGTAAGTGTCCTTACTAAACATATTTTTAGTTTTTTGTTATATTTTGGTGCAAAGTTAGTGATTATTTCCCAAAAAATGCTTATCTTTGCAAGCAAAATCGTATAAAAAGTGAGAATTTATAAATAATTAATAATAAAAGCCCGCTTTTTGTGCAAAAATGAATAAAAAACAGGTAAATGGTATGAAAATGGAAAGAAAAACGGGACTGGTCTTGGAAGGAGGCGGAATGAGAGGTGTGTTTACAAGCGGGGTACTGGATGCCTTCATGAAACACGATTTGTATTTCCCATATACGGTGGCTGTTTCTGCAGGTGCTTGCAATGGTATGTCATATATCAGTCGCCAACCTCGTCGTGCCCGTATTTCCAATATCGATTACTTGGATCGGTATGAATATATCGGTCTTCGGCATCTGGTTACTCAAGGTTGCATCTTCGACCGCCAGTTGCTTTATGATAAATTTCCCAACCAGTTGTTGCCTTTCGATTTTGATACTTATTTCCAGCATGCGGAAGGCTTTGAGATGGTAACGACCAATTGTCTGACGGGGCATGCCATGTATCTTTCTGAAACTCATGATAAGCAGCGTGCTCTGGATATCGTCAGAGCGTCAAGCAGTTTGCCTTATGTCAGCAAGATTGTGAATGTGGATGGTATCCCGATGCTGGATGGTGGTATTGCCGACAGTATTCCTGTTCAGCATGCCATTGATATGGGGTATGAGCATAATGTGGTGATACTGACTCGCAACAAGGGGTGGCGTGATCATGGGAAGGATCGCAAGATACCTTATTTATATAAGAACTATCCTCGTCTTCGTGTTGCTCTGAGTCATCGTCATAAGGTATATAATGAACAACTCCAACTTGTAGATGACCTGGAGGCTGCGGGCAAGATCACATGTATTCGCCCGCTTCGCCCGCTTGAGGTGGGACGTATTGAGAAGGATACGGAAAAATTGGAACGGTTATACGAAGAAGGCTTCACTTTGGGTGAAGCCTTCTGTAAGGAGTTTATTTGATTTAAATGTAAATTCCCAATATTTTTTGGAGGTTTTTCTCTCTTGTTGCTCCCATGATGAGGAACAAGTCTATCAGCCACCAGATTCCACATCCTCCACAGGTTATGAGTTTAAGTATTCCGATAACCACATCACCGATGTAGATACGATCGATTCCTAAAGAACCTACGAGAACAGAGAGAATGATAGCTATGGTTGGATCTTTGGATTGAGCCAGATAGATACTGGCGGTGTTGTAATCCATTCCTAACAGTTTTTCTCTGAGGGTACCCAGAGCTTCGTATGGCAATTTGCTGCCATATATAGCAATCAGTTGATCAACTTGTTGATAGTTCATAAGCTTGACATTAAATGTTGAGAATATTTCTTAGTACAAACCATACGCAAAAAGAATAGACGTATATCCATATAGCAATTTTACCTTCAAAAATACTTGTCATTTTCTCTTTTAATTTCCCATTCGGTAAATAATATGTTGCTATGATGATAAGCGTATAGGGGAGGGCGTATATTAAATAATAGTTATAGTGACAGGCTTTTAGTACATCTCCATTAGTGAGGGCATGTAAGAAACGTTGTATTCCACATGCAGGACAACTAAGTGTGGTTATCAGCTTAAAAGGGCATTTAGGCCAAAACCAATAGTTGCTTGGATTGAAGCTGTACAGTAAACTGAGTGCTACTATAACTATTAATAAATATGTGTACTTGTTTTTTGCAATTTGCTTGAAACGCTTACATACCAAGCATAGCAAAGATGGTTGCACCATAGACTAACCAGTAGATAATGTTGATAACCAAACCGACACCCATACCGATAAGACTCCATTTCTTAGCCTCTTGTGCTGCTAAATTGGCAGCTTCATATTGCGCTTTGCATAATAAAGACCATTTACCTTACTTGCCTTAACGATACCTACAATACCAAGTGGCAAGCAACAGCAGATTGTGCAGATGATTGCAAGTACAAGATTGTTGTCTGGCTTTGGAGGCATAGGTGTGCTGACCTGCTGCTCAAAATTGTTTTGTTCCATAATTGTGTACGAGTTAGACCATTTTGTTTTTAGTTACTAGAATGTAGTCTGGTCTTTTCGCTACTTTCTAGTTTTTATTTACTTTTACTTTTTCGATTTTTGCTCTTATTTAGAAAGTTGAGTAACACTATTTTAGATTGTTCTTTTTATATTGAAAGATTTTTGCAGGGGTTATTCTTTTAGTAAGTCAGGTCTGAGCCTTTTGGTTCTTTCCATGGCCTGGTCGAATTCCCATTGGCGAATCTTAGCCTCATTTCCACTTAACAGTATCTCTGGAACTTTCCAACCCTTATAGTCTGCTGGTCGGGTATAGATAGGGGCTGCAAGAATGTCGTCCTGGAAACAGTCGGAGAGAGCGCTTTGTTCATCGCTGATGACTCCTGGAACCAAACGGATTACTGCATCAGAGATAATGGCTGCAGCAAGTTCGCCACCTGTCAATACGTAGTCGCCTACAGAAATCTCACGGGTGATGAGATGGTCTCTCACTCTTTGGTCAATACCCTTGTAGTGACCGCAGAGGATGATGAGGTTGCCTTGCATAGACATCTCATTGGCAATCTTCTGGTTGAAAGTCTCTCCGTCTGGAGAAACATAGATGACGTCATCATATTCGCGTTCTGCCTTCAGGGCTGTAATGCAGCGATCGATAGGTTCGCATTGCATCACCATGCCGGCACTTCCTCCGTATGGATAGTCATCTACTCGTTTCCATTTATCTAATGTATAATCGCGCAAGTTATGGAGATGAATCTCTGCGAGACCCTTCTTCTGTGCACGTGCCAGGATAGACTCATTGAAGAATCCCTCCAGCATTTCCGGTAATACAGTGATAATATCTATTCTCATATTGAATGCAAAGATAATATAATTTGAGCAAGTAACCAAATGATTCTGCTATTATTTTCATTTGGAATGTATTGCAAAGAATTATATACGTCTTACTTGATGATAACCTTCTTCTTTCCGATGATGTAAACTCCCTTGGTAAGCTGGCTTGCATCTGTGCCCAAGTAGCGACCATCGAGGGAGAAGATACGTGTATCCTTCTCCTGATTCTGCTGGATGACAGGGCTATCGATGCCTGTAGCATAGTCCTTGAGATAATCGAAGGTAATGACGCCATTAGTCTCCTTGATGTTGTAGAATGGCTTTTCCAATGTGCTGTTGTTGAGTTTGACACTCAAAAGTTCGGTCGTATTTGCAGTACCTGGGAATGGATCACCTTGGAGACTTTTCTTGTATTCTTTGTCTGTCCATTGTTTGCCATCACCATGGTTGTAGTCAGAGATTACATAACCATCAGCAGGAACAATCATGACTTTTGGTTTACCAAAGGTGTTATTGGGATTGTCAAAAAGGTTGACATCTTTAGTGCCATAGTCAATTCGCCAAATCAGCATACCTGTGTTGTAATCATTTGCAATCCCATTCCACCATCCGCCTTTTTGGATATTTTGGATAAGAAGGTATTCGTCATTTTCTCCATTAATCTTGTAAGCAGTTCTCTCTTTATAGTAGGAATCTAAGTTCACCTGTTTTGCTTCATCTCCTAATTCTACAGGAGAAGTCCAACCCATTACAGCCAATTCCCAAGGTGAATAAGGAGTAGGGCAGTAGCCGCCATTATAAGTATATTCTCCTCCGTCCATCAAATCCCACATCTCTGGATTTTGGTTATCTACTTTTGATGCGTCAACAGTAGGGTAAAGGTCGGGCAGACCGAGCGTATGAGAGAATTCATGGCAGAACAATCCAATTCCGCTAAGTAAGAAACCATTCTTTTGGTTCAACGCCCATCCAAAGTTAAGTTCTGCATGGACTCCAAATCTGCAGACCTGTTTGCCGTCATAGGTTCCGAAACTGCCATTACCAGGTCCAGACTGTGGCCAAATGTCATTTGGATTGCCCGACATGCTGGCAGGATAGCCTGCGTATATGATATACACGAGATCTACCATTCCGTCACCGTCTGCATCATATCGTGAAAAGTCAACATCTTTATCGGCTGCTTTACAGGCCTCGCTGACAAGGGCATCGGTGTTGTCTTTGTCACCTTGTCCATAGTAAAGAGAAGAATGATTGAGTTTATACGGACCAACGACATCAAACTGTGGAGTGTATGTGCCCTTACTCATGTCGTAAAAATAGTCAGAAACACTTCCTTGGTTGCGTAAGTTCTTTTTCTTGTATGAACCTGTATATGCCTCATACCCATCGGGTAAAGCGTCCTCAACATTTCCTTTGAGAAAGTGTTCAAAAACATTCTTGGCTTTCTCTCCACTTCGGAACGTCGTATCAGAAAACTCAACCAAAATAACCAATGCCTTTGGACTGCCACTGTGTGGAAAATACTTCACTCCGTTGTTTCCTGTGCCCATCGCTTTTGCTGTTGATGCTTGTTCAATAGCATAAGTTCTAAAGCGGGAATGGTTTTGCTTTTTGATGGCTTTGATTTCGGCAGACACACGTTTGTTAGCATTGTGGGCAATAAATTTTGTAGCTTTCAATGTGCCGTATGAGGTAGTTTCTGCAATATAGTAGTTGTTTCCTTCTTGTACAAGAAGAACTCCGTCCTCTGTGGTGAGCCAATTGAAATGTTCGTCACCGTACATTCTGACGTTCAATTCTGTTCCGTCGCTTTGGGTAACAGTGATAATGCCAGAGTATGCTTTTGCAGCAAAGCCGCTTGCGATGCCCATCAGAGCAAATGCAATGCTAAGTAAAATCTTCTTCATATAATGATTTTTAATTATTAATGCTAATTTCGTTTGATTGATGCTTTATTTGAATGCTAAATGATAACTTTATTTGTTTGATAGAATTCTTTATTTGAAATAATATTGTCCCTTCTTCTGGGTCTGGTGACCAAACTCGATGGCATGGTGCGGACAATGGTGGTAACAATTGAAACATGTAAGGCAGTCGTCATGATGCAGCCATACAGGCATTTTCCCTTTACCGCCATCAATATCTCCAACGGGACAGACATGGGCGCAGATGCCACATTTCACACATTTGTCTGCTGTGACGTGAAAACGCTTGTCTGTAATGAGAACCTTTTCAAAGAAACCACCCACAACCTTGGTGAAAAACCAAGGAATAGGACCTTTTACCAATCTGCAGATACCTTCCTTACGATTGAAAATCTCCTCGCAGATTTCTTCCAGTTCCAAAGCAGACTTCTCCTTTTTCCGAATCTCCTTTTCCTTCGGATCGACATCCATGAAAGGTAATCCTACGTATGACTCGGGCATGATGAGAGAGAAGGAAGAGGCTACCTCATGCACTCCGATATTCGATAAGGAAGAATTGGAGGCAACCGTTTCGTTGAGATTCTCTATGGTCAGTCCGATACTGTCACCAGCCGTACAGACTGCATAGGCGTAAACGGGGCTTGGAACTGGCGATTCATGGTTGGGGTGCACTTCTTCAGTTGGTAGATTGACCTGAAGTTTAGCTATAAATTCCCTGACAAGTCTTGGAACCCTCCAACCATGAACGGGGAAAACGAAACCAAGCCGTTCACCTTTTTCCAAGATGAACGGCTCAGTATATTGAGCGCCTGATTTTTTGATGAGCCTCATTTCTTCGGCAATATCAATCAGTCGCTCATGTGTAGCTGTTGCCAATTTGATGGCAGCCCAGCGGGTATTTCCTGTACCAGAAAAATAAAATATCATTTTTAGTTTCAGTGCAATCAGATTTATTTCTGTTCTTCCACCATGACACCCTCGATGTAAAGGCGTGTCATCTCAACGTTGCCATTGCTACGAACGGTGATAGACTTCTTGAAATGACCAGGGAACATACCCTTGCCATTGTATGTTACGGTAATCTGACCTTTCTGTCCAGGAGCGATAGGCTGCTTGGTATAGGCTGGAACAGTACAGCCGCAACTGGCGATGGCCTGATTGATAATCAATGGCTTATTGCCTACGTTTGTGAAAGTGAAAGTAGTCTTCTGTACAGGAGACTTCTCACTGAAGTTGCCAAAGTTGTGTACCACTCTGTCAAACTTGATTTCTGCCTGTGCGCTTGCTGTTGCTACCATGGCAACAAGCATTGTCAGCGCTAAGATAAATCTTTTCATATCTTTGATTTTATTTAGATTCAACTTTTTATTTGTATATTTGGATGCAAAGTTACGCATAAAGTTTAGTATTCTGCTACTTTTTTACAAAATTTTATACTTAATCATGCGATATTCTATTCTTTATCAAGCAATTGAGCCAGAAATTGTCCTGTAAGACTCTTCTTGCATTGCATCACTTCCTCTGGCGTACCTGCAACAACCAGGTTGCCACCCTTGTCACCTCCTTCAGGACCGAGGTCGATGATATAGTCGGCGCATTTGATGACATCAAGATTATGCTCGATGACAACCAGTGAGTGCCCTCTCTCAATGAGTGCATTGAAAGCATGAAGCAGTCGCTTGATATCATGGAAGTGCAGACCGGTGGTAGGCTCGTCGAAGATGAAGAGGGTAGGTTCCTGATCTTCCTTACCGATGAAGAAGGCAAGTTTGACACGCTGGTTTTCTCCACCAGAAAGCGTACTTGAATTCTGTCCGAGCTTGATATAGCCTAATCCGACTTCCTGCAAAGGGCGTAAACGGCTGACGATGACGCGGCAGGAATCGAAGTCACCATTATTGTGCTGGTTCTTCTCGTCTGCAAAGAATTCGATAGCTTCGTTCACGGTCATGTTGAGCACATCATTAATATTCTTACCTCCGTATTGTACCTCAAGGATATCGTGCTTGAATCGTTTGCCTTTGCATGCTTCGCATTGCAAAACCAGGTCTGCCATGAATTGCATTTCGATTGTTACATAACCTGCTCCCTTGCACTCTTCACATCTTCCTCCCTCAGCATTGAAGGAGAAATAGGCAGGAGTGAATCCCATCTGTTTTGACAACGGTTGGTTGGCAAAGAGCGAACGGATGGCATCGTATGCCTTCAGATAGGTGGCAGGGTTGCTGCGGGAACTTTTACCGATAGGGTTCTGATCCACAAACTCCACATGCTTGATGGCGTTGACATCGCCTTCTAAGCCTAAGTGCTCACCTGGTGCATCTGCCACCAAGTCTAAATGGCGGCGCATGGCAGGGAAGAGGATTCCCTTGATGAGTGAACTCTTGCCGGAACCAGAGACACCTGTCACCACCGTAAAAACATTGAGTGGCAACTTGACGTCGATGCCTCTCAGGTTATTCATTCTGGCACCCTTGATTTCGATGAAACGGTTCCAGGCACGATGGCTTGTTGGTGTTTCTATCTTTTCATGATGGGTGAGATACTTGATGGTGTAACTATCAGGGTATTTCTCCAAGAGCTTCTGCTGGGCTTCCTTGTCGGTAGTAGAATACTCAGAAGCAGGACCGGCATAAACCAGTTGACCGCCCAGACGACCAGCATCCGGACCGATATCTATCAGGTAGTCGGCAGCCCGCATGATTTCCTCGTCATGCTCTACGACGACTACCGTATTTCCTAATTGCTGCAATTCTCTCAGCACCTTGATGAGTCGTGCTGTATCTCTGCTGTGAAGACCGATGCTTGGCTCGTCGAGAATATAGACACTTCCTACAAGTGAAGAACCTAAGTTGGTGGTCAGGTTGATGCGCTGGCTTTCACCTCCTGAAAGGGAGTTGGAAAGACGATTGAGCGTGAGATAACCGAGTCCCACATCCAGCAGGAACTGCAGGCGGTTGGTAATCTCGGCAAAAAGTCTTTTGCTCACGCATTTCTCGTGTTCGGTCAGTTCCAGTTTGGTAAACCAGATCTTAAGATTGGTGATAGACATCTCCACGAGTTCAGTAATACTTTTGCCGCCAATCTTCACATAGTTAGCTTCTTTCTTTAAGCGAGTGCCGTGGCAATCTGGACAAATCGTCTTGCCGCGGAATCTGCTGAGCATCACGCGGTACTGTATCTTATATTGGTTTTCCTTCACCATTCTGAAGAATTCGTCAATGCTCACCCTGTCGTGTGGCTCACGATTCTTCTCAGAAGGAAGACCATGCCAAAGCCAATCTTTCTCCTTTTGAGAGAGTTCGAAGTATGGTTTGAAAATAGGGAAATTATAGGGCTCTGCTCTGCGGATAAATTCCTTGAGCCACATACCCATCTTTTCTCCTCGCCAGCAAACTACACAACCGTCATAAACACTCAGGGAAGTATTTGGGATGACGAGCTTTTCGTCGATGCCGATTACGCTTCCGTAACCCTCGCAGGTAGGACAGGCACCCAGAGGAGAATTGAAGGAAAACATGTTGTCTGACGGTTCCTCAAAGGTCATACCATCAGCTTCGAAACGGGTAGAAAAATCATAGGCAATCTTGCTTGGCAAGAACAGGAGGCGGCAGGCGCCATCTCCCTCGTAGAATGCCGTTTCCGCAGAATCCATGAGACGGCTGATATCATCTTTTTCTTCACTTACGGAAGAACGGTCTATCACGAGAAAGATTTCCATGCCTGTTTCAGTCATCAGCTTTTTGAGCTTTTCGTCAGAGGCTTCAAGAAGATCCCTCATGCTTACTTCTGGCGAAAGTATCTCGCCGCTATTGGCTTTATCCAGGAAGTCTTCGATGCGTTCAAACTCATTTTTCACCAAAATACGTGCATATCCTTCCTGAATATACATCTCCAGTTGCTTGCTGAGGCTTCGTCCCTCAACGATGTGAAGAGGGGAAAGAATGACAAACTTGGTGCCCTTGGAATATTGGTGGGTACAAGCTAAGATGTCTTCTGTAGTATGGCGCTTCACCTCCTGTCCGCTGATAGGAGAAATAGTTTTTCCTATGCGAGCATAGAGTAATCTGAGATATTCGTAAATTTCAGTACTGGTACCCACGGTGGAACGTGGGTTACGGGAAATAACTTTCTGTTCGATGGCGATGGCAGGTGGCAATCCCTTGATGAAGTCACATTCAGGTTTGCTCATTCGCCCCAAAAACTGTCGGGCGTATGAAGATAAGGATTCCACATAACGGCGCTGACCTTCGGCATAGAGTGTGTCGAAAGCCAGCGATGACTTACCGGAGCCAGAGACACCCGTGATGGCAACAAATTTGCCCTGAGGTATCTTGACATTGATGTTTTTGAGATTGTTAGCCCTGGCTCCTTTGATCTCAATATATTTATCTTTTGCCATTTTTTACTTTTTTACCTTTTTACTTTTTTACCCTTTTACCTTTACTCATGATGATAAGGTTCACCTTTTATAATGGTACACGCGCGATAGAGGGCTTCTGTGAAGATGAGGCGCACCATCTGATGCGAGAAAGTCATCTTGGAGAGGGAAATCTTCTCGTTGGCACGCTCATAGACTGCCTGCGAGAAGCCATAGGGACCACCAATGATGAAGACAAGTCTTCTGGCAGTAGCCTGCTTACGTTCTATCCACTTGGCAAATTCGATGCTGCGGAATTCCTGACCATGTTCGTCCATCAATACAACGGTATCTGAAGGTTGCAGGAGTTTCAATATCATTTCCCCTTCTTTTTCCTTCTGCTGCTGTTCGCTGAGGCTCTTCGTATTCTTGAGCTCAGGAATAGTCGTAATATTGAAAGGCATGTAGTGGGTGATGCGCTCAGCATAGTCCTTGATGCCTGCAATAAAATGCTTGTTTACGGTCTTTCCGACCAATATCAGTTCAGTCTTCATTATTGTTCTTTATTCTTCACTCTTCGTTCTTCACTTTCTCCTCGTCCCTGTAATATCCCTTTCCGATTCGTTTTGGATTCTTCGGGAACCAGCCTTTCTCGCATCGCTCTCTCTGTTCAAAGAGTTCACCGATGCTCCACAGGCTTGAGGCACCTACCACACCTAAAATGGCAGAGAAGAGCACATTAGCAATCAGGAAGGCTGCGCCGATGCAGACAATGCCTGCAACGAGAAATACCCACCAAAACCGGGTGCCCGTATAATATTCCGTCTTCATCACGATAGGATGAAAGATACCTATTATTAAAAAGGTGGAAATGGCGATGATAACGCCCGTATAATAAATTTCCATATCTTTAAATTCTTAATTTTTTTATCCAATTATTACTATAAAACAGATACAATATTGCTAAATATCAGCCTTATTCTATTTTCATTTCCGTTTCAAAGTGCAAAAATACAAAAAAAACTCCAAACTTGTTGGGTTTATGAAATAATTTATATATCTTTGTACTCAAATTATTAATAACATATATATAATCAGACTATGGCTAATAACGCAGAATTAATCAAGCAGTGTGAAGAAAGAGCACAGCAGTGGCTCGCTCCCGCTTTTGACGAAGAAACACGTAATGAAGTAAAGGCAATGCTCGAGGCTGAAGATAAATCAGCTCTCGTTGATGCTTTCTATCAGAACTTGGAGTTCGGTACTGGTGGCTTGCGCGGTATCATGGGTGCAGGAACCAACCGTATGAACAAGTATATTGTAGGTATGGCTACTCAAGGCTTTGCCAACTACATCCTCAAGGCTTTCCCAGGTGAGAAGAACCTCTCTGTAGTGGTTGGTCATGACTGCCGTAACAACTCTCGTCTCTTTGCAGAGACAGTAGCAGCTATCTTCTCTGCCAACGGTATCAAGGCTTATCTCTTTGAGAGTCTCCGCCCAACACCAGAGATTTCTTTCGCTATCCGTGAACTCGGTGCTAAGGCTGGTGTGAACGTAACTGCTTCTCACAACCCTAAGGAGTACAATGGCTACAAGGCTTACTGGAGTGATGGTGCTCAGGTTTTGGCTCCACATGATACGGGTATCATTGAGGAGGTGAACAAGGTTACTATCGATCAGGTGAAGTTTGAGGCTAACTGGGATTTGATCAAGATTATCGGTGGTGAGATGGATTATGACTATATGACTGCTGTTCATTCTGCCATGATCGACCAGGATGTCATCAACCGTCAAAAGGATCTCAATATCGTTTACTCAGCTATGCATGGTACAGGTCGCGTCATCGTTCCTCTCTGCTTGCGTTCATGGGGCTTCCAGAATATCAATGTAGTTCCTGAGCAGATGGTTGTAGATGGCAACTTCCCAACCGTTGTTTCTCCTAACCCAGAGAATGCTGAGGCTATGACTCTTGGTATGAAGCTCGGTACTAAGTTGAATGCTGACCTCGTAGTAGCTACCGACCCAGATGCAGACCGTCTTGCTATCGTTTGCCGCGATGACAAGGGTGAGTGGATGATCATCAATGGTAACCAGACTGCCATGATGTTCTGCTACTATATCATTGAGAACAAGAAGAAGTTGGGCAAGTTGAAGCCAACAGACTTCCTTGTAAAGACCATTGTAACTACAGAGGTAATTGCTGAGATTGCAAAGAAGAACAACGTAGAGTTGCGCGACTGCTACACTGGTTTCAAGTGGATTGCACGCGAGATTGCTATCTCTGAGGGCAAGCAGCAGTACATCGGTGGTGGTGAGGAGAGTTTCGGTTTCTTGCCATACGATAAGGTACGTGATAAGGATGCTCCTGCATCTATCTGCTTGATTTGTGAGATTGCTGCCTGGGCTAAGGATCAGGGCAAGACTCTCTACGATCTCTTGATGCAGATCTATGCAGAGTATGGCTTCAGCAAGGAGTTCACTGTAAATGTAGTTCGCCCAGGTAAAACTGGTGCTGATGAGATCAAGCAGATGATGGCAGACTTCCGTGCTAACCCTCCAAAGGAGTTGGGTGGCAGCAAGATTGTAACTTGGAAGGACTACCAGAGCTTGGAGGCTAAGCATGTTGATGGTAGCGTAGAGAAGCTCAATATGCCTACAACAAGCAATGTGCTCCAGTGGTTCTGTGATGATAACACTAAGGTAAGTGTTCGCCCTTCAGGTACAGAGCCTAAGATTAAGTTCTATATCGAGGTAAAGGATCCTTCATTCAAGTGCGCTGGTTGCTACAACCGTTGTACAGCAGCTGCTATGGAGAAGATTGAGGCTATCAAGAAGAGCTTGAACTTAGATTAATTCGTAGATTTTTATATTTCCGGCGAGAGGTCATCCTGACTTCTCGCCTTTTTGTATTTTATGCATGATGATTCGGCAAAATAGGCTACAAAGCAAAAGTGTTGTGATTGCCAAGTAAGTATTGTAACTACTATTATAATAAGGAAACTCCCCAGATTCATCAGGAATCTGGGGAGTTTATATATAAATCAAATATACTTTCAAATAGGCGGTGCTATTTTTCAAATAGATGATGTTATTTGCATATTACTTGCTCAAATTAGCAATGGTAGCAATCATGGCTGCGATGCTTGATATACTTGTACCGAGACTCATCGTTTCTGCGAGACTCATCTTGCGCTTCAACTTGGCAGGAACTACAATTTCACAACCAGGTTGAACTTTAGCACCATGACCAACTTTGGCAACCTTACCATTCATATAGATGATATATGACTTGCTCTTGATGGCATCAGAAGCAAAACCACCAGCTTGGTCTATGTAGTAGCTTGCCCGTTTGCCCTTTTCGTAGGCAACAGTATTGGCATACATCACAGCACCATTGATTTTTACAGTTCCTATATATTGTGGAACAACCAGACGGTCTCCTTCACGCAGTACCAGGTCGTCATCACATCCAGGATTCTTGAGTGCAGCAGCTAGGTCAATTCCTACAGGATATTCATCTGGAACATTGAATTTCTCCAATTCTGCGTTCTTAGCTCCTTCAGCTACCTGTTGGAGATTACCACTGTTGCTGCTTGCTGCCAGCTGGAGGAGATTCTTCTGCTGTTGCTCACGCTGCATCTTCAGAACAGCTTCCATGCGGTCTTTCTCTGCGCTGTTGGCTCTACGGATTAAGCGTGCTCCCTTGATATATGCCTCATTGGTTGCTCCACCTGCCTTGTAGAACAGGTCGCTTATGCGGGAATTACGCTTGGTAAGCGTATAAGTTCCAGCAAACATAACCTCACCCTCGATGCTCACATTTTCCAGTTCGTTGTAAGCAGGACTCTTGCGGATGGAAACCTCGTCGAAAGGCATCAGGACAAATCCAGGAGTGCCATCAATGACAAAACCATCCTTTAAGGAGAGGGTGAATGTTTGGGCAATCAAGCTATCTGGTTTCAATGCCTTGGCATCAGAAACGCGGCGGCTTACGTTGACATTCACGGTGGATGCCTTGTCGGTCAGACCACCAGCCTGAAGAACGAAGTCTTCGATAGTTTCATTGTCGGCGTATTTATAGGTTCCAGGATACTGTACCTCGCCGCGAATTGTGATGGTTCGCTCTATCAGTTTATCCTGTCGGGTAGGGATGAAGAGCACATCATTCTCCTTCAACGGAATATCTGCCACCTTTCCACTCATGATACCTGCGATATCCATACTGATAACTTCCAATGTGCGGTCTGGCTTCATTCTGTGCATGACCGCTCTGTTGGTGAATGCATCCTCAGTAAGACCTTCTGCATGTTCTACCAGAGAACGAACGCTGTTAATCTGTTCGCCGATATTGTACATACCTGGACGGAATACAGCACCCTTGATTTCTACCGTATTGGCATATCTTGGCAGGATGGAGTCAACGCTTACTGAATCGCCATCAGCGATGTGGAAACTGGCAAAATCGAATTCGTCAACATTGAATACGGCATATTCTCTTCCTGTCTTTCTGTTCACACGTACCGATTTCTTATAAGCATCACCGGTGAAACTACCGGCATATTTGAGCAGTGAATTGATGCTCTCGTTCTTTTTCATCTCATAGAACATCGGGCGTTTTACCTTACCCGTGATGTTGACCAGACAGTCGTATGGACCTACTACAATCACATCATTGTCTGCGAGTCGTACATTGCCTGTCAACTTACCATTGAGGATGTAGTCGTAGATATCAACTACAGTAACCAACCTGTTGTTTCTATATACCTTAATATTACGGAGTGTACCCAGGTCGTTGGTTCCTCCAGCCATGTAGAGGGCATGGAAAACGGTAGCGAAGGCAGAGAGGGTATAGGTTCCTGGAGCCTTTACTTCACCCATCACATTGACCATAATGGTCTTGGTCTGGCCTACTGTCAACTTGATATGGCTGGAAGAATATCTGCTACCTAACGTACCGCGCAATCTTGCATTAGCCTGAGCAACGGTGAGGCCGCTGACATTCACCGGACCATACCCCTCGATGGTAACAGTTCCATCTGGAGAAACAGTACTCTCGATGGTTTTCTGGGAAGCACCATAGATGTCGATGATGACAGCATCACCAGGACCCAAGCGGTAGTTCTGTGGGGTTGCGATATTCATGTTAGGCTCAAAGCTCAACTCCTTATTATTAAAGATGTCGCGGCCGAAGACCTTCTTGCGATTGTATCTCTGTTCTGCCAGCAAATGACGAAGCAACTGGGTTGAATCAGGGTAGATACCATACATTTCGTTCTGCATGTCCACATACTCCTCGTCCTGATTATCGTAAGTATGCTTATAGGAGAAATCTCGCTGGCCTTTGATTCTATAGTTGCTATAGTTACTGGCCTCCTTGTCAGCCTCTTTCCCATAATCATCACGAGTTTTACCGTTGTTGGTACGTAGGCGAGATCCATTTGATGAGACTTTTCCTGTAGCACTGGCAAGGCCGCCCAGTTTGGCTTCCTTTTCATAGCGAGTGCGTACACGTCGAATCTGAGAAATATCAACACCGCGTTGCATCAACTTGGTGACGATTTGTGCATTCGAGGTTCCAGAGTTGTGCTCCTTTACCACAAATTGCATCACTTGGTCGTCGGTCATGCTGGAAGATTGAGCCATGGCTACTGATGAGACCATGAAAAGCATGAGCGAAAAGATGATTAATTTCTTCATTTCACTATTAGTTTTGTTCTGTTTCTTATATAATAACTCAAAAATTCGCAATTTGTTGTAAATTTAGAGCTATTTCTTGAAACCGAAAATTCGTTTGATGAATTTCTTTACGACATTTTCTTTCTTCTGAGGGTTGACAATTGGAGTTGGTTTGCGAGAATTTGATTTCTCGTTAGCCTTCTTCTGTGCAACGCCTCTTCCTCTTCCGTTGCTGCCAGGACGTACGTTCTCTGGTGCATTACTGCGCTGGTTGTTGTTGCGCTGTTCACCGGTCTTACGATTATCCTGTCTGTTACGGTTGTTTCTATTGTTGCGCTTTCCGCCTTGTCTTGTCTCACCTTCCTGCTTGCTTTCGGCATTCTGCTGACGGTTATTTCTTGATTGCTGCTTGTTGGCGTTCTGTTGCTTATTGGCGTTCTGCTTGTTTGCATTCTGCTGCTTTTCGGCATTCTGCTTATTTGCATTCTGCTGCTTGTCAGCATTCTGCTGTTTGCTGTTTCTGTTGTTTGGCTTGTTTGCAACCTGTTCGCCCTGCTGCTCACCTTGCTGGCGAGAAGCCTTTTCCTGACGGTTGTTCTGTTTGTTCGGCTTGCGCTTGTGTGCAGTCTGGTCGCGGTCTTTCTGGCGGCGGCTCTTTGCACTGGTCTTGCCGTTACCATTGTTTTTACTTGGTTTCTTAGGCTTGTCCATCTTGACATACTCAGGACCTTCGCCACACTCTGCAGGCAATGGCATCTTTTCTACCACTTTTTCCAGGAACTTTTCTATCTGCTGGAACCAGTAGATATCCATTTCCGTAACCAAGGTAATGGCTCTTCCGTCTCTATCTGCACGCGCGGTACGACCGATGCGGTGTACATAGTCTTCTGTGTCGTGCGGAACATCGAAGTTGATAACTAATGTGATATCATCGATATCGATACCGCGGGCAACAATATCCGTAGCAACCAGCACGTCAATCTGGCCGCTCTTAAATTTGAACATGATGTCATCACGTTCTTGCTGAGAAAGGTCGGAGTGCATTTCACCACAGTTGATCTTCTGTTGCTGTAGTGAAGCAGAGAGCTGTTTCACCTTTGTCTTACTGCCGCAGAAGATAATGACGCGCTTCAGGTCACCAGCCTTGAAGATATCCTTGATGATGCTCATTTTCTGGGCCTCATAGCAGACGTATGCTTCTTGTTTAATTTTCTCGGCAGGCTTGCTGACAGCAAGTTTGATTTCTACAGGATTCTTCAGCAAGCTCTTCGCCAGTTCCTCGATCTTGGTAGGCATGGTTGCTGAAAACATGATAGTCTGGCAAGACTGAGGCAATTTCTTGGCGATGGTCATGATATCCTCAGAGAAACCCATGTCGAGCATACGGTCTGCCTCGTCAAGGATAAAGAAACTTACCTTACTTAAATCTACATTTCCCAGACTGATGTGGGTGATGAGTCGGCCAGGAGTAGCTATTACTACATCAGCACCCATACGGAGACTCTTCAATTCCTGGTCGTAGCGGTTGCCGTCATTGCCACCATATACAGCCACGCTGCTCACTCCCTGCAGATAGTAGCTGAATCCCTGCATGGCCTGGTCTATCTGCTGTGCCAGTTCTCGGGTAGGTGACATGATGATGCAGTTGATGGCATCTTCAGGGTATCCGCCGTCATCCAACTTACTCAGAATAGGCAACAGATAGGCGGCAGTCTTACCGGTACCCGTTTGAGCCACACCAAGAACGTCATTACCTTTCAATATCTCAGGAATACATTTCTCTTGAACAGGGGTGCATGTGTCGAAATGCATGTCATATAACGCATCAAGCACATTGTCATTTAAATCTAATTCGTCAAAATACATTTATAATCTCTTTATTATTATCACTACTGTCCAATAAAAAAGGGCAATTCGATCTTTGAAACAGTTGAATTAT
>ENA-OPKX01000191-OPKX01000191.1-human-gut-metagenome-genome-assembly--contig:-NODE-191-length-18246-cov-4.046342_pt1 | contig 18246 bp, 16 predicted proteins | sample MGYA00241791_ERZ501709 | MGnify/ENA primary metagenome ERZ501709 (study PRJEB25962, sample SAMEA2042091) | human gut metagenome | biome: human gut; feature: human-associated habitat; material: faeces...
TCCGACGGCCCTCACGGAATCCGTCCGGAGGTGCTTTGGGACAAATGGAGTCAGGCCGGGTGGACAAGTGATTCCTGCACGGCGTTCCCGGCGTTGACCGCGCTGGCTGCCACTTGGAATCCTGAGATGTCGGCTCTTTACGGAAAGAGCATCGGCGAGGAGGCCCGCTACCGCAGGAAGGACGTGCTTCTGGGACCTGGCGTGAACATCTGCAGAACCCCTCTCAACGGGCGCAGTTTTGAATATATGGGTGAGGATCCTTACCTTTCAGGCCGCATGGTCGTGCCTTATGTCAAGGGTGTGCAGAGCAACGGCGTGGCTGCCTGCGTGAAGCATTTCGCGCTGAACAATCAGGAATATAACCGCTTCACCACCAATGTGACAGTTGATGACAGGACTCTCTATGAGATCTATCTTCCGGCCTTCAAGGCAGCCGTCACCGAGGGGAAGGCTTGGGCGATAATGGGTTCCTACAATCTTTACAAGAACCAGTGGTGCTGCCAGAACCAGTACACTTTGAACGACATCCTTAAAGGAGAGTGGGGTTTCGATGGAGTAGTGATCAGTGACTGGGGCGGAGCCCATGACACGGAACAGGCTGTGAATAATGGTCTGGACATGGAATTCGGCACGTTTACCAACGGACTTAGCTGGTCTCTCTCAAACGCTTACGCCAACTACTACCTTTCGGATCCTTTCCTCAAGGGAATCAATGAAGGGAAATATACTATGGATGTGCTTGACAACAAGGTCCGCAGGGTCTTGAGACTTATGTTCCGCACGGTGATGGACAGGAACCGTCCTTTCGGCTCGTTCGTGAGTCCGGAGCACATCGCCGCCGCCAGAAAGATCGGGGCCGAGTCCATAGTGCTTCTCAAGAACGATGGCGGGATCCTGCCGATAAAGAACGCGAGGAAGATTCTGGTTGTCGGCGAGAACGCTGTCAAGATGATGACAGTGGGCGGCGGAAGTTCCTCTCTGAAAGTCAAGAACGAGGTTTCCCCGCTGGAGGGAATCAGGGAAAGGTTCGCGGATGCGAAGGTGGTTTACGAGCGTGGTTATGTCGGTGATGCCAGCGGCCAGTTCGACGGGGTGACGACGGGTCAGGATCTTAGCGAGAGCCGTTCGGCGGAAAAGCTGATCTCCGACGCCGTGGCGGCTGCCAAGGATGCCGACTGCGTGATATTCATTGGTGGCCTGAACAAGAGTGACCATCAGGACAGCGAGGGCAACGACAGGGAAAGCTATGATCTTCCATATTCACAGAACGCTGTGATTGAGGCTCTTGCCGCCGCCAACCCTAAGTTGGTGGTGGTGAACATCTCCGGAAACGCCGTGGCGATGCCGTGGGCTGACAAGGTTCCGGGAATAGTTCAGGACTGGTATCTTGGGAGCGAGGCCGGACATTCTCTGGCGGACGTGCTTTCAGGCGATGTCAACCCTTCCGGAAAACTACCGTTCACGATCGGGGCCACGCTGGCGGATTATCCTGTTCAGTCTGAAATCCAGTACCCGGGAATCCCTCGCAAGGAGACCGTCAAGATGGGCATCCAGGACAAGATCATCTACGACGAGACCTACACGGAAGGAATATTCGTGGGCTACCGTTGGTTCGAGCATAGCGCCATCAAGCCGACCTTCCCGTTCGGCTACGGACTCAGCTACACCACGTTTGAATATGGCGAGCCTAAGACTTCTGGCTCAATCGAAAAGGGCTTGACCGTCACTGTTCCGGTGAAGAACACCGGCTCTGTGGCCGGTGCTGAGATCGTGCAGATTTATGTCAGCGCTCCGGAGAGTTCGGTTGAGCGTCCGGTAAAGGAACTCAAGGGCTTCGGAAAGATATTCCTTGAACCAGGCAAGTCTGGTGAGGTGAAAGTGACTTTGGACAAGGCGGCCATCAGCTATTTCGACGCTGAAAAGCATGATTGGGCGGCTGAAAAAGGCAACTACAGGATTCTTGTCGGCGCTTCGTCCGAGGATATTCGTAAGACATTGGATTTTAAATACTAACCAGGCCTTGAATGGCGAAAGGAACAGTTGATGTCGGCACCCGTTGCCGTGAGATAATAGCCTCTGTGAGATCAGGGCAGTTCGCCCCCGTCTATCTGCTGATGGGGGACGAACCGTACTACACGGACATGGTCTGCGATGCTGTCATCGAGAACGCTCTTGACGAGGCTTCGCGGGATTTCAACGAGACGATCTGCTACGGGGCGGATGTCGATGCGGACACCGTTATCACAGCTGCCCGCAGGTTTCCGATGATGGCTGAGAGGCAATTGGTTGTGGTGAAGGACGCACAGGCAATGCGTGATCTGGAGAAGTTGGCTGTTTATTGCGAGAAACCTTTGGACTCCACGGTTCTGGTGCTTTTGATGCGCGGGGCTTCAGCTGACAAACGGAAGGCGTTGTACAAGCAGGCCTCCAAGAACGGGATTGTTGTCGAGTCCAATGCATTGAGGGACTACGAGATGCCTTCGTGGATCGCTCAGTATTATTCCGGAAGGGGACTGTCAATCGATCCCGAGGCCGCAGCTCTGCTGGCTGAGTCCGCCGGCACGAATCTGAGCCGCATCGCCGTCGAGACCGACAAGATGCTGAAGAATCTCCCGGAGGGAACGAAGCAGATAACTGTCTCGGACATCGAACGGAATGTCGGCATCAGCCGTGAGTTCAGCGTGTTTGAGCTGACCAAGGAACTTTCGGCGAGGAACGGGGCGAAGGCTTTGCGCATTGCCGCCCGGATCGGTGAGGCTGCGAAATTCGCGATGCCGATGGCCGTCAGCGCCCTTTACACCCATTTCGCCAGAATCCTGAAATACGCCGCGTTGAAGGAAAAGAACCTATACCCGGACAGAACCGCCGTCGCCGCGGCGCTCCAGGGCGTGAACCCTTACTTTTGGAAGGAATATGACATTGCGGTGGCCAACTACCCGGTCCGCAAGGCGATGGAGGTGATCTCCCTTCTTTGTGAATATGACTACAAAGGCAAAGGAGGAGATGCCGGGGAAGCCACTCCGGGCGAACTTCTCGTTGAATTGACAAGCAAGATTTTAAGTATATGAGTGAGAATATTATCGAGTGCAGGAATGTCTGCAAGAACTTCGGGGAGAAGGTCGCGCTTGACAACGTCAGTGTGAGCGTCCCTAAAGGCGGAATATTCGGTCTGCTGGGGCCTAACGGTGCCGGAAAGACCACGCTGATCCGCATCATTAACCGGATAACTATTCCTAATGGTGGAGAAGTTTTGTTCGACGGTCGTCCGATAACGCAGTCGGATGTCGAAAAGATAGGCTATTTGCCTGAAGAGCGGGGACTCTACCGCAAGATGGAGGTCGGCGACCAGGCTATGTATCTGGCCCAGTTGAAGGGGATGAGTGCTGCTGATGCCCGTAAGGCATTGAAGGAGTGGTTCGTGCGCTTCGGAATCCAGGACTGGTGGAAGAAGAAGGTCGAGGAACTGTCCAAAGGTATGGCCCAGAAGGTTCAGTTCATCACGACCGTTGTGCACAAGCCGTCACTGATGATTCTGGACGAGCCGTTCTCCGGTTTCGACCCGGTGAACGCCGAGTTGATCCGCAAGGAGATCCTTCGTTTGAAGGACGAGGGGGCCACAATCATCCTATCGACACATAATATGGAGTCTGTCGAGGAGTTGTGCGACAACATCGCCCTCATCAACAAATCTCATCTGGTGATTACCGGCGGGGTCAATGAGATCCGTCACAAATACGGCAACAACAACATCGAACTGGTCTATACCGGCGAGGACAGGGTCAAGGATGCCGAAGGAATATTCAAAGTCCTTTCCGACGAGGACAACGCCGGACGGCACACCGCCGTGCTGACTCTCGGGGAGAACGTGTCCTCCAATGACGCGCTCTCTGTCCTGCTCGGTCAGGACATCATCGTCAACTCGTTCAAGGAACTGATCCCGAGGATGAACGACATATTCATAAAACTTGTAACCGAGGAGGCATAGTCATGAATTTCAGAATAATAAAGACTGTCATAGCGAGGGAATATCTCACCCGCGTCAAGAAGAAGTCCTTCATTGTCACCACGATACTTGTGCCGCTGATTTTCGCGGCGACCATGATAATTGTCGGATTGATCATGGCCGGGACGAAGGAAAGGAAGCAGGATGTCGCCGTGGTTGACCGCTCCGGCATCGTGATGAGCCACCTGCAGGACACAGACCGGCTTACGTTCACGGACTATTCCTCCGAGAATCCCGATTCGGTCAAGGCCCGTCTGGACGAGTACGGGAAGGATGTCCTGGTAGTAGTGTCTCCGCTGGATTCCGTCAAGAAGACGGTCTCCGTCCAGACATATTCAAAAGACCCGCTCGGAGTGGAGTTCACCTCGGGGCTTACCGCGAAGGCCAATGACGCGGTAGAGGAGTACCGTGTGCAGCAGTACGGCATCGACAACCTTTCCAAGATTATGGACGAGGTGAAGGCCGATGTCAAGGTGACGGAGTACACGATGGACGAAAAAGGCAACGAGACTGTCTCGGAGTCAGGGATATACATGATCATCTCCATGCTTCTGGGCATCATCATCTGGATGTTCATCATGATGTTCGGCGGGCAGGTGATGTCCAGTGTCATCGAGGAGAAGACCAGCAGGGTGGTCGAGGTGCTGATCTCGTCCGTCAAGGCCATCGACCTGATGTTCGGCAAGATCATCGGCGTGGCTCTTGTGGCGCTGACCCAGTTCTTCCTCTGGATTGTTCTGACCGGCGTGCTGGTCACCGTCGCCACAAGTGTGGTAGGCAAGGACATGCTCACCGGTATGGCCGGCAACCCTGAGATGATGGCCCAGACGATGGGTGTCTCTCCGGATCAGATGCAGGCACTTGGCGGGACAACCGCCACCCTGGGAGCGGCCGCCGACTCGACCGCAGCCGTGGCCGGCGAGCCTGACGAAATGAGCGTCATCATCGGCACGCTCGTGAACATTCCTTGGGTGAAACTGATAGTCTCATTCCTTATCTACTTCATCCTCGGCTACCTGCTCTATGCGTCGATGTTTGCCGCCGTGGGTTCCGCCGTCGAGAATGAAGGCGACTCGCAGCAGCTTCAGATGCCTCTGACCATCCCGTTGATGATCGCTTATTTCATCATTCTGATGGCGTTCCAGAACCCTGACAGCGGAGTGGTTGTGTGGGGTTCGATGATTCCGTTCACCTCGCCGATCGTGATGCTGGCCAGGATCCCTTACGGGGTTCCGATGTGGCAGCTTGTGGTCTCGATCGTCCTGCTCCTTGTGACTTTCTTCGGCTGTGCCTGGCTCTCCGCCAAGATCTACAAGGTGGGGATCCTGATGTTCGGCAAGAAATCGACATTCAAGGATCTGTGGAAGTGGTTGAGGATGAAATAGCTTCTTGTCCGTCGCACCGCCGCGGGCAGCCGCGATGATGTGCTACTTTATTAACCATGTTAATATTCACTTATGAGGAAAACACTAATTATGATCATGTTCCTGGCGGGAGGGCTTTGCCTTTGCGCGCAGGAGCGGACAATCACCTGGACGACGGATCCGGTTGACGGCCACCGCACAGGTGTCGTGGCTTCCAACGCATCGAACGTTGAGGAAGCGATGGGTACGGTAAAAGGATGTACCTACTATGCGCCGAACGGCAGGAAGTTCCGCAGAGGGACTGTGAAGAATGTGGCCCGGATAATGCTTGACGCCCAGCCTGCGATGGCAAAGGTCAAGACCGTCATCGGCCATTCTACACGTGAGATGGTGCGCACCTATCCGGAGTGCGAGATCTATGACTGGTACATTGACGAGCTGATTCGCGCGACCGCCGACAGCACCGGCAAGAGGGTGGACATCGGTATCGCCAACAGAGGTGGGGTCCGGATCGACATGCCGGCGGGAGAGGTTCTCTACGATGACATAATGTCGATGTTTCCGTTTCGTAACAACCTCTGCTACGTGGCTTTGCGTGGACGTGACGTGCGCGCGCTGCTGGATCAGATGGCGGCTTCCACGTTCCAGATCGTCGGTGGCGTGAAGGTCGTGGCCAGGAACGGCAAGATTGTCTCGGCCACCATCGGCGGCGAGCCGCTGGACGATGACAGGCTCTACGGAGTGGCGACGCTCAACTTCCTTCTGGACGGCGGCGACGGTTACAAGGTGGCCAGGAACGCCGAGGAGGTCATAATGTGCAACGGCTACCTCTACGACACGATGCTCGCCTATGTGCAGGGCCTCACCGCCGCCGGGAAGCCTATCGAGTACCAGAACCTGAACTGGATCACAATCCTTGAGGAGGGGGACAGCAAATGAGACGTTTTATTTTAGGAATATGCCTGCTCGCGGCCATCGCTAACATCGACGCCGCGGCCCAGAAGAGACTTACCATACTCCACGTCAATGACACCCACAGCCATCTTGAGCCGGAGCGCTCAGGCGAGCATGAGGGTATGGGCGGAGTGATCGAGCGCGCCGCCTACCGCGACAGTGTCGTGAAGGCTGACGGAAAGAGGAACGTGCTGCTCCTCCATGCCGGCGACTTCGATCAGGGCACGTCCTATTTCTCCGTGCTCGGAGGCGACATCGAGATCGATCTGATCAACGCGATGAAGTACGATTGCGTGACTTTGGGCAACCATGAGTTCGACAACGGTGTGGATGAGCTCGCGCGCCGACTTGCCAAGATCAAGTGTCCTGTGGTCTGCGCCAACTATGATTTCTCGAAAGTGTCTCTGTCTCAGTATGTCAAGCCGTACACTATCCTGAAGAAGGCCGGAATGAGGATCGGCATCATCGGCCTTCTGCCGGACATCACCATTCTTGTCTCTAAGGAGGTCTCCGACATGATACCGGGCTATGAGAACTCCGAGGTGGTCAACAAGTGGGCCGAGTACCTGAAGACCGAGAAGAAGTGCGACCTTGTGATCGCCCTCACCCACATCGGTTTCGAGAACGAGCCGTATCTGGACCAGATGCTTGTCCGCCGCACCCGCAACGTGGATCTCGTCGTAGGCGGCCACTCCCACACCTACCTCAAGGCTCCTCACTACGAGAACAATCTTGACGGTGTCCCGGTTCCGATCGTACAGGACGGCGAGTGGGGACTCTATATTGGTAATCTCAAGATTTCCAGATAGATAATCCGCTGGGTTATCGGTTAGGAGTCTGTCGGATTTATTTCCTGTCTCCAGTAGTCCTTATGGCGTTGGGTAATGTCCTGTCTTGCTCCCGCATCAACCTTATTTGGCTCGTCTCGGTGCTATTAAGTAATGTTGAGAAAATAAGTTGCATCAATCGATAAAATTGAATTCATAGAATCACCCTGAACATCAATATATTGCAAATTTAAAGTGATGCAGGTTATTTTTTACATTTCACTAAATACAATTTTAACAATGAAGAAAGCCCTGACCTTTTTAGTAGTGCTCTGTGTGTTGACATCCTGTGGACGAAATGACAAGATAGACGAATGCCTCAACAAGGCTGAATCCTGCATGTCAGACACACCAGACTCAGCCTTGGCTATTCTTGAGTCAATTGATTCGGTTCATTTCGATTCAAGAAAGCAGAACGCCCGCTACGCCCTTCTCAAATCGATGGCTCTTGACAAGAATTACATTGACAGGACGGACGACTCTCTGGTCAACATCGCAGTGAACTACTACCGTCATCGCTTCAACGCTTCCTACAAGTTCAAGTCCTACTATTACCAGGCCCGCATCTACCAGAACGCAGATCAGATGGACAAGGCGATGGAGAGCCTTGTCCACGCCGAGCACATCAAGCCACATAAAATTCCGGCAGAGGACTTGGCACGGCTGCATATCGCGAAATCACAGATACTCACCGGCAGATATGACTATTCGGATAATCTGCTTGCAGAACTCAAATTGGTTGAGTCTTATTCAAAAGACGCAGGAAAGATAAACAATTACGTTCTCTCTCTGCAGGAGCAAGCTAAAGCATATATTGTCAAGAAAAATTATAGTGAGGCGAATCGCTGTCTGGAAGTAATCGGAGGACAAGATTCATTATCTCATCAAAGCTTATTAGGCTACAACAAGATATGTTTATATCTGTCAGTCAATTCCGGACAACCATCAGACAGCATAACCGCGGCTCTTAATCGATATCTGGCTATCGCGAATGATCCTTCGGAAGTCAATTGGGAGTTTGTGGCTCAGGCATATATGCGGTTAGGTAATTATGCCATGGCCATCAATGCCCTACATAAACACTCTACATATAACGACTTGACAGCTGATGACGCGTACTATTATCTCATGTCGGAGACTTGTCATTCATTAGGAGATTATCAGCAGGCCTATGACAATTTAGTCCGATATTCCGACATCAGCGACTCGTTAGACATGATCAAAATGCGTCAGGAAGTCAATTCCGTAAAAGAGAATTTCGAGAATGAACTGTTGATTCAAAAGCAACATTGGCTGTTATGTATAAGTGCGTTGCTTTTTTTGACTGTCATATTCATCATTGTTGTCTATTTGTTACGTAAACGGAAAAATGAGCGGATGCTGATGGCGAAATACAATGATCTTAAAGAGGAATATGACTATTTGAACAAGGCCAAAGAAAGTTGTCAGGCGGAAATGATATCCTGTGCGGATGAAGAGACCTTGAAGATACTCGACAGAAGGATAAAAGCATTAGGAACATTCCTTTCCAAAGACATTCCCGATTCTTTATCAAAGGTGGCTGACAAGCTTGAGAAATTGACGGTCGATAAGAATATTGTAACAGACAGTATCGGAATGTTATATGCCATATATCATCCTGCTTTTGTATTAAAGCTGGAGGAATATGGCTTGACCGCTTCCGAGGTTGGATTCTGCTGTCTTTTGGTTCTTGGACTTCGAACATCCGAGCTGAGCATGCTTGTCAACAAATCCAACACGTATAATATCAGCAGCAGGATCAGAGCCAAACTTAAACTTGAACATGATTCCGGCCGGTTGGCGAATTGGTTGGTTCAGCTATACGAAGAGTCCGAGGATAAGTCATAGTTAACCAATCTTGCGATCAGTAGTACAATGTTGTGCAAAAGTAAAAAACCTTTTGCGCAACATTTTGATTTTAAATAAAATACTATTGCAAAAAGTAGAATTAATTTTATGACAGTAGATAATTATTGGTGAACTTTGCAAAAAGAAAACATAATCACATATAATGAAAAAGAAACTGATAATATTGGTACAATTTGTACTTTTAACAATTGGAATTAACATGAATGCCACTACCTCTTATGATGATATCGAGAAAAAAGAAGTAGTATTGGTAACGCAAGACAAGAGCAGCCACTATGACAGAAGTAGTTCTAGTTGCACCAAGGTATTTCTGTTGACATTGTCGTCAGAAATTGAGGTCTGCTGTTCCGACGAAGGTAATGTTGTCATCTACCTTTTCAACTCTCGTAACCAGATGTGTGGCTACGCTGAGTTCGACTCGACAATGACTGCCTCTGAAAGGCTTGATGTCCCGAAGCAATCCGGCACCTATCACATCGCCATCATCACTGATATGTCCTATTCTGAAGGATCGTTTACAAAGTAATATAAAGTTGCTCGCACAATGAAGACCGCCTACATTCCTTGATAATCCATGAATATAGCTAATTAGTATAATCAGAGTTGCAACTCAAGGGAACGCTGATGCCCTTATATAAGTAAGCGAATAATAGTTATTACGATGAGTATTAAAAACATTGTTTTGAGTCCTGACTCTATTCTTTCTTTCAACGAACAGAATTTCATAAAGGGAGGTGATGGAGTGAAAGTGGACAAGCCGACAGAAGAGGATTTGGAAAAAATCCGTGAAAGTCTTGGGAAAGATGGTCCAAAGACTCACCCATGCGATAATGCATAAGGGTTTAACAGTTGAGTCTTAGCGGTTGGAATATACCGCTAGGACTTTATTATAGAATAACCTTTAATTATTGGGTGGCAACTCAGAATTCAAGACACAAACGATGATATTTGCATATGAAACACATTCTACTATTTTTGCTTATTTTCAGCCAATCTTTGATCCTTTTTGCAATTAATCCACAAAAGGAATACTCTGTTCCTATAGAGGAACGTGGAAGAAATTTCGAAGAGTTAAAAGTAGAAACTGACGATGGTTTTAAAATCAACGTATGGCATTTGCCATCAGACACTCAGGGAGTCCCGATAATAATTTCCGAGTCGGATGCCGGGAATATGGGAGATTGGGTGCACTTGGGGCGTTTTCTCCAATTATACGGAATCGATGTATGGCTTTACGATTATCGTGGTTTCGGTGCGAGTTCTGACTTTGGCATCAAGCACGATCAGCTTTTCTATCCTGAATTTGTCACTGATTTATCAGCTGTAGTGAACTATGTCCATGAACGCACTCTGAGAATTCCTTGTCTTATGGGAATATCAATGGGCTCACTGATTGTTGATGAATTTCTAGAGACAACTGACATTCCTATAAATACCTTAATATTCGATGGCTACGTCAGCGACCCTAAAGTGTGGATCAAAAGGCTGAAAAAGAATGGAAAAACCGTAAGCCTTCCAAAAGGCTACATTCATTCAAAACCATATAGGACGAATATCAGGAGCTTGTATATAGTCGCAGAGCAAGATAACTTCTCCTTGCTGGAGGATATCCCATACAGAAAATCCAAAGACACATACATTAAGACATTCAATTGCGGCCATATTATGGCTTTATGGGAGTGCACTATGGGATATGTATCTGAAATAGTGAATTTTATCTTATATGACAAAAGTTAAGATAAAAGACTACGTGGATATCGTAGGTTTAGATGACAGATTCTTTATCATTTCCAATTCGTTCGGGAAAGAAAGTATTTATGTAACTAATGATAAAAACTCACAGAATCTACTCAGGAAGCTAAAATCAAAAGATGGAGTTGATTCTGATATTTATAAAGATGATCCATTATATTCTCGCTTGTTGAGAAATTCACTGATAGAAGAGAGTTATTACCCATGCAAGAGAAGGAATGAACTCTTCTTCGATTATATTCAAACAGGGTTTAATCTTCCTTTAAATAAAAGAATACTCGTCTTGGGGGCGGGAGCTGCAGGTGGCACGATATCATATTTGCTTTCTCAGCAAGGGTTTCGGCATGTATTCACGTTAGACAACGATAAAGTCGAGAATAGTGACATTGAGAAAACCATGGTCTATGACCATAAAGATATAGGAGAGTACAAAGTCATTTCACTACAAAGAAAAACAGAAGAAAACTTTAGGAATCCTATAAGCCCGATATTGAAACGAATAAATACATTCGAGGACATTAATCACCTTATATCCGATTTAAAGCCATCAATAATCATATACGCTATCGACCCTGACGCTTTCCTGAAAATAAACCTGAATAGGTTTTGTGTTGATCGAATGATTCCCATAATTCATGGAAGCTATTCTTTTGACAAAATCTTATGTGGGCCATGTGTCATTCCTCAACAAACATCTTGTTATGTCGGCTATAATGAGTATTGGAAAGCTAAAACACACGGAATGTTCGACTATGGTAGGACAAGAAAACTCTTTAGGGAGACAACGATCCATCCCTCTATATCTTTTAATATAAATGTGTTGGCAAGTATAATCGTCAAGGATGTCATATTTGCGTTGGCTGATGATTACGATCGTGTGACGACAAAAAATAAGATTATAGAACTCAGCTTGATATCAAGTGATATTGTTAGTTATGAGTTGTCTTGTCAATTTTGTGCGTCTTGTAAAAATAGGTACAGATAAACCAATAATCAGCGAGTATAGGTATGTCTTTCCCTCATGTTCTTCAGCACGACTCTATGGATTGTGGCCCCACATGTTTATCAATAATAGCCACTTTTTATGGCCGTAGAATACCAATTGAAAGATTAAGGGAACTCTGCTATACCACACGTGAGGGAACTTCCTTATTAGGGATAGGAGACGCGGCGGAAAAACTGGGATTTCACACTGTTGGAGTAAAGCTTTCTTGGGAGAGACTTCAGGATGAGGCGACTCTCCCTTGTATCATTCACTGGAATCAGAATCATTTCATTGTTGTTTATAAGATTAAACGAAAGAAAAACCGATGCTATGTGTACGTTTCAGACCCTGCGGCCGGACTCCTGAAGTACACCAAGGAGCGGTTCTTGAAATCATGGATGGAGATTCATGGAACCAATGGAAAACCTGACATGGGTATCGCGCTGCTTCTTGAGCCGACACCGGCTTTCTATGAACAGTGTCATGGCGACATCAAGAAAGATCGCAAGTTCGGTCTGGGATATATAGTAAAATATCTCATCCCTCATAGGCAAAGCATAGTGCAGATCATTTCAGCACTGATTGTGGCCAGTCTGCTGAACCTCCTATTGCCATTTATCACTCAATCAATTGTTGATAAGGGGGTGACACTCGGCAATCTGAGGTTTGTGAAAACCATGCTCACTGCTCAACTATTCATAGTAATTGGCCAAACTGCTAATAATTTGATCCGTAGTTGGCTGATGCTTCATGTGACCGCACGAGTGAGCATATCTCTGATCTCGGATTTTCTTGCCAAACTGATGCGGTTGCCTATCGCGTTCTTCGACACGAAAATGACAGGAGATATAATGCAGCGAATTCAGGATCACACAAGAATTCAAGAATTTCTGACGAACTCGTTGTTAAGCATAGTGATGGCTATGGCTTTGTTTATCATATATGGAGCGGTTCTTGGTGGATATGATCTCCTGATTTTAGGAATATTTCTGCTGGGTACGTTCCTATATGTCGGATGGATATTACTATTTCTTAAATGGCGGCGTAAATTGGACTATATGCGCTTTCAAGAAGCAGCCAACAACCAGAGCAACATAGTCCAACTCATCGGAGGCATGCAGGACATAAAACTCAACAATTGTGAAAAACAAAAAAGATGGGAATGGGAACGCATACAGGCAAAGCTCTTTAAGATAAGCATCAAAGGACTGACGCTGTCGCAGGCTCAACAGGTCGGAGGAACATTCATAGACCAGACAAAGAATATCGTCATTTCTTTCCTTGCCGCAAAATCTGTCATTGACGGAAACATGACGCTTGGAATGATGACAGCGCTGACTTATATTATCGGCCAATTAAACGCACCTGTCAGTCAGTTTATCTCATTTGTGCGCGAATATCAGGACGCAAGCATCTCTATGGAACGTCTCGGAGAGATAAACAATCGTGATGATGAGGAACCTGCCGAAAAAGAAAAAATACGTGATATTCCAGAAGGTGCGGACATTGAATTCAAAAATGTGACTTTCCAGTACGAAGGACCACATTCCCCGAAGGTTTTGGATGGAATCTCATTGAAAGTAACACACGGGAAAGTTACGGCAATTGTCGGAACATCAGGAAGTGGAAAGACCACGCTTCTTAAGATGATGCTGGGATTTTATCCGCCTTCCGAAGGCTCTGTGACCCTTGGTGGATGCGAAATGGAAGCCTACAGCGAAAGCTCTTGGAGGAAGAAGTGCGGCTGTGTCATGCAGGAAGGATATGTGTTCAGTAATACAATTGCAGAGAATATAGGCCTATGTGATGAAGTCCCTGATATGGTTCGAGTAAGGCAGGCGGCGGAAGTCGCGAACATCAGGGAATGGATAGAAAGTCTCCCAATTGGATATAACACCAAAATCGGGGCGGATGGGCACGGCCTCAGCACGGGACAGAAGCAACGGATTTTGATTGCCAGAGCGGCATACAAGAACTCTCCATATCTCTTTTTCGATGAGGCGACGAACTCGCTGGATGCTAACAACGAGAAATTGATCATGGAAAATCTGAATCGTCTGTTTGATGGCAAGACCGTTGTGGTTGTGGCACATCGCCTTAGCACAGTAAAGAATGCCGACAAGATCCTTGTCGTTGACAATGGGCATATCATTGAAGAGGGGACGCATTTGGAACTCACGGCAAGGAAAGGATACTATTATGAACTGGTTCGTAACCAGCTTGAACTCGGGAACTGATATGGATAGAAGCAATACAATGACAATACGGGAAGAAACTTATCCTACCTTCCATAGCGAGGAGGTACAGGAAATAATGGGACGCAAACCGGTGTGGATACTGCGGTGGGGTGTCACTGTTATAGTATTGATTTCCATTGCGATTATACTCGGAAGTTACTATGTCAAATATCCTGATACCATTGCGGCCTCCATAACGCTGACATCCAATGATCCACCGTCCGATTTGGCGGCGCGGGTGCCTGGAATTCTGGATTCCGTCTTCGTGAAAAATGGAGAAAATGTAATAAGGGGACAAATGATCGCCATAATCGCCAGCACCGCGCGATTAGAGGATATACTACTTGCCGAAAACCTCCTAAAGAGTCGCGAATGCTGTCTTGGAAACGATTTGAATGAGAAAGAACGGTTGAATGAACTCTCCGCCCTACATCTTGGAGACATACAACAAAATTGGATAGAATACCTTGCTGCATGTTCTGAGTATCAGGATTATATAGATATAGACCAGATCGGGCAAAAGAAAAAACTTCTAGCGGAGCAGGTCCGAAGTGCGGAAGAGTATTACCGCAAGCTTGAGACCCAAAGAAAAACACTTGTTGAAAGTCTTTCCTATGAAAGAAAGGAAGTTGACCGGGACTCCGTCCTCGTGGCACGCAAGATGATTTCACAGTCGGAATATGAAAGTTCTCTCAAGGCTTTCATTTCCAAGGAAAATTCACTTGCCGGATTCGATGCGTCAATGGTCAATGCCCGTCTAAACCGTCTCAAACTTGAACAGCAGATTATAGAACTTGACATACAAAAAACGTCAGAGGAGACTGAATACAAACGTCAAATCGAACGAGTTCAGGATGACCTGATCGGAAAGATCGCCTTATGGAAAGAGCAATTCACAATAGCTGCGCCGTATGATGGAAGAGTCTCTCTTCAGAATGTATGGAGTAAGGGTCAGAGGGTATCAACAGGAGATATTATCTCCAGTATCGCATCTGACAGCGTGACAACCGTCATGGGGAGGCTTAAGGTTCCGTCATCTGGATTCGGCAAGGTGAAGGTTGGGCAGGATGTGAACATCAAGCTATATGGTTTCCCTTATCTTGAATTCGGAATAATAAAGGGACAGGTCAAATCCATATCTTCTGTCCCGGAGAAAACATCCGGTGGCTTATTCTACACTGTTGATGTCATATTGCCGGATGGTCTTCTCAGCACTTACCATCAAGTCCTTCCGTTTGTTCAAGACATGAATGGATCTGCGGAAATTGTCGCAGAAGACATGAGGCTTATTGAGCAGTTCATCAGACCGATACGTTCTCTTTTAAAAAACAGATGACTCGACCAAAGGCGCATAAATTGGTGTTATAATTCTTGAAAGTTTTTAGGTAATGTTATGCATTGATTCTGTTGTCACAGAGTGTCAAGGATCGTAAATTAAATAGAGACCAAGTTTCTTGTGCGGGAAACTTTTTGTATATTTGCGGAAAAGGAGGAAATTATGCCTACGACAATTATTATAGATGGGAAAAGGACGAGTGCTTCTGGAAGTGTGATCCGCCAATACCGGAAGATGAGAGGTTTGACACAGGATGAACTGGGTGCCCGACTTAGAGTCAAAAAGTCAAGGGTCTCAAAGATAGAGAATGATGACGATCTTGATATTAATGTGCTGATCAAAGTGTTAAGACATCTTGACGTTGATGCTCAAGTGATGGTTAATTCCAAAAATCAAATCGAAATGGAGGAATGCTATTCTTTCATAGTGTCTTGTGTGAATGCGTTCGCAAGGGCAAAGGGGTTGACGAGAGGGGCAGCGTTCAATTATCTGAATATCAATGGCGGTATCAAACTTCTGACGTCTTGTTACGATGTTGAGATAACTCTTCCGTTGAATGAGATATTAAATGACCTTACACTTGTATGCCAACGTAATGGTGGGGGAATCAGATGATTAAGTTATTTCACGGCACAAATGTGGAATTTGCGGAACTTGATCCGTCAAGAAGCCGTGAAGGTTTGGATTTTGGGACAGGTGCGTACCTTACGGCAGACATTGAACAAGCTTGGGGAATGGCACGGCGTAAGCAGATGGTGCTTGGTGGCAGGAAACTGGTGATGGAGTTTGATTTCGATGATTCTTGTTTGACAGAGAACGCTTCCGGATGCCTCAAGTTTGATGGATATAATGAAGAGTGGACAGCTTTTGTCTTGAAAAACAGGAATAATGTTTGGGATTTCAAACACGATTATCTTGTTGTCGCAGGTCCGGTTGCGGATGGTATAATGCCAACAGTGATAGATGATTATCTGGATATATTCCCTAATGCCGAGGATGCTTTGAAAAAGGAGAATCTTTCCAAACTCACAAAGCAGTTAGTATTCAAAAGACAAGATTTTTTGGCAAGTGTGCTTTCATACTATTGATTCTGTAAAGCAGTATTTGAAATTCGTTAAATTATATGAGCAATAATAACTCGAGTGTCGAACTTGATTTTGTTAGGCAGGCGGCACTTTTCATCGCCGAATCCAAATCCTTGACCGTAGAGGATGCCTTGTCATTTGTATATAATTCGGAAACATTCAGGATGCTGGATGAGAATGAGTTCGAAGGCAAGAGTATTGAGCAATTGCTTGATATATTCAAGAAAGAAATGGCATTAGGGAGGGTTCAATAGTTATTCGAATATTTCAGGCCTTACTCTGGTGCTGAACTTTATATTCCGCTCCCGCACTTTTCTTCTTTATTAATGTAGTATCGCACAATTTACTTACTGAGTGCGCTCGGGGATTCTTTCACTTGCCAGCCGTCAATGGTGCGGGTCTGTGACGAGAAGTTGATCCCGAGTTCCACGATTTCCCTGCCGCTTGCAAGGAACGGCTTGGCGTAACCTTTCTCTTCGATCTGCTTTAGAGTTGACTCAAGGAGTTGAGAAATCCGGCTTTCACTTCCTCATTCGGATAGTCAAGGTTGTATGCGTTGAAACGCTCGTCGTAGCTCTTTATCGTCAGGTAGCCGGTCTGGTACATGAGGGTTATCGGTGCAGGGCTAACATAGTTGGTGCCAGTCAAGGTCTCTATCGAAACCTTGTTTTTGGCTATGTTGTCCAGATTGTACCTTCCCTGCCTGAGGTATCGGACGAGGAACGTCGGAGTGCCGGTCTCGAACCAGTACATGCGGAATTTCTTGGCTTTGAATGTATTCAAGAGACTGAACGGGTTGTACACTCCAGCACTGTGTTCGTTGAAATGATATCCGTCGTACATCGTCCTGAGTTTCTCGTAACATCCTTCCTTGCTCATTCCGCAGGCTTTGGCAAGTTCCGCCACGCTGCCGTCAAAACAAGTCTTGAGTTCCTTCTCGGACACACCGCAGATGTCAGTGAACTCCGCGTCCATGGAGATGTCGTTCAGGTTATTCAGCCCGCTGAATATGCTCATCTTGCCGAGTTTGGTGACACCTGTCAGAAAGGCGAAGCGGATGAATTCGTCCTTGCCCTTGATGACGCTGTAGAATCCCTGGAGTTCCCGGCGGAATTTTTCCATCAGATCCGGGGTGTCCATGTTGTCTATGATAGGCTTCTCATATTCATCGATGAGAATGACGACCTTGTTACCGGTTTTGAGATAAGCGGCTTCGATGACGGCCTCAAATCTGGAAGCCGGGTCAGAGAGATCTCCGGTTTTGCCATAAACGCTCTCCCATTTGGAAAGGTGTCTGCCGAGTTTCTCCTCAAGATCAGAGATGGATGTGTACCTGCTGCCTGTCAGGTCCAGATGCAGCACAGGATGCGTGGTCCAGTCTTTCTCCAGTGTCTCCATCGCGAGTCCTTTGAAAAGCTCCTTTCGTCCGCTGAAATAGGCCTCCATTGTTGAAACGAGCAGGCTCTTTCCGAAGCGTCGCGGACGGCTCAGGAAATAATATTTCCCTGTTGATGCGAGACTGAAGACCGCCGCAGTCTTGTCCACATAAACATATCCACCTTCGCGGATTTCCGAGAAACTCTGCATTCCTATAGGGTACAACATAGCCAATTCGTTATCTGTCATTCAAAGATAGTAAACATTTTCCAAACCACAAATCACGTATCCGTCGGATTGAAGTGGGATGATTCGTCGTCCCCTGCTCCTGTCGTTGGAGGGGTTCAGGGGGGCGGTCGCATGGTCGTGCGGCCATTATATCGGCCATTATATCCGGCATATTCGTTTGATATTTGGAAATTTTTATTATTTTTGT
>ENA-OPKX01000201-OPKX01000201.1-human-gut-metagenome-genome-assembly--contig:-NODE-201-length-17361-cov-4.215994_pt1 | contig 17361 bp, 9 predicted proteins | sample MGYA00241791_ERZ501709 | MGnify/ENA primary metagenome ERZ501709 (study PRJEB25962, sample SAMEA2042091) | human gut metagenome | biome: human gut; feature: human-associated habitat; material: faeces...
CCTTTACCTTACCGTTGTTCTGGAAGGCGAACATCGCATCGCTGTCGTAGTAACGGGATACATGATCTACACCCTGGAACATTACTTCGAAACCGATGCCCTTATAGTTGGCGCCGAGTGTCAGAGCGTATGTGTTCTCTGGAATATCGCTGTAGCCGATGAATGTCTCATCACGGTCATCGATGAAGCCATCGTTATTCATATCCTTGTACTTCAGGTCACCAACCTTTACGTTTCCGTAGGTTGATACAGGGAAGTTAGGATTATCCAAGTCTGCCTGTGTTACGAAGCCCTCGCATACCAGACCGAAGTACTGGTTGATTGGATGACCTTCGCGCTTGCGGTAAGCGGTCTTGTAAGCAGGCTCATCCATATTCTTGATCTTGTTGGCTGCATGAGAGAAGGTTGCACCGATATTATAGGTGAAGTCCTTGCCGATGTGATTGAAGTGATGGAGTTCCAACTCGTAACCCTTGTTCTGGGTCTTACCGAGGTTTCCGGCTGCCATTGTTACACCTACCCACTGTGGACGGCTCAAGTACTCGGTCAGGATGTTGTTACGGTTCTCAACGAAGTAGTCGAAGTTACCGGTCAGCATACCGTTGAACAAGCCGAACTCAAGACCTACGTTGAACTTCTTGGCACGCTCCCAGGTTACACCATAGTTAGGATACTGGCTCTCGAAGATACCGGTCTGACCCTTGTTACCGAAGTAGTAATCGTTAGTAATCTGGTTCCACTTCTCCTCATAGAGGAAGCGCTGAGCTACACCACCTACGGTATAAACGTCGTTACCAACCTCACCATAAGATGCACGGATCTTCAGGTTGTTCAACCAGTTTTCTGTTGGCTTCATAAACTCTTCCTGAGTTACACGCCAACCGAGTGAGAATGCAGGGAAGAAACCGAAGCGCTTGCCCTTCAGGAAGTTCTCTGAACCGTTGTAACCAACGTTAACCTCAGCGAGATACTTGTCATCATAGCCATAAGTTACACGACCTACGAGACCCTGATAGCGCTTAGCCAGGTCTGAGTTGTAACGGTAGTCGTTCTGGTTGTAAAGTACCATACCGGTAACATCGTGCTTACCAAACTTGCGGGCGTAGTTAATCTGACCCTCCATATAGAGCTTGTAAGTTGTAGAAGAACCCTTAGAGTAAGCCAGGTCGCCATCTACATTATATTTGGTATAAGCATCTGCACTTGTAAAGTTGTTGCGGTCGTTCAATTCATAGGTTGCAAAAGCTGCACCGAATGTCTTCTTATAATAAGAGTCATAGTCGAATGAAACCATACCGCGGGCAGAAAGACCAGGAGTCAACCAGTCCATCTTGTAGTCTGCGATGAAGTTGGTCTCATTGATGGTATTGGTTCCACGATAGTATCCACCCTTTGAAAGAGCAGCTACCACATTGTCCTGATATACGGCTGTACCACCATAGAGAGTCTTGGTTGTCTCACCATTCTGTACCTCATAAGATACTGGGAAGATCCAACCTGGAGTATGGTTGATACGTGCAAAGATATCATAGTTGTCAGCTTTCTCGTTAGTATTTGAACCATGACGATTCTCGAAACGTGTACCAAAGTTTACGCTGAATGTCAGATCCTTAGAGAGGAAGAAGTCCATGTTGGCACGGAAAGCGTAACGGTTGTAACCAGGGCTTGAAGAGTTGCCGTATGCATCCTGGCTGAGGTTCTTGATTAAAGAGCCCTGATTGTAGATTTCACCAGATACATAGTAGCGCATACGTTTCGTACCACCACGTACACTTACATTATAGCGCTGAGAAGGAGCCCAGTTGTTGAGCACCTCATCATACCAATCTACATTAGGATAGAGAAGCGCATCAGCACCAGTCAACTCGCCGGCGCAGCTCTTGCGGTACATCTCGATATCAGAAGCTGAATACTGTGATGGAAGACCATCATTCTTCAGAGCCTCCTCGAGGAGAGTAACTGAGTCGTAAGAATTCAAGTAGTGAGGCTTACGGGTTGGAGTACCCCACATGAAGTTGCTGGTCAAGCTAACCTCTGGCTTCATATCCTTACCACGCTTGGTAGTAACAAGGATGACACCATTCGCACCACGCACACCATAAACGGCTGTAGCAGAAGCATCCTTCAATACAGAGATACTCTCGATATCATCAGGAGCAACCTGAGAGAAAGCACGCTCTACACCATCTACCATGACCAATGGAGCACCGTCGCCAGCGAAGGTTGCACGACCACGGATGTTGATGGTAGCATCATCGGCACCAGGAGCACCAGATACCTGGGTTGTTACGACACCTGGAATCTTACCGGCAATAGCCTGTGTTACGTTGGCTGTTGGAGTATTCAAGAGGTCATCGGCACTTACCTGAGAGATAGCACCTACGACACTCTCCTTCTTCTGATGACCGTAACCAACGACTACGACCTCATTGATTTTCTGACTTTCGTCCTTGAGAACCACCTTGATATTACGCTGATTGCCAACACGGATGTTCTGAGCAATCATACCGATATAGGAAATCTTCAAAGTAGCGTTCTCGTTCTTCACCTGAATCTTGAAGTTACCGTCGAAATCAGTAACAACACCATTGGTTGTCAATGCTTCCATAACAGTAGCACCGATGATAGGCTCACCCGATTCATCTGACACATTACCAGATACGGTAACCTGTGCTGATGCTCCTAAAGTAAGGAGCACCAGTGTCAGGGTCAAGAAAAACTTATGCAATATGTTATTGTTCATTGTTTATTCTATTAATGTTATTGTTGAAGTTCGGCCTCCGTTTAATACAAAGGCTTTTCAATATAGCAAGCTGCAGGATCCATCACAAGATAAGAACCATCAACGATCAGGAAGGCACGGAGCATCTCATTGGCATCACTACAAGGAGCAGTAAATCGCTCGATGTAAACCTTGCCGTTAGTACAGGTCTCTACAGCTACCACCTTGATGTCTGTACCAGAACGGGAAATGGTCATATTTACCTTGGCGCCCTCCATATTCTGGCGGAACTCAGCCCACTCATCATCATTGGCTGGATAACCTTCATTATCCCACTTTCCAGAGGCATAAGAACCACCCCAGCCAAATGCATCGCTACGGATAACAAAATACTCTGAATAATTACCACCAGCACGCTCATCATCGGTGCTGACACAGAGGTTCCAGTTGTTCCAGTTACCACCACCTGATGTATGGTTGGTGAAACCGAGGTGCAATGAAGCACCGGAAGGAATCTGGAAATAATCAGAGAATTGTGTCCACCAAGCGGCTGAGCAATCAGAAGTTCCGATTTCACTGGTTGTAACTTCTACAGCAGTCTGTGCCTGACACTCGTTGGTATCCATGACAAGATAAGAACCATCAACAATCAGGAAGGCACGGAGAACCTCATTGGCATCATTGCAAGGAGCAGTGAATCTTTCGGTGTAAACCTTGCCATTTGTACAGGTTGCCACTGCTACTACCTTGATATCTGTACCAGAACGGGAAATGGTCATATCTACCTTGGCACCCTCCATATTCTGACGGAACACAGCCCATTCATCATCATTGGCAGGATAACCTTCATTATCCCACTTTCCAGAGGCATAGGAACTACCCCAACCAAATGCATCGCTACGGATAACAAAATACTCTGAATAATTACCACCATTACGTACATCATCTGTACTCAAACAGAGGTTCCAGTTGTTCCAGTTGCCAGCACCTGATGTATGGTTGGTAAACTTCAAGTGGATAGAACCATTTGCAGGAATACGATAGTAGTCAGAGAAGCTAGTCCACCAAGCAGCAGAGCAATCAGAAGTACCGATTTCGGTAGTAGGAGTACCATCCTCCTTCACAAACTCTACATTCTTGAAAGCTTCATCACCACCACCATTACCACCAATGGTCTTGTTCCAATCCTTCTCTTCCATCATGTTACGGATCAGGGTAACATTGTCGATAGATACGGTGTTGGTCTCTTCGGCTGTCAACTTGCTGTCTCCACCTATATATATATAAGGTAAAGAGTTGATGGAATCAACCAAGGTCTTGTACTGGAAAGAGGTAGCACTTGATGATGTCTGATAACCAGAAAGGCTCTTCTTACCATCAACGTAGAGCTGGTAACCTTCAGTAGAAAGCTGAAGGGCTACGAAATGCCACTCGTTAGGAGAGAGAATACCTGTCTTCACAGAAGAAGGGTCATTCTCATTCAGGTTCAAACTCTGCAACTGGGTAGGCTTGTTGTAAACCACCTGACCATTGGCAGTGATATAGAAGCGAGCACTGATATCATTACCAGCTGCATCCTTCTCATCTGAACCAAATGAGATAAGAGGGCGTGTCAAGTCAACATCTGCGACTGTTCCGTCCTCAGCTACATCTGCATCAATCTTTACAGCGAAAGTGATGGCAGCACCATTTTGCAACTTCACCCCATTGAAAGGATTGGCAATCTTGGCACCACCCTTACCATTGATGTGCAATACATTACTTGCGAGAGACTCATCGTTGGTCACCTCACATGACTCGTCGTGACTGATCATGTCAGAATACTCAGGTTTCTCTTCTGAATACTCAAAGTCATAAGTCGCCACTGTTGTCTTAGATGGGTAAATCTGTCCGCCAGCAGGATCGTCCTGCCGGCCCCAGTCATCACCACAAGCAGTGAAACTTAATGCCACCATGATAGCCCAAGCAAACGAAAGCAAAGTTTTTCTTATCTTCATAACTTAATGCTTTTAGGTTATTTTGTTACTATAATAATAGGTTATTTAAAAATTTTAAATCCATTTACAGTGGCAAAAGTACAATTAATCAGATTATATTGGGTGGACAAATGGGTTTTATAGGTGGACAAACGCATAAATAGTGGATTTTTAAGAGATATTACGTGCTTATCCACCAGTTGTGTACCCACACATACAAAACAAGGGATTACTTGACTTATATCAAGCAACCCCATGATTTTATTTTGTTTACTTAACAAATAATCACATCCTGGAACATTATTTCTTCAAAGAATCCAAGGAGAACTATGCCATATCTGAACCCTAAGAATCCAACTGATCCTTATATGCAGTTGGCGAAATACCAAACTGCTTGGTGAAGCAACGGGTGAAATACTTCGGATCGTTGAAGCCTACACGGTAGGCTATCTCCGTGATATTTCGGTTGGAAGTTTTATCAGCCATCATCTTGCGCGAGATGTCGAGACGGTAGTTGCGGATAAACTGGGCTGTTGGCAAGCCTGTCTCCTGGGAGAGATTCTTGCTCAGCACACTGCGGGATATGCCCAAAGCATCTGCCAGTTCCTGAACTCCGAACTCAGAATTATCGTAGTTTTTCTCCATCACATCCATCACTTCTTCCATGAATGGACGCGTATTCTCCTCTACCATCTTCCTGTCAACCTCAATGCTCTTCTTCTGACTGTCCTGATAACGCTTCTGGTTCTGCAGAATCATCTGGATGCGACTCTGCAGTTTTTCTGGTTCATCACTTTCCTTCATCGCTGCCTCGATAGGACGGTACAAAGCCTCAACTTCCTCTTCGCGCATCTTGTTGAGACGGCGCACATAAGCATATTGGAGCAAGGCGATGATACCTATTATAATAAGAGTAACAAACCACCAGCTCTTCCAGAAATAAGGAGTAATCTCTACTTCTACAGAGATGACCTGTTCCTTATCGGAATTGATAGATGGGATATATTTCACCTCAAACTCATAGTCTCCAGCCGGCAGAGTGGAATAACGCACACCATGCTGGCCAGCCTTGAGCTGAACCCACTCATTCTCGTATCCCTTCATGCGATAAAGGTACACGCCCTGTGTCTCGCTGCCATAATTGAGCGCTGAGAAAAAGAGAGTGAACGACTTATCACTCTCATGGATACGCAACTTTCTGGCGATGGAGATGTCTTTTTCCAGATAATCGCTGCCGGCAAAAACTGGCTGGTTATCTACCAGAAGTTCGGTAAAGCACAACTTACCCGTCTGATGCACAGAACGGTTTACGCCCTTCACTGCCATCATACCCATATCGGTGCCCAGGAATATCTCGCCCTTGTCATTGCGGATGGCTCCATTGAAATAGAACTGTGAACTGATCAGACCATCTTCACGGGAGAAACTGCAGAATGCCTCTGTCTTAGGATTGAAGATAGAGAGTCCGTTATCGGTAGCTATCCACAGCATGCCCTGGTTATCTTCTACAATACCTTTAACGATGTTGTTGGCAAGTCCGTTGTTGGTGGTATACGACTTCACTTGAGTCTTCCCGTTTTTATCGCTGGTATAGCAATACAGACCGTAGCCGTTACTGCCCATCCATATCTTTCCATCCTTAGCCTGGCAGAAAGACAATATCTTATCGAAGACTCCGCTCTTCGGATTGTCGAGTTTATACTGATGATACGTCACAGCGAAATCACCCTTGCCATGAGGACGCGACTTGAGGTCGACCTCTACCATTCCCCGCACACAACCCATCAGGAGTTTGCCCTTTCGGGTTATCAGAGAACCAATGCAGCCGCGCACATTCTGGCATCCCCTGAAAGGTTCGATGAGTTGGCGGCGCTTCATATCATAGAAGAAGAGACCATCATTGGTTCCGAGCCACATACCATCATTGATAGGATCGTAAGCCAAGGCACCGGCAAAGTTAAGTAAATGCTGATGCTTTGCATCTATCACCAGAGGAATAATCTTGCCCGGCTGCTGGAGATTCATCACTGCAAAGCCCGTACCCCAGGTACCAATCCAGAGCTGATTGCGGTTATCGGCTGCAAGAACCGAGACGGTATTATGCGGCAAACCGGAATTTGCCATCGTATAATGAACAAAGTTCATGCTGCCTGGAGCCAAGGCATTGAGACCTCCCTCTACGGTTCCTACCCACAGGGTTCCGTCAGCTGCCGCATACATGGCATTGACTGCGTTGGGAGAGATGCTGCCTGGGTTGGCGGGGTCGTGACGGTAGAATGCCAAATCCAGCTGACGTGGAGCCAGCTTGGTAACACCACCCGTCTCAGAGCCTACCCATATCTGTCCGTTCTTTGAGAAAAGACTGTTGATAAAGTTGCTGCTCAGCGGATTCACAGCCGTAGCAGTGTTCCAATGTTCTATCTCTCCGGTCTTATCATTGAAGATATCTACGCCACAGAGCGTTCCTACCAGAAGTTTGTCATCTGGAGAAACGGCAAGGCTCGTCACTACTTCGTGCTGAAGCGAATGGTCGGTAGCAGAGCAATGGAATTCCTGCTTGCCACTATTAAACAATCCGCGATTCGTACCCATCCATATCTTGCCATGATACGAGATGATGGCACCGCCATACCAGCCTTCGAGCGGAGGGAATAGGGATGAGATGTTCTTTGCTACGAGCTGATTGTTCTTCACTGAGAACTCGCTCACCACTCCATTGTTGCATAATACAACTGTTCCTCTGCGATAGACATCACAGATTCCAAGATCGGGAGCACTATAAGGATAGGATGTGGACAAGACGCTGTTCACCTCGCCCTTTTCGTTAAAGCCGAAACGGGTAAGCTGGTTGAAAGAAAGCATCCATATATTGCCCTTTGCATCACAATATATTCGGGTGCAAAGGTTCTTGAATACTTTATTGAGTTGTGCCTCTACCTGGCTGTTCTCACAAGGTAGAACAACAGGCTGCATGGTATTGAGGTCGAGCACCTGCGGACCTTCTTCGAAAGCCACCCAAAGGCGCTTGAACGGATCTTCGCAGACATTACGGCAACTGTTGCTTCGCAGACTGATTCCTACAGCCCCCAAACCGAAGTTCATGAAATTGAAACCATCGTAGCGCACCAATCCACCACCATGCGTACTAATCCATACAAAGCCGTAAGAATCCTGAAAGATGTCATCGGCAAAGTTATTCGGCATACCTGCAGCCATATTGAGATAGCTTACATTATAGCGACTAGGCAGCCCACCTTGCGCAAAACTGCTCAAGGTTATGAAAAGAATGCTTATTATAGAAAGAATGTATCTAATCACCATTTATTGCTCTTGTTGCTGATGCTTATCCTCCCATTTTGATTTGAATAGATTAAAGAACCAGCAATAATTAAAGCGAAAAAGACATACATCACTAATAATCCATTACTCATTTTACTTCCCTTTCTTATTATCTTCAATTTTGGAAAATACTATCATTCCTAAGCCTAAAAGCATAAGAGCGACATACATACTTAACAATCCTGCATCCATACTTATTTCTCCTTTTCCTTATCTTTTTTATCGTTATTATTATCTTTATGCAAGAAATAGACACCTATGACAAACATTATCACCATGATGACTATTGCCCCTAATGCAGCAAAGATTGAATCAACCTTTACAAACATTGTGGTCAAAACGTATGCTGTTACTATATACTTCGCAACATCCAAGAACCATTTGCCTATTTCCTTATACATATTTATTAAGTTTTTAAACTTCTGCTTGCAAAAGTACGAAGAAAAAATGAAACCAAAGAATTTTTATCAAGAAAAAAAACGTTCCTAGAAGTGTAAATTTGCAACTCTAGGAACGTTCATATAGGAATATACTTGCGTTGGCAATTGAAAGTACTTTCATCAGGCATCGAAAGTACTTTCATCGGGCAACGAAGCTACTTGCGTTTTAGAACTCAAGAATCATGCTCTGGCGAGGACGGAGCTTCACGTTCTTGTTGATAAGAACGGAGCGACCATTTGTAACATCCGTAGCCTTGTCATGAGAACCGATAATCTCTGCATAACGGCTCACATTGAGTTCGTTGGCTTCATTCTTACCATTGATAATGGTCATTACATTCTTACCCTTGTATTGACGGGCAATGACATAAACACCATTCTGAGGACAGAACTGAGTCTGCTTTCCCTTAGTAATCACTTCATTTCCCTGACGCCAATGCAAGAGATTGCTCAACCAGTTGAACATCTGGTTTTCAGCATTCGTTCTTCCTTCTGCTGTGAAAGCATTATGCTGATCACCAGTCCATCCACCAGGGAAGTCCTTACGAACATTACCATCGGTAACACTCTTAGTACCATTCATCAGAACCTCAGTACCATAATAGAGTTGAGGAGTACGGTTGACTGTCAGAAGAAGTGCCAACGCCTGCTTCAAAGCTAATGAGTCTTTTCCCTCACCCAAGAATCGGTCGGTATCATGATTTTCCACAAATGCCATCACACTCTTTGGATTAGGATAGAGATAATCGTAGCAGAATACATTGTAGATACGATTCATTCCATTCCACCAATCATCCGTCTCTTCCTTCTTGGCACTATTGATACGATCGTAGAAGGCAAAGTCCATGACAGTCTTCAGATAACTGTTTTTCTCTGACAGTTTGCTGTCTTTCTGCCAAGCAGCCGTATAAGCAGGCTCTGTTACCCAAGTTTCACCTACGGTATTAAAGTTAGGATATTCCTGATCCAGCGTCTTCATCCACAAAGCCATGGCATCACGGTCTGCGTATGGATAAGTATCCATGCGAATACCATCTATACCAACTGTTTCAATCCACCACTCGCTGTTTTGTATAAGGTATTTGATGACATGTGGGTTGCGCTGATTCAAATCTGGCATAGAAGGCACAAACCAGCCATCTACAGTCTCCTCAAAGTCAACTTTGCTGGCATAAGGATCCAAAACCGGCGTCAACTTATAGCTGGTCTGCTTATACATATCATTCACAGTGCGTGCACCATCTACAGTACCTATCTTTTTCAGATGTTCAGGAGTCTGGTATTCAGGAAGAAGCCACTCTGGAGTATTAAACCAGTCTTTGGATGGCATATCAGCAACCCAAGGATGCTCAAAACCGCAATGGTTGAAAATCATATCCATCACCACCTTCAATCCTTTCTGGTGAGCCTCATCAATCAACTTTTTGTATTCAGCATTGGTACCGAAACGAGGATCTACACGATAGTAATTGGTAGTAGCATAACCATGATAAGTACTGTTCTTACCATCATTAGGACTATCATTCTCCAATACTGGAGTAAACCATAATGCGGTAACACCCAACTGGTTGAAATAATCCAAATGCTGGCGGATACCTTCCAGATCACCACCATGACGAAGACTTGGTGCCTTACGGTCGCAAGTCTTGTCTCTCATAGTCTTGAAAGCATCATTCTTAGGATTGCCATTTGCAAAGCGGTCTGGCATCAACATATAGAGCACATCCTCATTGCTAAAGCCTATGCGCTTATCACCAGCCATTTCACGGTCTTTCAGTTGGTACTTCACCTTCTTGACAGACTTACCCTGCTTGAATTTCAAGGTCATTTCTCCCGCCTTTGCACCCTCTAAGTTGAGATAAACCAAGAGATAGTTAGGAGATTCGAGTTTTGCGATAGAATCGACGCGAACACCAGGATAATCAATCTCAACATCCGCATTTCGCACGTCTTTACCATACACCATCAACTGGAGAGAAGCATCCTTCATACCTACATACCAGTCGGTTGGTTCAATGCGGTCAACAGAGACCGCTGCATTCATGCTCATTGTACCCATAAGCAACATTAACGATACAAATATTTTTCTCATTTTCTTATAGATTTAGTCAATAGTAAAATTATACTTTATAATGAATTCTTCTTGATGATATCTTGAATCATTGCCAACTTTCATGCTTATTTAGCATAAAGAATCAAAGCAGATTGTGCATCTACCAAGACCTCCTTACCACTAACAGGCATACCGATACCCTCCTCATTGATGATACCATTGCAACAAGCCACATGATATTCACCCTCAGGAATAGCGACAGACTTTGCCTCACGGTTTGCATTCAAGATGACAATAATATTCTTCCAAGAGTCTATGCCTTCCAGATTCTTGAGCATGAAAGCCACAAGGCAGCCCTCATTCTTCACTTGATTAACAGCATCAGGACTGACAGTTGGCAAGAACTCCAGGTGCTCACGTACCTTTTCTGCAGTAGCCAAACGGAATGCAGGATGATTCTTACGCAATTGGATTAAATTGCGATAATACTCAAAAACCTGTGGATATTTCTTGAGATGATCCCAGTTGAACTGATTGATGCTATCAGGAGAATTAAAACTGTTGTGAACACCCTTCTTGTCACGCAACATTTCCTCACCTGCCAAGATAAACGGTACACCCTGAGAAGTGAAAACTGCAGTCTGACCCAACAAGTCCAATCGGATTAACTCAGCCAAGCGGTCACTTTCAGAAACAGACGGATCCTTCAAGCCAGGAATACTTGCCTTCAAACGATCTACCAGACACATATCATCATGGCAACTAATATAGCTAATCTGCTGAGTAGGATTGTTAGTCCAAGGTTTCTTGTCGTAATTTACCTTATTCATATCCACCTGTGGATGGGCAATACCACCAACGATACCAAACTTCAGGCTCTCCTCCTCTCCAGGAATACCAGCCAACAATGCGCCCTTGGTATCATCAGAGAAAGGGCCACGAAGAGCATCACGCATATCATCGCTAAAAGCACCAATACCATGGAGTTGTGGCGTATTAGCCTTCACTGCCAACTTCTCTGTAGGATAAGCACAGCTTCCTGCGCTCCATCCTTCACCATATATATAAATAGAAGGATCAATCTCGTCAACAGCCGCACGAATCTGATTCATCGTCTCGATATCATGCACGCCCATCAGGTCAAAACGGAAACCATCTATATGATATTCATTAACCCAATATTTCACGCTTTCAATCATAAACTCACGCATCAATGGTTTCTCGGATGCAGTCTCATTGCCACAACCAGAACCATCAGAATACTTACCATCCACAGTCTTGCGATAATAATAGTCTGGATAAGTACGCTGGAAATTGCTGCCGTTGATGTCGAAAGTATGATTATATACAGCATCAAAAATCACACGGATGCCTGCCTTATGAAGTGCCTGCACCATCTGCTTGAATTCCTTGATACGGACTACAGGATTATATGGATCAGTAGCATAACTGCCTTCTGGTACATTATAATTCTTCGGATCATAGCCCCAGTTGAACTGTGGCTTGTCCAGTTTAGTTTCATCAACAGAAGCAAAATCAAAACAAGGCTGGAAGTGTATTGCATTGATACCCAACTTCTTAAGATATTCAATAGCTTTTGGTTCGGTAAGAGCAAGATACTTACCTTTATACTTCAAACCCGAAGTTGGAGAAATAGAAAAATCACGGAAATGCAACTCATAGATGATAAGATCAGCAGGCGATTTCAATGCAGGACGCACATCATTTTCCCAACCTTCCGGGTTGGTCTGACTCAGATCAATGATGGCTCCACGATTACCATTGACGCCAACAGCCTTAGCAAATGTACCCGGACATTCACCCTTTCCCATATCAAAAGTATAGAACTTTCCCTTCAAGTCACCCTTTACGGTAGCTTCCCATCGGTCCTTACCTACGCTTTTCATCTTAACGGTTTTGATAGGTTTTCCTGTGAAACCGTCTTTATAAATACGGATTTTTACACTCGGTTTTGCACTACTGGAAGAAACCTGTGGAGTTGCACCAGTTACACCATCTACTTCAACAGAAGCTGTAGGTGAATTCAAAGAGAAAGTAGTTTTATCCTTAGAATAGGACATTTCATTGAAAGCACCTTGTGCCATCAATGAATGGGGAACTAAAACAGCAGTCAAGGCTACTAAAAATTGATTTTTAATGTTCATACGGTTAAGTTTTTGCTAGATTGAGAGAAAATCCGAACAAGAATCATTCTCCATTTCATGTATAAATATAGACTTTTAACTAAACAACAGCTATTATACCATCTTTTTCTTGCATAAAACACCTACAAGAGCGTATTTTATGCAGAAATAGGCAGAACCAAACACGCTCATTTTTAGCGTATTTGATTCCACCTTGCCATTCGGTCGGAAATACAGAAAATACGGCGAATATAAAAGCCCTGTTTTTTCATGAATTTCACAACCAAAGAACACCAGTTAAAATTTTAAAGTTTATTTTGCAAGCAATGAGATGGCAAAACCACCACCACGAGCTTCTTTAATCTTCAAAACATCACCCTTCTTCACAGTCTTGTGAATAATCTGATAAGACTTAGGGTTCTTTTCATAATCAGCATTCTTGCCATCCTGATAAATCGCGCAATTATACTTCTTGCCCTTATCGAGGAAATCAAGTTTTACTACTGAAGTACGGGCAGCATCAGTCTTGCCACCAACAAACCAGTTGTTTGTACCCTTAGCCTTACGAGCAACAGTAATATACTTAGCAGGTTCAGCCTCCAGATACTTAGAATCATCCCAGTCGCAAGCAACATCACGAATGAACTGGAAGGCATCATCATACTTCTCATAATGCTCAGGTAAGTCGGCAGCCATCTGCAAAGGACTGTACATCACGAGGTAAAGAGAAAGCTGACCGCAGAGAGTAGAATGCACATAACTCTGATTGTTGCTCCACTCAGAAAGCTTGGTTTCGAAGATACCTGGGGTATAATCCATAGGACCACCCTGCAAACGGGTAAATGGCAACATCACGGTATGATAAGGAACAGAACCGCCAAATGCCTCATACTCAGTACCTCTTGCACTCTCATTACCCACCAGGTTAGGCCATGTACGGCAAATACCAGTAGGACGGGTAGCCTCATGAGCGTTCACCATAATATGATGCTTAGCAGCAGTCTCTATAACACGCTGATAGTGATTATTCATCAACTGGCTATAGTGATACTCACCTCTTGGGATAATGTCACCCACATAACCAGTCTTCACTGCATCATAACCATACTTGTTCATCAGGTTGAAAGCATTTTCCAAATGACGCTCATAGTTGAGTGCTGCAGAAGAGGTCTCGTGGTGCATCATCAACTTAACACCCTTAGAGTGCGCATAATCATTGAGCATCTTGATATCGAAGTCAGGATATGGAGTTACGAAATCGAAGACATCCAGTTTCTGATGACCGAACCAGTCTTCCCATCCTTCGTTCCAACCTTCAACCAATACTTCCTGCAAACCATTCTTTGCAGCAAAGTCAATATAGCGCTTCACTTCCTCATTGGTAGCACCATGAGTACCATTAGGCTTACACTTGCTATAATCAGTAACACCCAAACGAACAGAAGGAAGATCATTCGTATAACTCCATGTCTTGGTACCTACAATCATGTTCCACCATACACCGCAATACTTGGTAGGGTGAATCCAGGAAGTATCCTCAATCTTGCAAGGCTCATTGAGATTTAATGTCAACTTGCAAGAAAGCATATCACGCGCATCATCGCTCACAAGAACAGTACGCCAAGGCGTATTGAATGGAGTCTGGATAAAGCCCTTGCGACCTACAGCATCAGGAGTCAACCAAGACTCAAGCACGAGATTCTTCTCATCTAGGTTGAGGTGCATGGTAGGATAATCCAGACAGGCAGCCTCATGGATATTGATATAAAGACCATCCTTCGTCTTCAACTGAAGGGAAGTCTGCACGCCCGTATCAGAGAAAACAGTAGTAGAAGAATTACTCTTATATTTCTCACGATTAGCAGCGATGATAGGACGGATACCAGTCAGCGGAGTGATGTTGTACTCATACTCCTGTGTATCATAATCACCTGGAATCCAGTATGCAGTATGATCACCAGCCATTGCAAACTGAGTGTGCTCCTCCTGAATCACGAAGTAATTCAAAGATTCCTGCTGAGGGAACTCGTAGCGCAAGCCCATACCGTAATCATAGACACGGAAACGGATGGTAATGTTACGATTGGAAGAAGCCTGATTGAGGTTTACCTCCAACTCATTGTAATGATTGCGAATGGTGGAAGTTTCACCCCAGACAGGTTTCCAAGTCTCATCAAAAGTAGAAGTCTTGCTACCGGTCTCGGTGAAACCATCCATCAAATCCGTTTCTTCCATCCCCTTAGAGGCATGCTTATCCTTTGCCAACTCCAAACCGAGATGGGAAGGCTTACAGACAGTCTTGCCTTTGTAACTCATCTCATAAGTAGGCTGACCATTACCTGTCAGAGAGAAGGTCAAAGACACATTCCCGTCAGGAGACTTGACGGTCTGAGCTGCTGCAAACATAGGGAGCAACAAGCCCATAAGTAAAATACTGATTTTCTTCATATTTATTGCTATTGTTTTCTACACTGCAAAATTAGTAAAATCTGGGAAATACACCATATTATAATATGTAATAAATTAAAAAAGGGTGTGCAAACGTTTGCACACCCCTCATTCTTTTGTCTAAAATACTGACTAAAAGTCATTCAATTCTAAGCAAAAGCTATTTCAAACTAACGAGAAACGTGTCAATGCTTTTGAAGAAATCTTAGTTTCTTCCAGCCTGTGAAATCATTTCTGTCAACTGATTCATAAAAGCAGCATCCTTTGCCAGATCCTCGATATTAAGGTGCATACGATAGCGCCAGTAATGCTTAGGATTAGCAGGGATATTGATACGCTCTGCATTCGCATCAGGCAAGCGGAGATGCTCGTCGATAGCAAGCCAATCCTGAATACTCAACACACAGAGCATAGAAGGAGAGGTCAGATGACGTGAGATAATATCCTTGGCAAGCCAACCTGGGAGCGGATGAGGAGCAGGACCCTGACGATAGAGCATCGTATTATAATACTCCTGAGTACGCTGGATATTCTCATCCCACCACTGACGGAGGGTAGGCATATCATGACTTGAAATGGTACAAACCGAGCGATAAGGATTACGGCTCAGATGGCCGAACTTCACAGAAGGATCCTTAGGCATGCTCTGCAGCTCCAGGCTCAAGATCTTCAACTCATTCATTACCCATGGCACACAATCAGGCACCATTCCGAGGTCTTCGGCACATACCAACATGCGGGTAGCCTGAACCAACTTAGGCAATTTCTTCATCGCCTCACCATACCAATACTGGTTGTTGCGACGATAGAAATAATCATTATAAAGACGATTGAACGCAGCCTTGTCGTTATCATAAAGTGACTCAAAGATGAAATCAAACTGAGCCGAGATACGTGGGTGGAACAATCCCGGATTACGATGATCACGAACGAAGAGCACATCGCTAATCAGAGCATAGAGACCATCACGGAGCCAGATATCCTTCTGATCGGTAGCACCTTCAAACAAAGCTTCCACCTTGCGCTGGCTATTCACCTCCGGTTTCATCTGATAGCGCTCGTCATCCAAGCGGTCGAGATATTTCTCCTTCACCTCATCAGCACGCTCATGGAACATGCGGTTCAGAATCCAGTCGGTAATGAAAGGACGGGTGAATCTATCCTCCTGGAAATTAAGGCCATAAGAACGAATCTCATCTACCGTCATTCCCAACGCAGGAGCAAACTGACCCAGCAATCCATGAACAGCATCTATAGGTATCTCCCAGATACGGAAGAAACCGAGTACATGGTCGATACGGTAAGCATCAAAGTACAGAGACATGTTCTGGAAGCGGCGAACCCACCACTGGCAACCATCCTTCAACATTTCATGCCAGTTGTAAGTAGGGAATCCCCAGTTCTGGCCATTTGTAGAGAAATCATCAGGTGGAGCACCCGCCTGTCCATTGAGATTGAAGTACTTAGGCTCCACCCACACATCACAGCTATAGCGGTTTACACCGATAGGAATATCACCCTTCAGAATAACACCCTTTGCCATAGCATGCTCGTGAGCCGCCTTCATCTGTGTATTTAATACATACTGCACGAAGTAGAAGAATTCCACCTCCTTGTATGCTTTGCTCTTAGAATCACTCAATGATTTACGCTCAGCTTCATCCCATACCTTATGGTCTGGCCATTGAGAGAAATCGGCAGTACCATACTTGTCACGCAAGTAAGAATACTGTGCGTAAGGCACAAGCCACTGTTCTGTTTCCTGAAAAAATGCCTGAAAATCGGCACTCTTTAACATCTGTTTCCCTTCCTGTTCGAAGATTTGGTGCAAATAGTTTATCTTGAAATCATTTACTTTCTCATAATCTATCTGAGGGAGCGCATTGAGTTCTGCTCTCGTTTTTTCAGCCTCAGCGCGCTTCTTGGCATCCTTCAACTCTGGTAATGCAAGAAGATCTGCATACTGAGGATGGATAGCAAAGACACTGATACAGCCATATGGATAAGAGTCTGTCCAGGTATGCGTGATAGTCGTATCATTGATAGGCAAAAGCTGAAGAACCTTCTGACCGGTTTTAGCCACCAGATCGATCATGCTCTTGAGATCACCGAAATCACCGATACCGGCACTCTTCTTACTTCTGAGTGAGAAAACAGGCACCTGTGTACCCGCCAACTTACGGTTCCAACGCTCCAGGAACGACTGGCTCAACTCATAAGAAATCAACGTACCGCTCTT
>ENA-OPKX01000211-OPKX01000211.1-human-gut-metagenome-genome-assembly--contig:-NODE-211-length-16427-cov-3.945211_pt1 | contig 16427 bp, 28 predicted proteins | sample MGYA00241791_ERZ501709 | MGnify/ENA primary metagenome ERZ501709 (study PRJEB25962, sample SAMEA2042091) | human gut metagenome | biome: human gut; feature: human-associated habitat; material: faeces...
AATCCACTGGTTATACAATGCCGGACTGGGTTCCCATTTCCCGGTCACCTTATTTTGTGCAGTTTCGTTACCCCAATGATTATGATTAGGATCATTTTTGCAGGCATCACACTTACATCTCGGATAAATCGCCTGTCCTTGATTAACTGTCATATAACGACTTCCACTGGGGAACAGTACTTTACATTCCGGTATCAGAATATCTGGAAAACAATGAAAATAGTATAAGGGTACTTTGTAGTATTATGATGCAAGATTTTGCTAAGAGGTTATCTGATGTTACCGATGGAATTGCGCTTACAAAAGAAGAACTGAAATTGTTGATGGTCTTAAAAATCATAATATAAATATAGATACTATTAATAAAACTCTTACTAGTATAAATAATACTTTATAGAATAAGTAGGATAAACTAACTGCGGGTGATGGAATTACTATTTCTCCTGATGGTGTTATTAGCGTTACTAATACTAGTACCTTAGGATTTTAGTATAAAATAGTTACTGTGTTACCTTCTCCTCCGGGAAAAGACTACGAAAACATTATATACTTAGTTCCTAATCCTGAAGGAGTAAATGGTAATATTTTTATAGAATATATTTGTATTAATAAAGATTCTACCTATATTTGGGAATAGATAGGTTCTTTAACAACAGATGTTAACTTAGATGATTATGTAACTAAAACTGAATTTAATGCTTTAAAATCTATAGTGTTAACAGCCCAAGATGTTACTACATCATCAGGAGTTGCAGTCACAGTAAATTATAATATACCTAATAATTTATACGATGAGTAATAAATTAATTAAAGTAGTATTAGCAAACGATTAGGTATTTCCACAAACTGTAGCAGAGGCTGTTTTAATTAATGGGGATTAGGTGACTACTTTAGATAAAGTTCTTCCTAAAAAAATAGAGAATATAATTACTCCTAATAACTCAGGATTAACTGTTTCTAAACAAGGAACTTCTATAACAATTGCACATACTAATAAAATTACACCTAATGAAATTCCTAAGTCTTATTTAATATAGTATGATTAGAATGGGCATATTGTAAGTACTGAACCTATTAAAAAATAGATAACAACCGTAAATAATATTGTATATTCACAATATGATGGAAATGCAGATTCTAACATAAATTTTGGAGATGACTTTACGATAAATAACAATAGTATTTCTCTCAAATGGGAGGATATAAATTAGTAATAAATAATGGCATTATTAAATTTTTCGACTTCTTATAATGATGTAGCTGATAAGTTAAAATTAGCTCAATCAGAGACAGGTGATTATATAAAATTATATTTTACAAAAGATGGTCATATAATTACTCATGGAATTGATTATATTCCTTGGGGAACTGGAGTAATTCCTATAGATAAGTTGCCTGTAAATAATACTGTAGCAGATAATAAACATTTATGGGATAGTAAAACTATACTAGATAAGATTAATTAGTCGTTTGTAGCTAATGATGCAATGCGATTTAAGGGCACTATAGGATTAACTTCTGCCAATAATTATATTATTAATGGAATTGAGGCAGAATTTCCATCTAAAACTGCTAAAGTAGGTGATACTTATAGAGTAGTAACTGCTGGAAGGTATGATGGAGTATAGTGTGAAGTAGGCGATTTACTTATTTGTATTACTGCGGATTCAACTGGTGAAAATACCGCTTGGACAGTAGTTTAGACTAATATTAATGGCTAGATTTATCATACAATAAACGGAGTTTAGAAAGGATTTTATTCTAATGATACTAGTACTTTTTCTATTTTTGCTCCTACTACTGCTGGAGCTTTGGGATAGGTTTTAACTAGCAGAGGAGGTAATAGTGCTCCAATTTGGACAAATTAGTCAGAAATTATTGCTGGAGGATTAACAGATGCTGCAAAGAAAGCTTTGTTTACAACTTTAACTTATATAAATGATGTATTAACTGTTACTATTGGTGGCACTACTAAAACTGCTACTATACATGGACGTAGAGCTGTAAATGTTAATTCAACAGAAGTGTTATCTATTTCTGACAGTACTGCCCTTAACTTTAAAAATGGTAATGGTATCTCTTTTACTTGGGATAGTATAAATAAAAATTTATCAGTAAATGCTAACACTAACTTTAGTACTGATTTAGTGAGTAAGAACTATGCAGTAAAAGTTGATTCTAATTAGTAGCTATATGTTAATGTTCCTTGGGTTAATACTACTTATGGGGTTGTTTCAAAAGATGCAAATGGCTTAGCTCCACAATTAATAAATACAAATAAGACTTTTATAGGACAATCTTTCTATTTATTAGCATCATCTGATGGTTAGGCTACTCCTAGTTGGTATAAACTACCTAGTAATGCATTTATAAATACTTGGAGAACTATTAAAGTTGGTGGAGTCTCTATAGGTAATAAAACTCTTAATTTTATGCCAACTGGAGATATCTATGTAAAAACTGCAGATTAGGATAGTACATCTACTGATGATTTTGATATAGGTTTTGGTCTAGCATGGTATAATGTTAGTACCGGTAAATATGAATATGAATAATAAATAATGAAAATAGCATTTAACCCCTCTACGGTGGCAGCCTTAACAACTCCACCAATTAACAAAGATATTACATTTGACCTCAGGGGGCGAAATATATTTGCACTAGGGGTTAAATTTTATGGTACAGATACTAATACTTGGAGAGATATAAAAATAAATAATGTAAGTATAGGTTCTCATACTTTAGACTTACAAAATGGTAGTAATACTACATTAACTAATACTAATGGTGTAGTAACTATCAATTCTACTTGGAGACCAGTAGTGGATAACTTAACTAGTGATTCCACTACTAGTTCTCTTTCTGCTAAACAAGGTAGAGTTTTAAAAGCTTTAATTGATGGCAAGTCTAATTCAGATCATAATCATGATGGAAGATACGTAAGAGCTTTTGGCACATCTAATGATAATATAGATTCAGATTGGGGACAGTCATTTAAAACATTTGATCCACTTCCTTTAGGAACTCCTCCGGAAAAGGATTCAAATAATATATCATTATTAAGTATAGGTGAGAACTTTAACAGAAGAAAATAGTTAGCTTTTATATGGAGTGATGATAATATTTATTATAGAAGACATATTGATAGTGGTTTTACTAACTGGAGAAGATTAGCTTTTGCTGATGAAATTCCTACTTCTCTGAAAAATCCATATGCCCTAACTATTAGTTTAAATGGAACAAGCCAGGGTCCTTATGATGGAAGTGCTGCTAAGAATATAAATATTACACCTGGTTCTATAGGAGCTGCTGTCTCTAATCACAGTCATGATTATTTAGTAGTTAATTCTGCTGATGATAAATCTTTTAATTCTGCTTATCATAATTTTTAGGTTTTATATGCTGGTGGAGGTAATGGGATTACTGGAAAGCCTGCTAAGGTTGATGCCTTTGGATTAATTAAATTTAGAGCTGCAATTGGGTGGTCTGGACAAATGTTATTAGCTAATGGAGGTAGTTTGTATATACGTTCTAGTGAGGATGCAAAGATGACTAACACCTTAGCCTGGAAAACTATACTTGATTCGTCTAATTATCCAAGTATCTTAGATTCTCGCTATTATACAGAACCAGAAGTGAATAGTCTCTTATCTAGGAAATTAGATAGAGTTAATTTAACTACTGGAAATTGGAATCCTAGAGGTTATAATTTAGCAGCTGATTATTGTTATAATGGAGGAGATATATCTATCTCTGAGAATAATAGTAAAATGTATGTTTCAGTAGATGGCAGTTTTTGGTAGAATGAAGGTTAGTATAGGGTGCTAGATACTTCTGATATTGGTGATATACAAGGTAGTGTAACATTACACCAATATTTAGAAGCTACAGATGCTGCTTGGTATCCTCTAGTGTGGGGAGGAAATGCTCACAAAAATACTAGTGATTCTACTGGAGCTGTTTATAAATCTTATGATAAATTATCTTGGCAGACTAGTAGTTAGACATTATATGCTACTAACATTCAAACAAATAATATTAAAGGCTTATCTATAGGAGGAGGCATTTATTGGAATCCTAATGTAGAATTGGCTTCAGATGGTAGTGAAGCAGCTTCTATTACCTTAGTTAGATCGGGTGTAGCAGGAGGAACTACTTTAGTACTTAGTTAGATGAATGATACTAACGATACTATATAGTTTAAAACTAATACTGCCGCTAGATTGTATCATAACAGTTATCCAATATTAACTACTTAGAATACTTATGTAAATAACAATAAAGGTTATATAAATGGTACTGAGATTACTTAGGTAAATAATTCTGATACTGTTGACGGGGAACACGCCTCCAACTTTAGTTATACTCATCAATCATCATTTGATTTTAGTAAGAGTAAATCAAGCAGAATTGTGACATTTGATCAGTCAGATACTGATTATGGATGGATAAATGGATTTGCTAGCACTCACTCTAATTATTTAACTAGTGTTATCTTTAATGAACATAGATCATCAAATTGGTATGTTGGTTATATGGAAGGTGATATGTCTACTGGAGAAACTAAGGGGCTCTAGGCAGTTCATAAACTAGCTTTTGCTGGTGGGAGTTCGGACTATCCTGTATTCTTAGGATGTTTTGATTTATATCGTGGTAATGATGGTACTATAAGTAGTTCTTTCCCTTGTCTAGGATATTCAGTTCCATTTACTTATACCATAGGAGGAAATTATTGTAAAATTGTTATCCCTGATACAACACGTCTAGTATTTTATATTACTGCAGCTACTGCATCCGTAAATTATTCTGGAGAAGGAATGGACACTTGGACAGGATATCATAGAGGATCTGGTGCTTGGTGGCTTCATTGCTATGCTTATAGCTGGAATGAAGTAAGAGTAAAAGGATTTTGTCAATCTAATGAGTATAATGATAGTTGGTGGGGTGGAAATCCTTTATGGAATAATGTATATGGAGCTAATAGAATCACTGTTTGTATATTTGGGTATGTTGAATACAGATAACAATTATTAACTTTTGATTTATTATAAAATAATATACAATTATATATGTTTAATAAAAATAAATGATTTATGACTTTAAATGATGTTTTGACAAAGCAGAATCTTATTACAAAGATTCTTTTAGCCGGTAGCGGCAAAGAACTCTCTAAGGAGTTAAAAGTAAAGATTATGAGAATTAGAATGTCTTATAATAAGATTAAGAAACAGTTTGATGAAGATACACAAGAATTTAGTAAGCAAATTGTTTCAGATGAATTAAGAGATTTAGCTAATAAGACAGAGCGTACTCCTGAAGAGGAAACTAAGTTTAATGAGTTGAATAATAAAGCTAATTCAGAATATCAGGAATATCTTGTACAAAAAGGTAATGAAGATATTAAGGATGCACCTGAAGACACACTTACAGAAGATGAGTATGGTGATATTCTTGATGTAAATTCTGATGGCGAGTATGAGATTAATGGTCAGAAAGTAAAAGCTGCTGACCTTATGGAAGCTTTTTATGAATTATTTGTTAAGTAATGGAAATAACAAAACAAAACGAAATTTATCAAATAAGTGATTCTACAGAAAAATATAATATCTCAGGATCTTTGAATATTAATTTAGATAATTCTTATTCATTTAATATTAGCATGACAGATGCTAATAATTCTAAGACTATGAGTTATTATAAAACAGTTACATCAAACCATATTGATGTAAATTATAATGCACCTAAAGATTCTGAGGAAGATTTACTTAATTATATAAAAGATAATATGCAAGTTATTTTAGATAAAGTAAATAAACAGTAAAATTTTTAAATTATTACGACTATGAGAATTATTAAAAAAATTTCTAAATCTTTAACACCAAAAGAGTAGTACTTGGAAAAGTATGGTAAACATTTTACTATTAAATTAGCAGATTTTGCTAGTGAATAGATGGTTAATTCCGATGGAACTAATAAACATTGGGATGTTTCTGATGTAAAATAGATTATTGATGAATTAGGATATATTATCCCAATTAGTAGTACTATAGGAGATATTATTTATACTGCCAACATGGCACATGCAGATTTTTACCCTTTATTGTTAAAAGATGCTAAATCTTGTATAATATATGCTATGGAAGTAGCAAATGATAAAGATGGATATGAAGGTATTTAGTTTTGCAGATGGATGGCAGATGTAAAGAATAAGAATTTAGAAATTGATTGGGAATCTTTCATTTAAATTTAATTAACAAATAAAGTAATAAGGAATTATTAGAGATGGTAACTACGTAGTTATTATTTTTAATAATTCCTTATTTTTTATTTTGGCTGAACATTATTTAATATATATTAACAATACAATTAGATACTAGTATTTATAGATGAGTTTTTCCTTGAAAAATTGAGTAAATTATTTTTAATTATGAGCGACACTGTAGAAAAAATTTATTGTACTGATAACAATGATGCTTTATTGGCTTCTGTTATGGGGAAACAATGCTAATGGTGTTTAGAATGCAGAAATTTAGGGATAGTTAAATGCTATTAGAAATCAAATGTCAGATAACTAGAATAGTAATCTATTAATGGATGCTGTTAAGGGTAATAATAATGCTATTACTTAGTTAGCAAGTAATCTTAACTGCGATTTTAATTCACTTAACAATGCTATATGCGCTGTACGTTCTGGAATACAGGATGTAGCTGGCAAAGTTGGATATTCTGCTGAGAGAGTAATCAATGCTGCCAACTTAGGTGATTTAAATATAGTATAGCAGTTAAAAGATTGCTGCTGCCAGACTTAGCAGAATTTATTAAAGATGGGTTATGAATAGCAATTAGCTACTGCTAATCAAACAAGTACTATAGCTAGTAAAATCTGTGACACTAACTATTCTTTAAATAATACTATTAACACATTAACTACTGGAGTAGAAAGAGGATTTGCATCTACAAACTATGCTACTAAAACACAAACTTGCGAAATATTAAGAGATAATCAACGTAATACTCAGCAAATAATTGATACTCTTAATGCACATTGGAATCAAGATTTGCAGTAGAAATACAATGATGCTAGACTTGAACTTAGTCAAGTTAGACAGAATTAGTATTTAATTTCATAGTTAAAACCAACTACAACTACTGCGTAAACCATAAGCCCAGGAAGTCTAACTTCTTGGGCTTTTTTATTATCACGATATGATATTTAGAGACATTAAACAGCACAACAAAGTATACATTCTTGATAAAATGAATGTAACTATTGATGAGGGTATTGTTACTGCTGTAGGAATACCTCAACCTAATTTAGAAGGTAAAATAGTAATTGATGTTACTATAAATGTAAAAGATAAACAAGCTACTTATACTATACCTGAATAGCTATCTGTTACTAGAGCTAATAATTTAGTACTAGCTATTGATTAGAAAGATTTAATATAGGAACTTGAGACAATGAAGACTAATGCAAAACTTATTATAGATTCTGTAGATACATAGAAAACAATATTACAAAAGGCAGATAAGCTTCTTCTAGAACTCAACCCAGTATTAAAAGAAAAATAGCAAAATGAATAGAGATTTAGTAAAATTGAAGATTCTCTTTCTTAGATAGCTAAACTAATGGAGAAGTAGCAAGAAACTATTAATAATTTTATAAATGATAAAAGTTTTAGTAAAAAGAATTGCTAAAAAACCTAATTACACCATTGGTAAGTTATTTATCAATGGTGTTTTTTTTGCAAATACATTAGAGGACACTGACAGAGGTTTAACTTAGAATATGTCGGAAGATGAGATTAAAAAGAAAAAGATCTATGGCTAGACTGCTATACCTACTGGTACTTATAAAGTAGATATGAATACAGTAAGTCCAAAATTTAAAAATCGTAGTTGGGCTAAGCCTTACGATGGTAAATTACCACGTTTAGTTAATGTTCCTGGTTTTAATGGAGTACTTACACATCCAGGAAATCAACCATCAGATACATTAGGCTGTTTATTAGTTGGAAAGAATGATGTAGTGGGTAAAGTAACTAATTCTGTACATTATTTTAATAAAATTATGACAGAATTACTAAAAGATCCTAACAACATAACAATAACAATAGAATAATATGGAAAAATTCTTTGGAAGAACTTATGAAACAGTTGGTAATGTTAGTGGAGATTTATTATTAAAAACTAGAGGAGGAATAAAAGTTTAGATAGGTTCTAGTTTTATAGACCTAGTAAAAAATGGGAAAATAAATGTTGATATTGATATTATTAAAGAAGCTTCTTCTAAAGATAATATTATTGATAATGGTTTATATTTAGTTAAAGATGTTTTATATGTAAAGTATTAGGATACTGTATTACCATTAAATAGTAGTACTGGAGAGAATCAAGTGTCTTATTTGCCTTAGTTAAATATTACTTAGAAGTAGCAAATATAGGCACAAAAAAATATTGGCATATATTATGATACTTTGGAAGAGGCTTAGCAGAATGTGAGTGATGGATATGTATATATAAAAGAAAAAGGATTATACGTTATATAGTCTTCTATACCTATGTAGATTATAAATAGCAACTAGTTTTCTTCTTTAAATATAGGTTTAGATTAGTATACTGAAAGTATAACTAATTATTCTAAAAATCATTACTTTAAAATTAATAATACAAAATTACTTAACTTATCAGAAATTTCAATATCATGTGAAAGACCTTTATACATAAATGAATTACAAGATATTAATAACTCTTTTTATATTACTAGTTCTGGAGGTAAGTCTACTTTAAAAATAAATAATATAGTTGCTGATACTATTAGTGCCAGTAGTTCTAATAATTTAGATAATTTATAGTATCATTATAATTATAATAATATTATAACAGATGTTATAGATAACTTTACAAATATAGAGGATTCTATAGACCCAAATAATGTAAATGACTCTACAGACTCTGAAAATCTTTATACTTTATATTTAAAGTATTCTATAAATAATTATAAAGTAGGAGATTATTTGTACTTTAATATTTATGATAATGATTCTTCTTAGAATGAAGAATATTTAGTTACTATAGTAGAACTTTCAGGAACTTCTATTAAAGTATAGTGTGATAAAGATATTCCAACACTAACTTATTAGCCAATTTGTTACTATAAATATAAAGATCCTACTATTTATGGATTTACTACAGACTATAAAAAGTTTGTATATAGTAATAATACCTATTCAGTAATAATAGGAGATATAACTGAAAAATATAGTAGTGACTCTTTAACAAATGGATTTTATTCTGATTGTGCAATAACAAAAAATCAAATTTTAATATCCCCAAATCTAGATAATCCAAATTTAATAAATACAGTATTTAAAAAATCTGATAATTTTCCTAGACTAGAAGAGGGGTGGGAATTACCTAAAGAAGACAATTCTCAAAATTTAGCTACTACTAAGTGGGTAAATTCTAACAGGTATGTTTTATCTATAGCAACCTCTAGTACTTTAGGAGGAATTATGGTAGGTAATGGTTTATCTATTACTAACACCGGAGTGTTATCTGTAGTGGATAATTGGACTTCTACTTTAAATACTATTTCCAGTAATGTGGGTACAAATACAAGTGATATTACTATATTAAAATCTTAGGTAGCTAACTTACAAAAAGCAGTGAAAGATTTATAGGATAAATTAAAATCTTCAACTGAGTAATTTTGTTATTTTGACTTTTATTTTTTTTAACATAGTATAATATTATTAAATAATATACAATATGGCAATAGGAATTAATGACTTAAATGATGATTTGATGGATGATGTACTGATTCCTAATAATTAGGACCCAGACAATGACTCTAATCAAGATAATAATGTCCCTAACAATAATAATGATGAGGACAAACATTAGGAAGATGAAGACGTAATCACTGCGTTACTTAAAGAACAAAACATTACTGACCGAGATAAAATTTAGTACGAAGATGAAAATGGACAGATTCAAGAATTACCTTTTGATTCTCTGCCATTAGAAGATTAGTTGAATATTTTAAAAGGAACTCGTGAAGATACTCATAATGATTCTGACGATCTTGACGAGGACGAGATACAATTAATCAATTATCTTCGTAATAACAATTTAACAACTTAGCAATATGCCGATTATATTGCTTAGGAAGCAATTAAGAATTATCAGTAGGAATAGCCAGTCTCTTATAAAGTAGACGAACTTTCTGATGATGACTTGTACTTACTCGATTTAAAGAGTCGGGTTCCAGATGTTGATGATGAGACAGCCGCTGCTGCTCTAGATTCTGCTAAACAAAACGAAAGTTTATTCTCTAAATAGGTAGAAGGTATTCGTTCAGAATATCAACAAAAAGAGGAAGAATTGGCAGAACAAGAGTAGGCTCAAAAATAGGCTCAAGATTCTGAGCAACTTTAGTAGTTTCAAGAAGCTATTATTGGTTCCATAAATAATCTAGATTAGGGTAATGACTTTGCATTTAATCTATCAAATGCTGATAAGTAGGAGTTATATAATTTTATGTTTTAGTAGGATGCTACTGGTATGAGCTATCTTAATAAAGCAGTTAACGACCCACAAACTCTTACTAAAATGTCTTGGTATGCTCTTCACGGAGACGAAGCTATTGATAATATGCGGAATTACTATGAGCATTAGATAACAGAAATTCGCCGTACTTCTTATGCCAAAGGCTTAGAAGATGGTAAAAGTGGTAAGAAGACCGTAATATTCGGCCCTAAGGAAACAAGGAAGACTGGATTGGTCTCTAAACCTAATAAATATAAAAATATTTACGATTTACAAGATTAATTAAATTATGTTAGTTGCAAATTTTACTACACAAGTCCCTACTATGGGTAATACTAGAACATATGAAGATTTTTATAAGTTCTTAGGTGTAAAACCTGCTCGTTTGGGAATTGTTGCAAATCTCTATCCTTAGAACACTGCTGAGTATTTAACTACTTCACTTAAAAATGTTATTTATAATAACACTAAGAGTGGTAACAAGTTCCAGCGTTTGAACTCATTAATGTATGAATATGAGATTCAAACTAATCAAATTAAACGTATTGAATTCGCTGCCGTACCTACAGAAGATGGTGCTAATGGCACAGAAATTACTTTCGCCTTTAAAGAAAATTACTATCAAAAGTATGACATCTTTATGATTGAAGAGTCTAGACAGCAAGTTATTTGTATTACTAGACCACAGAGACGTGCTGATAATTATTGGGAAATTCAAGGACGTTTGATTGATGATGATTACAGCTCAGTACTTGATAAGGATGCTTGTCAGATTGGTATGTTGACAAGATTCTAGAGTAACTCAATGCCAGAAATGCATGAAGAAGGTTACTGCAAATATCAGAGCAATATTTCACGTTTCCGTGGATACATTACTCAGTTCCGTAACGATGAGACCTACTCAGCATTATATGCTGCTATGGAAGATACTTTTGTAAATATCTCTCAAGGTAAGGGTAATGGAGCTATGCAGGAAACTGTTTATAAGATGGACAAGAAGGAAAAAGTTCTGCTTGAGAACTTTATGTTCGTTAAGAACAACGGTTTACTGTTTAATAAGAGTTCTATTGATAAGAATGGTAAGTCTACAATTCAAGACCCAACAACTGGTAGACCTATTTATATTGGTCCTGGCTTGATTCCACAAATTGAAGCTTATGCTGATAAGTATGCTTATAATAAGATGACAGTAGATGTTCTTAACACTATTGTTACTACAATGGCATAGAAAGCTAATAATCCTAAAGGAAATAAGTGGGTATTTGTTATGAATGAAAAAGCTGATGCTGATATTACCACAACTTTAGGAGAATATCTGTAGAGCTTCCATACAGATGGAACATTCTTGTATTCTATGAAGGCTAATGGTGAAGTAGAAGTTGGTGCTAAGGGCTATACTTCTTACAATTATCTTGGTAACACATTAGTCTTTACTGTTGATAGAGCTTTCTCTCGTGAATATGGTAACGAGAAAGGATTTATTGCTTGTATTGATTTAAGTCCAGATGATTCTACTGGTAAACCAGGTGTAGCACAATTCACTTTCAAGAATGGTGAATTCATTCAGAATAAAGTGCTTGGTGTAGGTGGCGCAGATGGTTTATCTTCTGGAGAAGTTTCTAGTGCTATTGCTGCTAGTAAACTTATTGTTTGGGGTTATGGAGGTATTGGTGTATTTAACCCATACAAATCCTTTATTGCTCGCGAAGTTTAATAATAAAGACTACGTTAGTTTTACTATAAATATAGTAAACAACAATTATTAAGATAAAAGTAGGCAGAGTAGTCTGTCTACTTATATTTTGTATTTGATAATAAGAATTAATATGACATAGGAATATAATGATAATATTGTAATTTTACGTAGTGTTTATAGTAAAGTAGGTTCTAATATTACTATAAATCCATGTAGAGATAAAGAAACAGGTTCTTTCCCTAGCTGCGTAAGAAGAGTGGATGATAGAGGAAATATGATTCTATCAGAATCTGATAAGGAGAATTTGAGTGCTGAAAAGGTTTATTTAGTAGCTGAAAATGCTAAAATTAAAATTTATGATGGCATTCAATTCAATCTTGAAAATATGAAAGATGCAGCTTTATGGGAATGTATTAAAAATTGTTCATATATTGCTCCTGACCGTTACGCTAAAGATGCTAATGGTAACTATTTAATTGATGGTACAATGGGATGGAAGAATCCTCATCCACGTTACGGTTTGGCAGAATATTATATTGAACATCCTGGACTTGATTCTGTACGTAGAGTTAAGAGGACAGAGACCTTGTCTAAGGCATTGAAATATATTATTGATGATAGTAGAGAAGGTCAAATTACTAGAGCTAAAGTTCTTGGTAAGAAGATGGATAATGTACCTAGTGCAGATATTACAGACTTCTTGATTCAAATTGCTATGAAGAATCCTGCTAAGATTATTGGTCTTTACGAAGATGCCCGTTCTAAGTTGCGTATTCTTTTAATTGACGCTCGTGAAAAGAATGTTATTATTGTAAAGGATAATTTACTTTGCTTCAATGATAATTATTTAGGTGCTACAGATGATGCAGCTATTAATTGGTTGTCAGACCCTGATAATGCTAAGTTAAAGGGATTAATTATGAGAGCCACTTATCCACAATTATATGTACAAGCTGATAACACTATAACTCCTAAAGACACAAAAGATACAAAAGATACTAAGAAAACTAAATAATAAAATTTAGTTATGACTGCAAGACAAATACTTGAATCTTGTTTAATTGAATTATCTAAATAGCACGCTCCTAGCATGCGTTTAGATGAGTTCAATTATTATATAAATAAAGCTATTAACCAATACATAAATAAACGTTATAATATTTATGATATTAATCAGCAAACTACTGATGATTTAAGAGTATTAAAAGCTACAGCAGTTCTTACTCCTAGAGCCTCTGACATATATACTACAGCAGGTATTACTGAAGTTTAGAGTGATACTTTATATTCAAATGCTAAAAATCCTTATGGAGCAGTGTTTGAAGTAAATCTTCCAGATGATTATCTGCATATGCTTAATTGCATTTGTATATATACTTTAAAAAAGTAGCATAAATGTTGGGATGCTAATTCTGATGTGGCTTTTGCTGCTAAAAGACTTACTTCTGATAGCTGGTCTACAATTATAAATGACTTTTATAATAGACCTCTTCCTTGGAGACCTTATTATTACATTCATAATGTAAATACTTCTAATAAGCTTCCTACAAATCCTTATACAGCTCCTGAGGATAAAGGACTTGGCACTGGAACAGATAGTTCTAAGAAATAGGATTCAACTGAAGGAGTAGCTAACTTTACTAGAACTATTAAAATTGGAACTGCTGATTAGTCAGTGGTAGAGAAAAATGCACCATTTAGATATGGTAATAGTTCTACTGTTAGATGTGAAATCAGATATGGTCATGATACTTCAGTGTTTACATTAACAAAAGTAGCAGTTGATTATATTAAAGCTCCGTAGTTTGTTAGATTAACACAAGAGCAAATGGATTTAACAGAGGATACTTCACAAATTATGGAGTTTCCAGATTATGTATGTCAAGAGATAGTAAACGAGCTGGTACATTTAGTTATGGAACACGACGGTGATCCTAGATTACAATCAAATATACCTATTTCACAATCTATTGCTTAGCCAGCTCAACAATAGGAATAGCCTCAATAGGCTCGTAGACAATAATTAAATTAATTTAAATTATGTTTTAGTTTACAACAACTACTGTAATTAACAGTGCTAAGGATTATACAAATCCAAGTGTGGACCTTTTTAAAGGAGACTCTAAGTACTTCGATGTAAAAAGAGTAAATAGATTTAAAGTAAAGAATATTCGTTCTGTTTACAAACAAGACCCAGTAGCTCAATCTAATGCTAAAGCTACTATAGATATGGCTAAAGTAAAAGAAACCCTTACTGCTAATAAAGCTACTAAAGGTACTTTCAGAGTAGAGATTTATGTACACTTAGCACAAAGTAATAATAACCCATTGTATTCTAATACTTGGGTTGTTAAAGGTCGTCCTTGGACTTTTGAGTTCTCAGCAACCTCTACTGAAGAAGCCGGAAATATCGTAGATAAGGTAATTAAAATGATTACTAAGTTTAAGTTGTTTACAATGGATACTGAACAGCTTAAAGCTACTAAAGAAAGTACTAAGTTGGTATTGACAGCACAGGATCCTTATCAGATTTTCTCTAAGGTAGAACTTCAATACTTTGATCCTAGTATTGGTACTACTACAGGATGCTGCACTCCTAGAGGTGAGTATGCTTCAGTTGAAAACTATGGAGTAACTGATGTAGTTACTATTACTCCTGGTAATGAAGGCTTTGGAACATTCGAGTGGATTATGCGTAATCTCAGACTCCCAACTGCTGAGCAGACTAGATGGAACGCTCTTTATCAGGATGATAGACCTATGGTAGGTGCTACTTATACTCAATATACTTTAGAATACTGTGAGAATAGAGGTATTCTCGGTGGAGACGCCGTTGGCGAGGAAACTAAGAGTGTTACTACTCACGTATTCTTTGTAAATCAGGCTGTTAAGACTTAGTTTGAAGCAGCTCTTACAGCCGCTGGTATTACACCATTGGCTCCTACAGAAGATACCGCAGAAGTTGATGCTGCTGTAAAAGCTAATCAAGTAGCAGCTGATTTAACCGCATTTAAGGCAGAAGTAGAAAAAACTTATGCTAAAAAAGTTGGTGATTAATTTTAACTAATTAAATAAGAGGCGAAGGCAGTATTGCCTCCGCCTTTTTTATTATATATGATATTAGACAAATTAGTTTCAGCAATACATAATGATGTTGTTGCAGGATTGCGAGGTTACCATACTAATATGTCAATGTCTAGAGAGTAGACAGCCGATGATATAGTAGATATGAGACTTTAGGTAATAAAAGAGTATAGTTTAAAAGGAATATTACCTTATAAAGATTTACTTACTGAAATAAATTGCATTCCTGTAGATTGTAAAAATATAGAGAATTGTAGATGTAAAAAAGAATTTGGAACTCCTACTATGCATTTTGAAATACCTTAGTTATTAAATGACTATGGAGCATAGGCTATACAATATATAGGTTCTACAGATAAGTAGTTGCCATTCTTATGGTATACTTCTTTACCTTCATTTACTTATAGTAAATATAGAAGACGTAAAGTTACTAAGCCTATAGTTTTTATAGACACTGCTCCAAATGAGAATGGTATGTATGATTGCTGGGTATTTAATGCTCCATTATTAAAAGAAGTTTCTGTTATAGCCATATTTAAAGATCCTAGACAACTTGAAAGATATAGTTGCTGTTCTTCTGAAACATTAGAAGATGATAATTTTAATTTTATTAATAATGAAATTAAATAGAGATTAACAAAATTAAAATTATACTATTATAGACAAGTTGCTCCACCAAACTTACCAAATAATCAAGAATATGCAGCTGGTTGATTTTCATTATCCATTAGTTCTTTTATAGTAGATGTATGGTATAGAATTAACTGAAGAAGACTACGAAGAGTTAGCTTTAGTATGTTTTGAAACTATTGGAAATAAAAGAACTAGAGTTTATAAATATATAGGAAATATAGATTGTAATAATACTCTACCTCTTCCATGTAATTGTTATGAAGATGATATTGAAGCAGTATTATTCCCAGGAGAGGATTGGAATAGAACTACTAATAAAGATTCTTTTGGAGATTTAAATTCTCATTGGACTGAAGAATATATTGAAGCTTTTAAACATAATACTAATATATTATATGGACATGGACATTTTGCTAAATTTTAGTATTGGGACCATGCCTTACATTTTGAAGATGCCGCAGGA
>ENA-OPKX01000232-OPKX01000232.1-human-gut-metagenome-genome-assembly--contig:-NODE-232-length-15561-cov-3.299948_pt1 | contig 15561 bp, 10 predicted proteins | sample MGYA00241791_ERZ501709 | MGnify/ENA primary metagenome ERZ501709 (study PRJEB25962, sample SAMEA2042091) | human gut metagenome | biome: human gut; feature: human-associated habitat; material: faeces...
AAATAGATCTATCCTCGAAAATCTTCTCCTAATCTGAGGCAGGTTATTTTTTTCACGTTACTTATATTATTTCCAAAACAAAATAAAATAGAGTAACTTAGCGGACAATTACACAACAGTAACATGCGAGGATATTCATTAATTTTGTCAGCCTTTTTGGCTCTCGTCTCTTGCGGGACGCAGGAAAAGATGGGCATGGAGGCACCTGTGGACTATGTGAATCCACTGATGGGAACAGCGTCCACCTACGAGCTTTCAACGGGGAACACTTACCCGGCGGTCGCCCTGCCTTGGGGAATGAACTTCTGGACTCCACAGACAGGACGCAACGGGGACGGCTGGACATACACCTATTCAGCGACCAAGATCAGAGGTCTGAAACAGACCCACCAGCCAAGCCCGTGGATCAACGACTACGGCTCGTTCTCGATCATGCCTGTGACCACAGGGCCGGTTTACGACGAGGAAGGACGGCAGAGCTGGTTCTCGCACAAGGCGGAGACGGTCAAACCTTACTACTACCAGGTCTATCTCGCCGAACACGACGTGGTAGCCGAACTCGCGCCTACCGAGAGGGCGGCGGCGTTCAGACTCACCTACCCGGAAAAGGAAATGTCGTACCTCGTGGTGGACGCCTACAGCGGCGGACACGTGGAGGTTCTGCCGGACAGGAATATGATCGCCGGCTATTCGACAGCGAACCACGGCGGCGTGGCCGGGAATTTCTGCAACTGGTTCGTCGTGGTCTCAGACACACCGTTCGAGACCCGGACAACTGACGGCCACATCGCCATGGTCGGGTTCAAGACAGCGAAAGGACAGAAGGTCAACCTCAGGGTCGCATCTTCATTCATCAGCCATGAGCAGGCGGAGATCAATCTCAAAGAACTGGGCGACAGAACGTTGGACGAGATAGCCCAGGCCGGACGCGCGAGATGGAACGAGGTTCTTGGCCGCATCGCCGTGGAGGATGGCAATCTCGACAATCTTCGGACATTCTACTCCTGCCTCTACAGATCGGTGCTGTTCCCTCGTGACCTGTCAGAGATCAACGCCGACGGCGAGCGCGTCCACTACAGCCCTTACGACGGAGCCGTGCACAAGGGCTATCTGTTCGCCGACACCGGCTTCTGGGACACATTCAGATGTCTTTTCCCGCTGCTGAACCTCGTCTATCCGGACGAGAGCGTGAAGATGCAGGAAGGGCTGGTGAACACGTGGAAAGAGAGCGGATTCCTGCCGGAATGGTCCAGCCCGGGACACAGGGGATGTATGGTCGGAAACAATTCAGCATCAGTGGTCGCCGACGCCTGGATCAAGGGGCTGCGCGGCTATGACACCGACGAGCTTTGGAAGGCCGTCACCCACGGAGCCCACGCCGTCCATCCGGAGGTCAGTTCGACAGGCAGACTCGGCTGGGAATATTACGACAGCCTCGGCTATGTCCCTTGCGACGTAGGCATCAACGAGAACGCCGCAAGGACGCTTGAATACTCCTACGACGACTGGTGCATCTACCAATTCGGCAAGGCCCTGGGACGCGGCGAGGAGGAACTCGCTTCCTACGCCAAGGCCGCGCTCAATTACAAGAACCTCTACGATCCGGAGTACAAGTTGATGGTCGGAAAGAAGGCCGACGGCTCGTTCGAGAGGCCGTTCAGCCCTCTAAAATGGGGCGGTAACTTCACGGAAGGCAACAGTCTGCACTACACCTGGTCGGTGTTCCACGACCCGCAAGGCCTGATCGACCTGATGGGAGGGGACGAGGTCTTCGCCGGAATGCTCGACAGCATATTCACAATTCCTCCACTCTTCGACGACAGCTACTACGGCTTCCCTATCCACGAGATCAGGGAGATGCAGGTGATGAACATGGGGAACTACGCCCACGGCAACCAGCCGATCCAGCACATGCTCTACCTCTACGACTGGTGCGGCCAGCCTTGGAAGGCGCAGCAGCGGATCCGCGAGGTGATGGACAAGTTCTATAACTCAAACTTCGACGGCTACTGCGGCGACGAGGACAACGGCCAGACATCCGCCTGGTACGTCTTCTCCGCCCTCGGATTCTACCCTGTCTGCCCGGGGTCCAATGAATATGCCATCGGGACACCTCTGTTCAGGAAAGCGGTCATCACCCGGCCTGACGGATGCGTCATCTCGCTTGAAGCCCCGGAGAATTCCAAAGACAACTTCTACGTCAAAGGCGTGAGAATCAACGGGAAAGAGTGGAGCCGGAACTATTTCCGCCATGAAGACCTTGCAGAAGGAGCGAATATTGTTTATCTTGTGGGGTCCGATCCCGACACGGTCAGAGGCACCGCGAAGGAGGACCGACCATATTCATACACTAATGAAAAATAAATTATGAAACGCACACTACTTCTGGCTTCGGCCATTCTTTTGCTCAGCGGCGCGATGGCGCATGGAAAAGACTATGAGTCGCAGCGTCCGGCCCCCGAGAAACGGCTTTTCCGTTCCGAGGCAGTCGAGAGCAAGATCACACAGATGCAGGGCATACTGACGAACCCCCGCCTCGCCTGGATGTTCGCCAACTGCTACCCGAACACCCTGGACACCACAGTCCACTTCGGCAAGGACGAAGACGGTAACTTCAGGACATTCGTCTACACCGGCGACATCCACGCCATGTGGCTGAGGGACTCCGGCGCGCAGGTCTGGCCTTACATCCAGCTTGCCAATGAGGACGAGCATCTTAGGAATATGCTCGCCGGCGTGATCAACTGCCAGTTCTCCCTGATCTGCATCGACCCTTACGCCAACGCCTTCAACGACGGCCCGACGGGCAGCGAGTGGGATTCGGACCTCACCGACATGAACCCTTACGACCACGAGCGCAAATGGGAGATCGACTCGCACTGCTACCCTATCCGCCTGGCCTACCAGTACTGGAAGGTGACCGGCGACGATTCCGTGTTCGGCGAGACATGGCTCAAGTCCATCCAGGCCACTCTCAAGACCTTCAAGGAGCAGCAGCGCAAGGACGGCCCGGGCCCTTACCGGTTCGCCCGCAAGACCGACCGCCAGTTCGACACCAAGTCCAATGACGGCCGCGGCAACCCTGTCAAGCCGGTAGGCCTGATCGCCTCGGCTTTCCGTCCGTCGGACGACGCCACGATCTTCGAGTTCCTCGTTCCATCCAACTTCTTCGCTGTCACCTCTTTGCGCAAGGCTGCCGAGATCCTCACGGATGTTAATCACAACAAGAAACTCGCGAAGGAATGCCTCGACCTCGCCGCCGAAGTGGAGAAGGCTCTTTATGAATATGCCGTCGTGGACCACCCCAAGTACGGCAAGATCTTCGCCTTCGAGGTGGATGGTTTCGGCAACAGGCTCCTGATGGATGACTCCAACGTTCCGAGCCTCCTGGCAATGGCCTATCTCGGAGACATTGACATCAACGATCCGATCTACCAGAACACCCGCAGGTTTGTCTGGAGCGAGGATAATCCGTATTTCTTCAAAGGCAAGGCCGGCGAGGGAATCGGCGGCCCGCACATCGGCTACGACTACATCTGGCCAATGAGCATCATGATGAAGGCCTTTACATCGCAGGATGACAAGGAGATCAAATGGTGCGTGGAGACCCTGATGAAGACCGACGCCGGCACCGGCTTCATGCACGAATCCTTCTATAAGGATGACGCAAGCAAGTTCACCCGCGCCTGGTTCGCCTGGCAGAACACCCTCTTCGGCGAGCTGATCATCCACCTGGTAGACACCGGCAAACTCGACCTCCTCAACTCCATCAAGGTCAAGTAGACATCCGCCACGGTCGCCGGACTACAACCGAGAGCCGCTGAAAAGAAACACGGCACGGCCGCCGGGCAACAACCCGAAGTATTAAAGTTTGTCCACCGAAAAAGGCTATTCGGTGGACAAATTGGTTTTTCCCCTCGGTTTGTCCACCGAATAGCCCTTTCCGTGGAGAAGTCGGACACTTCTGAACACGGGGATCCCTATCCTACTGCCTGTCGAGGAAGGACTTGGCGGCGGCGAGGGCTTTGGCCGGGCCTTCGGCGAGGACTGTCTCGGAGGTGAAGGACTTGAGGATTCCGGTCAGTTGACCGAGTTTTGCCTCGTTCCCGGTCTCCTGCCAGCGGGAGCGGAGGATGCGGACTTTCTCGAAGTTCTGGATGCCTTCGACCAGTTTGGAGAAACGGACACTGCCGCGGCCTCCAGGGTAAACCACGAAACAGTCTCCGGCGGGCCAGGTGCGGAAACGGGCATCGGTGAGCGGATCAATGGTCCAGCTGTTGTAGGCCCAGCGGAGATAGCCGTCGTAACCCTCGGCCTGGGCGAACCAGCCAAGCCAGGCGGCCTCGTCAGGATTCGAGATCACGAACATGTTCGGATGAGCCTCGGCGCAGCAGGTGTAGAAGGTCGTGGTCAGGCCAAGTTCCTTTCTTTTGGCCTTGGCGGACTCAGGGAATTCCTGCTTGCCGGAAAAAGTCTCGCTAAAATCGACAATGTCATAAATCACCGGCTCGTGATAGTTTCCTGCGAGAGAGATCTTGAAAGCCGGCTCGATCTTTCGTATAAGGCCAAGGACAGCCTGCATCGACTCCAACGGACGCTCATCCATCGCGATCATGGTCTTTTCAAACCAGCCTTTCGCCTTGAGATGCCGGGCGAAGTCTGCGATGAAAGCCCCCCAATATTCATTGTACTCCTCACTTCCGGGAGCGGCCTGGAAGGTCGCCGGCGAAGATGTAGCCTGGTCGATGTAGTCGAACTGCAACGCCCACGGAATCATTGAGTAGCAGTTGATCTGCCGGTCGATGCCGAGGGAGAACATGAATTCCACCCAGCGGTCGAAGATGGTGTAGTCGTAGAGCCAGGTACCGTCGATGCGGCGGATCTTGGTGACCATCGAGCCGAACGCGTCCTCGGTCTGACCGTTCCACGGACGGCTCATGATGGTGGCGGTGACGGATTTCTGGCCGGCTTCGGCGAGCATCCTCATCACCGGACGCATGGCCTCGAAATGAGCCTCGCTCCAAAGGGGAACGTTTTCGTAGCGCGCCACTGAATATGGATTCTGCCACAGATCCAGATGGAAAGCCCAGTCACGGGCCGGCGGCAGGACATGATCAGCCACGGTCAGTTCCACATTGAGGCTACGGGACTTGGCATTGGAGGACGTGACTGTCAGTTTTCCTGAATATTTTCCCGGCCTCGCATCCGAAGGAACGCTCACGGTCATCCAGACCGGCTGCTTTCGTCCAGCCGGGACCGTCATGGAATCATTGATGTCAAGCACGTCGGCCACAAGCACTTCCCCCCACTTGGACTTGTCCTCGCGGGAGCCGCACTGGCCGTACTTGGTCGTGTCGAGCAAGTCGGAGACAACGTAGCTGACGAATTGTAGACGGATGTTCTCCGCCCCGATCAGAGACTTGCCGTTACGCAGGTCAGAGACTGACAGCCGTACATCCTTCAACTCCTCCTCCGACGACACTACGGCCTGCGCGAACACCTTCTCCCCACGCCATGCGACATGGTTGAAGGCCTTTTTCTGAAACTCCAGAGACGGGCCGCCTCCGATGACACAGTGCGAGCCGGTCGCCGCCCAGTCCAACCTAAAGGATGACTGCGGTTGCGCCGCCATAAGCACAGGCAGCACGACCGCTATCGCCAAAGTAAGAATATTCCTCATTATGAATCTTTTTGAATATACAAAAAAATAATGTTGCCGCAGGTTTTGCGAAGATGCGGCAATATATTACCAAACTATCGCCTTACAGGCCTAACTGCTTGAAGAAGTCGTTGCCCTTGTCGTCCACAAGGATGAAGGCAGGGAAGTTCTCCACACGGATCTTCCAGATGGCCTCCATGCCGAGGTCAGGATACTCCACGCACTCGATGCTCTTGATGCTCTCGTAGGAGAGGACAGCGGCAGGGCCGCCGATGGAGCCGAGGTAGAAACCGCCGTGCTTCTTGCACGCGTCAGTCACAACCTGGGTGCGGTTGCCCTTGGCGATCATGATCATGCTGCCGCCGTGATCCTGGAAGAGATCCACGTAAGGATCCATACGGTTGGCGGTTGTAGGGCCCATCGAGCCGCAGGCCATTCCTTCCGGAGTCTTGGCCGGGCCGGCGTAGAACACCGGATGATCCTTGAAGTACTGTGGGAGATCCTCACCCCTGTCAAGTCTTTCCTTAAGGCGGGCGTGTGCGATGTCACGGGCCACGATGATGGTGCCGTTAAGGCTCAGACGGGTTGAGACAGGGTACTGGCTGAGGAGCTTGCAGATCTGGTCCATCGGCTTGTCAAGGTCAACGACCACACCTTCGCCCTCACCGGCGTTACGCAGAGACTCAGGGATCCACTGAGTCGGGTTGTCGTCCAGTTTCTCGATCCAGACACCGTCCTTGTTGATCTTGGCCTTGATGTTGCGGTCAGCCGAGCAGCTCACTCCAAGGCCGATCGGGCAGCTCGCGCCGTGACGAGGCAGACGAACGATGCGGATGTCGTGGGCGAAATATTTCCCTCCGAACTGCGCGCCGAGGCCGATCTTGTAGGCCTCCTGAAGCACCTGCTTCTCCAGCTCGATGTCACGGAAAGCCCGTCCGGTCTCGTCGCCGGTCGTAGGCAAAGCGTCATAGTAATGCGTGGAAGCCAGCTTGACTGTCAAGAGGTTCTTCTCCGCCGATGTGCCGCCGATCACGAAAGCGATGTGGTAAGGAGGGCAGGCCGCCGTACCGAGAGTCTTCATCTTCTCCACAAGGAAAGGCACGAGGGTGTCAGGGTTGAGGACAGCCTTCGTCATCTGATAGAGATAGGTCTTGTTGGCCGAGCCGCCACCCTTCACGACGCAGAGGAACTTATATTCCATACCCTCCTCAGCCTCGATGTCGATCTGGGCCGGGAGGTTGCACTTCGTGTTGATTTCCTTGTACATATCCAGAGGAGCGTTCTGGCTGTAGCGAAGATTCTCCTCGGTGTAAGTCTTGTAGACACCCTTCGAGAGAGCCTCGGCGTCATCGAAGCCGGTCCAGACCTGCTGTCCCTTTTCTCCGTGGATAATCGCTGTACCTGTGTCCTGGCAGAAAGGCAGTTTGCCTTTGGCGGACACCTCGGCGTTGCGCAGGAAGCGCAGAGCCACGTATTTGTCATTGTCGGAAGCCTCCGGATCGCTCAGGATCTTGGCGACCTGCTGGTTGTGGGCTGGTCTAAGAAGGAAGTTCACATCTCTGAAAGCGGCGTTGGCAAGCATTGTCAAAGCCTCTGGAGCCACCTTGAGAATAGGATGACCCTCGAACTCGCCAAGCGAAACGCCTTCGCCTGTCAGCTTGTAGTACTCGGTTGTGTCCGGTCCCAGCTGGAACATCGGAGCGTATTTGAATTCTGCCATATTAATGAAATATTTTAGTGATTATCAGTCAATGTCCTCAAGCGGAGCGGTCGCGCCGCCGGAGCCTTCCTGCATCAGGTAGCGCTTCATAAACTCGTTCAGGTCACCGTCAAGCACGCCTTGGGTGTCGGCTGTTGAATATCCCGTCCGCAGATCCTTGACCATCTTGTACGGATGCAGGACGTAGGAGCGGATCTGCGAGCCCCACTCGATCTTCTTTTTCGTGCCTTCGATCTCGGCCTGCTTCTCCTGACGCTTCTTCAGCTCAAGGTCATAGAGCCTTGACCGGAGGATGCGGAGGGCGTTCTGCCTGTTGTCCTGTTGGAAGCGGGACTCAGTGTTCTCCACGACTATTCCTGAAGGAATATGCCTCACCCGCACGCCGGTCTCGACCTTGTTGACGTTCTGGCCTCCGTGGCCGCCGGAGCGGAACGTGTCCCATTCCAGATCGGAAGGGTTTATCTCAATGTTGATGGTGTCATCGACCAAAGGATAGACGAACACGGACGAGAATGTGGTCTGCCGCTTGCCCTGCGCGTTGAACGGGGAGATGCGCACAAGCCTGTGCACGCCGTTCTCAGCCTTGAGGTAGCCATAGGCGTAGTCGCCCTCCACCTGGATGGTAGCCGACTTTATCCCCGCCTCGTCACCTTCAAGCAAGTCGTTGACAGTCACTTTGTAGCCATTTCTTTCGCCCCAGCGCATATACATCCTCATCAGCATCGAACTCCAGTCGTTCGCCTCGGTGCCTCCGGCTCCGGAGTTGATCGTAAGCACGGCTCCGAGGTTGTCACCCTCCGCACCGAGCATATTCCTAAGTTCCAATGCCTCAACGTCTTCAACGGCTTTTGAATAGGCCTCCTCAAGTTCCTGCGTCTCCTCCGTGGCGACGGTCTCGTCCGCGCTCCCGCCGAGGCTTTCCTTGGCGAAATCGTACAGGACATCCAAGTCCTCCACCTCTGTGAACGCCTTGTCAAACCCTGTCACCCAAGACTTTACGCCGTTGAGATTCTTCATGAAGACCTCGGCGGCCTTAGGGTCGTTCCAAAAGTCCGGCGACTCCGTCTTCTTCTGCAATGCGGCTACCTGCCCACGTTTCCCGGGGATGTCAAAGACACCTCCCCAACGTCTCCAACCGCTGATGCAGAGCCTCAATCTGATCCTTTAGTATCATAATGCCCTCCATTTTTAAATTGTTCCTACAAATTTAGTGAATTTATCTCTGATTCGCATCTTATCCATAATGTGTTTTCTTGGATCAAGGGTAAAGCATGGATTCATATATATCTTTTCGCGAGGTGGTGGAGAACGCCATTGACACCCCAGATTGCCATCTCCAAAGACATTTTGGTCTCTAAACGCCACCGAAAGTCTCTACGCGTCCATTTTCGGAGACGTTTTCGCCATAAAGCGATGCCTTCGCGACCATTATTTCACCTCTAAGAACATTTCAAACAAATCAAAACAACTTCTTTGTGTTTTCGAGGATAGATGTCTTTTGGAAGAAGGAGTGTGCCGGTGGCACATGACTGATGAGGAAAGATAGCCAGACCGAAAAGACAATCAAAGATAACCAAGTTGTTTTTTAAGGATTACTTAATACAAGGTTTTGGACTTGATCCTGGATCCTTGGCCTATAGAAAACCTGTTAAGAAAAAGACGAGAAGCATATGCTCCCCGCCTTAAGTGTTTTCACAACGGAATAATCCTTATTGTGAATTGCTTCAGATGTTGCAAATTTAGCGAAAAGATGCGAATATCCAAATAATTATTCTAAATTAGCGGATAAAGACTAATAAGCCTCGAGTTCAACCACGTTATAATAACACGTTATAAATAATATACCTCGTATGAAAACCATTCTTGGATTAGACCTCGGAACTACCAGCATAGGCTGGGCGCTAGTAAAGGAAGCAGAGCCTTTCTCTGACGAGAAATCAGAGATTGTCAGACTCGGTGTACGTGTCATTCCCCTTACAGTGGATGAAAGAACGAGTTTTGAAAATGGCAAAAGCATTACCACAAATGCCCTTAGGACTCAAAAACGTGGAATGCGACGAAATCTCCAAAGGTATAAACTAAGAAGGCAGGCCTTGATCGAAGAACTGAAAAGTACAGGATGGATTGGTAATGACTTCATATTTTCAGAGACCGGTCCAGGGTCAACTTTCCGTACGTTACGGCTTAGGGCTAAGTCCGCATCGGAAGAGGTTACTCTTGGCGACCTGGCTAGAATATTACTACAGATAAATAAGAAGAGGGGCTACAAGAGTTCCCGAAAGATGGTTTCAAGCGATGACGGCCAGGCCATTGACGGAATGGCCGTCGCCAAGGAGATGTACGACAAAGGATTGACTCCGGGGGAATATGTCTACCAGCGTATGCTCGAAGGCAAGTACGCTATTCCAGAGTTCTATAAATCAGACTTGCAGGAGGAGTTTGACAGAATATGGGCACTCCAGAAATCCTTTCATACTGAATTAACCGATGAACTTTACAGGAAGCTGTCTGACAGGAACAAGAGCCAGACCTGGGCGATCTGCCGTGACGAACTGGGCATTCAAGGGCTGAAAAGTAGTTTCACCGGGAAAGAAAGGCTAAAAGAAGCTTACCGCTACAGGCATTTGGCTGCCACACAGGAAGTTAATATGGAGGTCCTGACCTGTGCCCTACAAGAAATCAACGGCCAGAAAGCCTCTCTCAGTGGCCTCCTGAGCAAGATTAGCGATAGAAGTAAAGAACTATATTTCAACAATTTGACCGTTGGTCAGATGCTATTGAAAAGAATTGAGGATAATCCTAACAATAGCCTGAAAAACATTGTGTTCTACAGGCAGGACTATCTTGATGAGTTTGAAAGAATCTGGACGGTACAGTCGAAATATCACACCGAACTTACCCATGAACTGAAAAAGAGACTTCGGGACATAATCATCTTCTACCAACGTCCGCTAAAGAGTCAGAAAGGGCTTATCAGTCTCTGTGAGCTCGAAACCAAAGATATTGAGGTCGCCATTGATGGCGTGAAGAAGATGAAAAACATCGGGCCACGAGTATGTCCGCGTTCCTCTCCTTTGTTCCAGGAATTCAAGATCTAGCAGACAATCAACAACATCTTCGTCAACGGAGCCGCCCTTGATGACGAAGACAAGTCCGTCATCGCAAAAGAGTTGATGTTCAAGGACAAACTCAAAGACAGCGATCTCCTCAAACTGCTGTTCAAGACCACAAAGGGACAGAGTGTCAATTTCAAGGAAGTTGACGGCAACCGCACAATGGCGACCTTGATGAAGGCATGCTTCAAGATTGCCGAGAACTTGGGATATGACGACATTGATCTCTCCAAACTCTCTTCTGAAGACCAAATGGTCAGGATTGAGGGAATATTCAAAGAGCAGGGATTCAAGACAGGTTTTCTCCATTTCGATTCCTCTCTGGCCTCCCCGGAATTTGAGAATCAGGACTCTTACAGACTGTGGCATCTGCTATATTCCTACGAAGGTGATAAGTCCGCAAGCGGGAATGAGTCGCTCGTGAAATGCATAATGGACCTGTGTTCAATGGATGAGGGATCGGCAAAGATACTTGCCTCTTGCACATTCCTCCCAGACTATGGTAGTCTAAGTGCGAAGGCGATGAGGAAGATCCTGCCATATATGAAAGATGGTCTTGAATATACTGCAGCCTGCGCGATGGCCGGTTACCGTCACTCAAAGCGCTCGCTGACCAAAGAAGAGCTTGACACTAAGGAATATTCCGACCGCCTCTCCCTTTTGCCGAAGAATACCCTCCGTAACCCAGTGGTTGAGAAAATCCTCAACCAAATGATCAATGTTGTGAATTCCGTCATAGATGTCTATGGCGAGCCTGACGAAATCCGCATCGAAATGGCCAGAGAACTGAAAAAGAGTGCAAAAGAAAGAGAGGAGGCACAAAGGGATATTGCATCCTCGACTGCGGAAAGCCAGAAAGTAATTGAGATACTAAAAGGCGAGCCTTTCTTCATCCAGTTTCCGACACGTAACGACATCATCCGTTACCGCCTGTACCAGGAACTGGCACAGAACGGGTTCAAGACTCTTTATAGCAACACTTATATTCCTAAAGACAAGTTGTTCTCCAAAGAATTTGACATTGAGCATATAATCCCGCAAGCTCTCATATTCAATGACTCCTTTGCCAACAAGACACTTGAATCAAGACAGTGTAATCTTGAGAAAGGAAAGGAGACGGCAATGGATTATGTCAAATCGAAATATGATGAGACCGGAGTCCAGGCATACTGCGATAGGGTCAATGGCCTGATTGGCAAGGGGATTTCCAAGACGAAGGCCAAATGGCTGCTGATGGAGGGCAAGGATATTCCGGAAGATTTCATCAACAGAGAACTTCGTGACAGTCAGTATATTGCAAAGAAAGCAAGGGAGATTCTTGAGTCACTTGTCAAATTCGTTGTCCCGACAACAGGATCTGTGACGGCAAGGCTCCGTGAAGACTGGCAGCTTGTGAATGTGATGCAGGAGCTGAACTGGGAGAAATATGCCCGGTTGGGGCTCACCGGTGTCAGAGAAGACAAGGACGGACGCAGAATTCCGTTCATCCAAGACTGGACAAAACGGAATGACCATCGCCATCATGCGATGGATGCGTTGACCATCGCTTTCACACGCCGTCAGTTCATCCAGTATCTCAATCACTTAAACTCAAAAATTGACGTTGTCTCTTGGGACAAGAAGGATCTGGATCTTAGGGATTATGACCTTGAAGACATCAAGTTCGGTAATCTAAGCGCCGGAGACAGGTACGGCATTGTCAAGGCTTTGCAGGACAAGTTCCTTTACAAGGACGGCAACGATAAATACCGCTTTGTCCCGCCGATTCCTTTGGATGAGTTCCGGAGACAAGCGAAAGAACAATTGAGCGACATTCTCATCTCCTTCAAGGCAAAGAACAAGGTCTGCACAAGAAACGTCAATGTGACAAAGAACAAGGGAGGGGCAAACAGGAAGACTCAACTCACACCTCGGGGACCGTTGCACAATGAAACCATCTATGGGAGCAGTCTGGAATATGTGACCAAAGAAAATGAGAAGATCGGTAGTTCGTTTGACACCGAAAGGATTACGACTGTCTGCAAGAAAAAGTTCAGGGATGCCCTTGCGCGAAGACTGGAAGAGTTTGGGGGAGACCCCAAGAAGGCTTTTACCGGCAAGAATTCGCCTGAAAAGAATCCGATATGGGTTGATGAACATCATTCGGAGCAGGTCCCGGCCAAAGTGAGGACAGTGACTATGGGACAGCGGTTCACTGGCCGAAAGCCTATTGACGCTACTCTGAAGATAGAGAAAGTCATTGATAAAAGGATTCGTGAGATTCTTCAGGCTCGTCTTGACGAATTTGACGGCAAGGCGGCAAAGGCTTTCTCGAATCTTGACGAGAATCCGATTTGGCTCAACAAGGAGAAGGGAATCGCGATCAAGAGGGTGACTGTGTCCGGTCCTGCGAATCCGGTTCCCGTCCGGTTCAAGAGGGACAAGGATGGCAAGCCAATCATTGATGATGCCGGTAAAACAATAGGGGCTGATTTTGTGACTCCTGGCAACAATCATCACATTGCCATATTCAGAGATTCTTCAGGAAAATTGCAGGAGCATCCGGTATCTTTTCTTGAGGCGACCATCGCCAAATCTCATGGGTTAGACGTGATTGACCGGAACTACAATAAAGATGAAGGCTGGGAATTCTTGTTCACCCTGAAACAGAATGAGTATTTTGTCTTCCCGAATTCAGAGACGGGGTTCAATCCATTGGATTATGATTTGACGGATCCTATGAATTATGCGGAGATTAGTCCGAATTTGTATAGGGTTCAGAAGATAACTACCGGGGACTACTATTTCAGGCTTCATCTTGAAACGACCGTAGAGGATAACAAGGCACTGAAAGGAATCACATGGAAACGTGTCGGGCCTTCTGGTCTTGAAGGTGCTGTTAAAGTCCGCATAGACAATCTCGGTAGAATCGTAGCCGTCGGGGAATATGATTAAGCGCACACTCTATTTCGGAAATCCTGCCTACTTGTCACTGAAATTAGGTCAGCTTGTGGTCTACAAACCGGCCTCCGGTGAGGAAAAGAAGGAAGTAGTTAAGACTATTCCGGTTGAGGACATCGCATCGGTAGTGCTTGACAACAAACAGATCACAATTACGCAGGCTTTATTGGAGAGTCTTCTTAAAGAGAATTGCGCGGTCATAACCTGCGATTCCTCCCATCTTCCGACCGGGCTGATGCTACCTCTTGACGGACACACGCTCCAGAACGAACGTTTCCGCTCGCAGATTGACGCTTCGCTTCCGCTGAAGAAGCAGATATGGCAGCAGACTATCCAATCCAAAATTGTCAATCAAGCAGCGGTCCTTGAATATGCCACAGGCGAAAAGCATCCGAATATGCTTAAATGGGCGACTTGTGTACGCAGCGGGGATCCTGATAATCTTGAAGCACGAGCAGCGGCATACTACTGGAAGAATCTTTTCTCTGACAATATCAGAGGTTTCATTCGAGGGCGGGACGAAGATGCCCCGAATAACCTCCTGAATTACGGCTATGCCATTGTCCGCGCTACTGTAGCCAGAGCTTTGGTTTGCAGCGGCCTGTTACCGACCTTGGGTGTCCATCACAGAAACAAGTATAATGCTTATTGTCTGGCTGATGACATTATGGAGCCATATCGCCCGTATGTTGATTTACTTGTCTATCAGATAGTGAAAGAGGAAGGTCCGTTGGAGCTAAACACATCTATGAAGGCAAGGCTTTTGTCCATCCCGATGACTGATGTCAGAATCAATGGGGTGACAAGTCCGCTGATGATAGCGGCGACTACCACTTCCGCATCATTGGCTAAATGCTTCTGCGGAGAATCCAAGCAGGTCATATATCCGATCTTGCAATGACTAGCTCAGAACGGATAAGTCAGTATCGTGTTATGTGGGTTATGGTGTTTTTTGATCTGCCTACCGACACAAAGAAGGAGGTTAAAGCTGCGACGGAGTTCCGCAAGCAGTTGATGAGCGACGGCTTCGTAATGTTCCAGTATTCCATCTATCTTCGTCACTGTGCAAGTGCGGAGAATGCGGATGTCCACATAAAGAGGGCAAAGTCTTTCCTTCCGCCCAAAGGGAAAGTTGGAATTCTCCGCATAACCGACAAGCAGTTCGCCGCAATGGAACTCTTCAACTCGCAGAAATCAGAAAGTCTTCCAGAAGAAGGCATCCAGTTGGAATTGTTCTGAAAACCCGCACGCCCAAATCAAAAAATCCGGCAAAAGCCGGATTTTTTTAATTCTTGAACACCTATCGTAAGTCGTTGTACCTCATCGTTCTACACAAATCCTATTGTGTTCAAAGAACGAATATACAAAATCTGAAAGCAATTCACAACTTCAGTTTGCACATCCTCCCGAAGTAGTCAATTGTGTTCAAAGAACGAATATACAAAATCTGAAAGCAATTCACAACTGGCGATGGCGATGGCTCTGGCGATGGCTCATTGTGTTCAAAGAACGAATATACAAAATCTGAAAGCAATTCACAACGGTTCGCCGGGATATTGACCACGGAGACCTATTGTGTTCAAAGAACGAATATACAAAATCTGAAAGCAATTCACAACAATATCGTACACGCCGCCGATGGAGATATTATTGTGTTCAAAGAACGAATATACAAAATCTGAAAGCAATTCACAACCCAAGCCCTGAACTCCTTCTCCCCCTCCTCATTGTGTTCAAAGAACGAATATACAAAATCTGAAAGCAATTCACAACGATAAGTCATTTCAGAACCTGTTCACCGGCATTGTGTTCAAAGAACGAATATACAAAATCTGAAAGCAATTCACAACTTCTTCTGTCATCGAACAACTCCGGAAAGTATTGTGTTCAAAGAACGAATATACAAAATCTGAAAGCAATTCACAACGGCAACGCCCGCAAGGTGTGGTACTGGGACATTGTGTTCAAAGAACGAATATACAAAATCTGAAAGCAATTCACAACCTTCTGAATCTGAGGCTAATGCCTTTATTTATTGTGTTCAAAGAACGAATATACAAAATCTGAAAGCAATTCACAACTTGACAGGATAATCAAACCTGTGGCTCGGAATTGTGTTCAAAGAACGA
>ENA-OPKX01000233-OPKX01000233.1-human-gut-metagenome-genome-assembly--contig:-NODE-233-length-15524-cov-3.669468_pt1 | contig 15524 bp, 10 predicted proteins | sample MGYA00241791_ERZ501709 | MGnify/ENA primary metagenome ERZ501709 (study PRJEB25962, sample SAMEA2042091) | human gut metagenome | biome: human gut; feature: human-associated habitat; material: faeces...
CGGCCTAACTTTTGGCCGCCGCTGCCTATGGTATGGTCACCGGGTTTGGGGCTAAAATACATGCTCCTTGTCCGGTGTCAAAGGAACACTATTTTTTGAAGTAATTGAAGTTGTTGTTGATGATGGCCTGAGGCAGGAGATCGCCATAGACCTCGTAGCGTCCGGACTTAAAGTTGCCTACCCAGTCCATCATGATCATTCCTGTTGCGGTGCAATGTTTAAAATAAGTGCACGCCAAATTCCCAATCAAAATAAAGCCAAATATCCAAATATAAATACGCCATTTTTCCAAAAAAATATTCAAAATGAATTGAATTACAAAGGAATGTACTATCTTTGCACCAAAATATAATTCTATGGAATATAAGAATCGAATAGCAGATCAACTGCTACGTGATAAATTAGAGGCAATGGGTGCTGTCTTGATAGAAGGTCCCAAGGCTTGTGGCAAAACAACTACAGCAGAGCAACAGGCTAAAAGCATTATTTATATGGATGACCCTACCAAACAGCAGCAATACAAACAGATGGCGCAAACAAATATTAGCTTTTTGCTTGAGGGGGAAACTCCTCGTTTGATTGATGAATGGCAGGAAGTTCCCCAATTTTGGGATGCCATCCGATTTGAGGTAGACCATAGAGGCGAAGATGGACAATTTATGCTTACAGGTTCTGCGGTGCCTGCTGAAGCTAAAGATATTCATCATACAGGTACTGGAAGATACGGATGGCTTACCATGCGCCCTATGAGTTTGTGGGAATCCGGCGACTCTACTGGTGAGATAAGCCTATCGGATTTGTTTCTTACACCTGATAAAATAGGAGCTTTGAATAAACTTACATTGCCGATGCTTGCTTTTGTTGTTTGCCGTGGAGGGTGGCCTAAGGCTTTGCAAAAGAAAACAGAAAAGGCAGCACTATTGCAGGCGACAGAATATTATAAAGCGATAACAAATAGCGATATATCACGAGTTGACAACGTAAAACGAGATGCCGAACGGGCAAAGAGAATTATGCGTTCTTATGCCAGACATCAAGGCTCTCAAGCAAGTATCGCGACAATCCTTGCCGATATATCAGCAAATGAACCGGAGAATGTAAGTGATGAAACAATAGATTCATACCTTACTGCCTTGCGGAAAATATTCATAATAGAGGATATGCCGGCGTGGAATCCCAACTTAAGAAGTAAAACCGCTGTTCGCACATCAGACACAAGGTACTATGTCGACCCGTCAGTTGGTGTGGCAGCTCTTGGACTAGGTCCTAATGATTTAATTAATGACCTGAATACATTTGGGTTGTTTTTTGAGGCAATGTGCATTCGAGATCTTAGGGTTTATGCCGATGCCTTGGATGGCTCTGTATATCATTATAGAGACAAGAATGGTTTGGAATGTGATGCTGTGGTACATTTGCGTAATGGCTCATATGGTCTTATTGAAATAAAGTTAGGTGGAGAAAAGTTGATTGAGGACGGTGCAAAAACCTTAATGGCACTTTCAAATATCATAGACACCTCCCGAATGAAAACCCCTGCTTTTTGTATGGTGCTGACAGGTGTTGGTGACTTTGCCTATAAACGAACAGATGGAGTGTATGTTGTGCCGATTGGATGTTTGAGATCATAAGTTTTGACATTCAGAATAATAATAGTTAATGTAAGCAATGATGCATGGATAAAATCTGTAACTTCGATATTGTAATCAATACATGTCTTGCTGAGATCAATCCGACCTCGCTAATGCCGGATTTCGATAAGAACGGTTTTTTGTTATCGGTCATCAACGGATTTGCTTACACTCGCAGGCGGCCTTCGTGAGCAAAACAGACGTTTTGGCTCACGAGCGTGACCAGCAGGTGGCCTTCGTGCGCAAAACAGGTGCTTTGGCTCACGAGCGTGACTCGCAGGTGGCCTTCGTGAGCAAGCTGACAGTCGTACTTTATCGAAAGCTTACACTCAGAGTTTACTGTTCCCTATAGTGGAGAAATGACTCTTCACAAAAGCGGTGAGAGGCCTGAGCAAGACCTCTCACCGGAACACAAAATTAGCAAAATTGCCGGTAATAATTAAAGGGTAAGATCAGAAATTCATCGGTGTGGTGTGATCAGTCGTAAGCATTCGGTAAACCCCGTCTTTTCCGCATAACTCCACCGGAGTATCTTTGCGGTTCATAAATAAGGAACCGTATGCACATTGTTATTTCATATACTCGTAGATGAAAATAGGAAAAGAATTTAATACAGCAACACTTCTATTGGGTTTGACATGGAGCAAGAGTTGCCTTTCGAATATTGATAGCTGATTGACAACAGACTTCTCCTTTGGCATCGCATTTACTCCTGCTATAAGCAAGTTAGCTTTACTGACATTCATCTGCTTAAGAAATTGCCAGTTGTCTTTCACCTTCATATACTTTTCCTTGGTCGGCGTTTCGCCATCCTTGAGCAAGATGTGGTCGAGACTGTCATAAGCCGAAAAATTACGAGCCAGACGTTTGAAATCCTTACACTCTTCTCTGCTTACTACATAGTTGGCATAATCGTTGTCGGGAAGTTCCTTGGTATAGCGGATGGACTCAATCATCGGGTAGTTGATGTAGAGCTTTCCGTTCTCGGTTTCGTCTGCAAACAATGCCAGCATCTCTTCTACTCTTTGATTGATTTCTTCAAGCGAAAGGTGAGAGTGTTGGAAGTCATAGTCAAAGAATAGGAATATTTCCGAAATGTCTGAACTTCTGATACCGTTCAAGATGGAGTCACCTCTTGCTGCCAAGCGTTCTCGCATGACAGAAACAATATCTCCACCGTCTTCATATTCCTTCAGCTCATTGTAAAGGTCATATATGTTATTCCCGAAAGAACAAATGATATTGTCATTTACCTTCGGGAAATAGAGTCTTTCCAATGTTCTATACAGGCGAGGCTCACGCTCGTCGCCTTCAAATACAAACAGAATCATAGGCCAAAAGTTCCGCCTCTATATAGTTTCTCCAAGTTATGGGCAAAACGAAGTTCCTTGTCCGTCAAGTCACAAATAGCCTTTATTTCGTTGTTCCTGAGGATAAAGAAACAATCAGGACGAAGCAAGTCATTGGAAAGAAGGAATGTGTCGTGGGTGGTTACGAACACCTGGTTGTTGCCTTCAAACAATCGCTTGCAAATCTTATATGATAGTTCGTGGTGGTAGAAAGCATCAAACTCGTCGATGAAGACGAACGAAGCGTTGTCCATCTCTTTCAGCCAATAATACTGCAACTCCAGATTCCTTGTGCCTGTGGATGCAACCCATTGGAACGGAATTCTCACACCGTTCATTATGCAGAAGAGAATGTTGTCGCCCTTCGTGTTAGGTGCAAACTCATACTCCTGACCACTTACTTCTTTCAAATAAGCTGCAAAGTCGTCAGCAAGGTTGTTCTTTATGATATACTCTTCCACGTTGCTGCCACCTTCCTTCAAGCCAATGAATTCACGGTAGTCGAGACTTCTGAAGAATAGCATATTCTCTACGAAATCGCGAAGTTGTAGCAGGGCATGGTCTTTGGGAAGTGGCACAGAACTCAATAGATAGTTTACTATAGAAATGTTGTTGGCACTATCTTTAAGATTCTGAATGGCAACGGCGGTCAAGCCAAATTCTTCGGAAATAGCCAATTCGTCTTTGTCTTTAACAAGAATCTCTTTTTTGTCTACTATTAGCTTTTCGCTGATGATATCGCCTTTCAGTTCCGATGCTATTTTACTGTAACTGTATACTACCACATGACCGTCGAAAGAAAATGTGTAATCGAAATCAACCGGCTCGTTGTGGCATGACGCACATGCATAATTCAGATAGTAATCAGGCTTCTTCCACTTGTGAGAAAGATGGTTGGCAATGTCGAATATTGCCAATCCGAAGTTCGACTTACCGGCTCCATTCGGTCCGTAGATAATACCGTTCTTTACAATGCCATTACGTACTGCATCGTTATTGAACGTATAATTGCTCGGATGAGACAAGTCCCACTCGATACGATTCTTGAACCCTCTATAGTTCTTAACTGCAAATCTCGTTAACATGACAATATTGATTAGTGATATTTTGACTACAAAGGTACAAAAAAACAACGTATCCGTAAATAAATTACGGCATATACTGGATCAGGGATTATAGGTATATTAAATTGAATAACTCAAAGTTTACTGTTCCCTATAGTGGAGAAATGACTCTTCACAAAAGCGGTGAGAGGCCTGAGCAAGACCTCTCACCGGAACGCAAAATCAGCAAAATTGCCGTTAATAATCAAAGGGTAAGATCAGAGATTCATCGGTATTGTGTGATCAGTTCCACTTACGAAGGTTGGTGATGGTGTTGTTGAGGTTCTCAAGACGCTTGTTGTAGCAGTACTTGAGGTTGTCCATCACTTTGTCGAACTCCATATTCTCGTCACCGCACAGCCAATGCTCATCCAGATAATTACCGACCTTCCAAATCTTTCGGTTATACTCATCAGAAAGCCTGTTTGCGGCGCGCCTCTCCTCCACGACTCTGTTGGCGACATCAATCAAGTCTGGGTAGACATCCGCCCAGCGAGCCTTGACCCTATTGATGTAGTTCTGATCCTTCATCAACAGAGGCCACCACATATAGTACCTCCTTGGGGTCTCATTATATTTAATGGCCCTTTCGATGAGAAGTGAACTCCATGTGTGATAGTAGTAAGCGTTCTTTTCCGTGTCCACATTCGTGAAGTTCTGGCTGTCAAAGTCCCACACCGGCCCGGCGCAGAGTTTTCCGTCCCCGTCCTTGTACATGTAGACACTCTTCGGATGCTGTATCTCGTCGTTCATCGCGATCTCGTAGACAAACCAGTAGTCGATCACGGAGTTGATGTCGAGACTCTTGTAGGCCTCTGGGTAATTACCATTAGTAAGGTTGCTCTCGATGGCGTTGATGTAGGTTTTCAGATTCTCGAAAATCGCGCTGCTATCATATGTGGTGCCATTCTTCGCTGTGACCGTGAAGTCATCCTTGAACAAGCAAGGCAATTCACGCATTGAGGTTTTGAATTTCCAGGTCTCGTCGTAATTATTGTCGAACTCGATAAGGTAGCTGCAATCCTTCACGGTAGGGCTGGTGTTTGTCTCGACAACATCCTCAAATATCGGGTTTGTCATTTTCAGCCTGTTATTATTAATCTTGATCTGCTCGCAGAAAAGATAGTTGCCGGCGTGGATGCCATTGATGACCAGCTCGACGTTCTGCCCTGAAGGATTCCAGACCAATCCCTTTCCTAAGGTGCTTCCGTCTGTAGGCCCGTTGATGAAATGGTTCTGGATAGTCTGGGCGATGTTGAACGCCAGATAGTTACGAATGAGTGACATGTCCGTCCACGGAGAGAGCAGAATCCATCTCTTGTGCTCCTTCATCCCAAGGATGCCCGCCTTTTTGTTCAGCTTGATAGCCATCGGCCTCTTGTCGTAATTGGACGACGTGTTTCCCCTGAGCCTGATGCTGCAACCGGCCTTATTCAAGTCCGCCACACCGTTTTTGTAGACAGCGATGTCGTCGGCCTCGCTCCATTTTGTACCCTTGGCAGGGATGGAGAAGTCAAGGAAGCTGACTGTTCCCGGAGTGTTGACATTGACAACCACCACCGGCAGTCCGGTGTTCGTGACGGTAACGGTGAACACCTTTCTCTGCGTGCCGCTGACAAGGGTATATTCAACAGGAGTCCGGAAATCCTGGCTTGATACACCGCTTTCCTGAACCTCATCGTTGCAAAGAACCTTCACTCCCTCAGGTACCGTGAACGTCGGTACAAGCGTGAAGTTGTAAAGGTAAGGGATGCAGCAAGAGACCGTGCCGGAGTTCTTGTCGATCGCGCAGCTGAAATCCTCCGCGGCCTTGACTTCGGTCTTGGAGGTACTGGTGTTCAGAACCGCCGTCTTCTTCAGAAGGCTTGACTCGTTCTTGGCGATTTCGAACCCGAAACTCTTGAACTCCAGTGGAGTCGTGCTGATGTTTTCGACCGTGCAGTTGTTCTCCGGCTTCAGGTCATCAAGGTTCAGAGGGATGTCGTAACATGCTCCGGCTTGGAAATCAACGAGAGCATTGACCTCGAATGACACCTTGTGGGAGTCAGTCAATAATTGAATCTCGATCTTGTCACCTTTCTTGATGCCTGGCGCGATGGCGGCATACACGACAGCCTTTCTTCCAACCGAGATTCCTCCCTCCTTGTCCTTCGCCAGTTTCACAGTGATCTGGGATGAGGTCTTTCCGTCAACAGCGGCAAGACCCGAAGCCAGATTGGTTAGATCCATCGTGAAATCACCGGTCCAGGCGCGAGGCGCCGCGATCCCTTCAACTTTCTGTCTGAATATGATGGACTGGAGTCTCTCCGAGCTTGCGACCTCGTCAAGCTTGCTTCCGAATGTCACCTCCGCCTTCAGGAAGGACACCAGAGGCTTGAATATGAACCCATAGCCTCCATCTTTTTTGACGGGAGTGTCGCTGGCCTTCACATCGTTGGCGGCGATAGAAGCTTCGTCCGTGTAGTACTGCACTGAGGCCACATTGACCGGGATCGCTCTGCTGTCCGTCGCCCCTTCCACGTAAGGATAGTAGGCAAACCTTGGCCGGTCGCTTGTGTTCAGCGAGCCTTTGAACTCTCCGGAACTCACAGGAGTGGAGAATGTGCCGTCGAACGGGGCGTTAGGGGTGGTGTTTCCGAACACGCCGACTCTGTCTCCGACAGACCAGAGTATGCCTACCGATCCGTCTGCCGTCGGCTCGATGTCGATCTGGGTTCTTGTCACAGGAATCTGTCCTATTTCTCCGGTAAGGGAGATCGACTCCTGTCCCAGTACCTCCGTCTCGTTGTTGTCGGCGCAGGAGGCGGCCATCAGTGCCGCCAGCACCATCAGCACAGATGCTGAATATGTTCGCTTCATAACCTATGTGTTAAAGAGTTTAATCTATTTACCCATAGGTTAAGTCTTTAGGTCAGCCTCTACAGTCCGAAGCCCTTTCCTCCGCTACTGTAGGAGGAGTCGTAGGATCTGGTGCCCTGAGGCGCGTCACGGACGCATCGGATTGTAAAGTCCGCATCGGACTGTCCGTGACCGGTTGTTACGATCGGCGTACCTGACGATCCGTCTTTCTGAAGGTAGTAGATCATGAATGTATTACCTGGATTTGACGGGTCATGTATCAGGTTTCGATTGTATTTGGTCTTGGCTGCGTATCGCATGGTTCCTGTTTGGATTTCGGCTCCGGCAGAGTAACCGGCGAGATTGCCGGTAATCTCCTCACCACAGTACATTGGGATGAAGTAGAGCTCCTTCTCGTTCGGAATCCTCCACTTGCCCAGATCGTCGGTGCCTTCCTGGTAGTATTTCTCGCACCAGTCACCGTTCATGATCTCAGTGTACTTGAAGGTGTTTTTGGCTGGGGTTCCACCAGCAACTATTGTTTGTCGAGGCGTAGACTTGCTGTATGTGTATGTGTAATATTTTCTTGGCCAAATAATGCTGCCTTCTGTTCTTGTGGTCAGTGTAACCGTTACATTGAAAGATGTGTAATTGCCGTTGTCGCTCTTTATTTTAATTGTTTTCGATGATGTCGTACCATTTGAAGTTGATGTATGGTTGATTGTAACACTGACATTGAACTCCGCTAACGTAACATTTACTTCGTTATCGGCTCCGATTTGATAGGTGTAGTTCTTAGACCCATCGTAATTAGTGATCGTTACCGGAACAGTTATATTATGAGGAGTCGTGTTGCTCTGACTCTCTGGTATTCCAGTAGGATTAAGCTCGCCAACTGTGATTGCAGGAGCATAGGTGTCCCCTCCGCTTGCCGGAATGTTCAGATCCGCACTGGCGATCTTGAAAGCCTTAGGCAATGTACTCGCCGCATCGAAATTCTCGTGCTCAGGATACTCTCCGATCTGCATGTTGGTTCTCAAGGTCTCGTCCTTGAGGCCGTTCACTGTCACGACATAGTTCTCCTGGTCCCAGCTTGTGATGTCCGAGACTTCACCCGAGGTTGAGTTTGTGCCAAGATTCCTGACGCATCGTATCATAGGATTTGTCTCCATATTAGCCCAGGAACTGATTGCGGTACCCTCCAAAGCCCACCAGATACGGAAGCCCAGGTTTGTACTTGTCGCATAGTTCGTCGTCTCGAATGATATCTCTGTAGGCAGAGACTTCTTACCGCACCAGGCGAAGATGCATTGGCGGACGCTAGGAAGGTACCACCTTACCTCGTCCTCGTCAATTTTGCCGTCACCGTTGAGGTCTCTGTTTCTTGAGAGACATTCGAACATCGGATTGGTTCCGGTAGTGGTCATTATATTGGCCGAGGTAGGAGGAGTCGCCCCTGTGAAGCCGTTTTGGGCAATGTTCACATAGTCGGTCCACGTCTTGGTTGTTTTAGTGTTGATGATCTCCCAGGTGTTTTTCAATCCGTTCTGCAATTCCGTTCCCGGATAGTCGTCATCACCTGTGAAAGCGGCTGCCGGTGTCTCCTCCACAGATTCAAATCCGAATGGATTACCCACATTGTCTTTATAGAATGTCTTGATTGACTTCTGCTGGAGTGTAAAGCCACTGCCCTCAATGTAGGTGCTGTGTCCGTCGGCGCTGATCTGGGCTTTGCCGATGGTGAATGACAAGATCCTGTCATCCGTGTTGACGAAGTCCTTGTAAGGCTTATCATTGTAGAAGTACTCGTCCACGTAGGCCTGCGTGTAGACATCGTCTCCGCTTATTATGCAGTGTGTCGTGGTGCCGGCCTTTATCTCATCAATCAAGTCGTAGATGTTCACCAAGTTGGCGTCTCCAGGATATTTTGCGAATTCCGTCTGACTGGCAGGTTTGCCGAACTTCACCCAGGCGATGTCCTCAAAGTGCGGATCAGTTGATCCTTCATGAACGGTGAAGGATGTCATCTTTCCGTCTCCCGCAGGTACAGTGCCGCTGACAATGCATTTCTCGATGTTTGTCTTCGAGAATGTCAGCAGCACATTCTCGAAGTGTGCGTCAAGGTTGACGATGACGTGCGGGGACGGCTTGATGATCTGTCCCTCGGCTCCCGGCTGATTGTCGCTCTCCTTTTTTGCCTCGGCGATGATGTTCTTCACTCCGTTGACCGTTATCGTGTAGGTGTACCTTGCGTTACGTGTCACGGAGAAGTTGCCGAATTTCCTGTTTGACGCATCTGTGCTGTTGCCGAAGTCTCCAAGGTGAATGGTGTACTTCACAGTTCCTGTCACGTCGTGGTCTGTCCCGCTCTCTCCCGGACCCTCGTAAGTACCCTCGATCACAACGTAGGTTGATTTGGCCGGAGCATAGGTGAATGTGCTGTAGTCACTCCCCCTTCTCTCGCGGTCGGCGTAAGACCACGAAGTCGGTGAGGCAGCCGGCTTCTGCACATTCTCAGGCATGTAGAACGAGAAAGAGTAATCGCCGCCTGCGGCCGGAGCCGCGATAGGAAGTTCCTCGAATTTGGTGAAGGTGTCGTCACCGGCATATTCATTCAGCTCATCCCTCTGGAGCAGGGTTGACGATGTGGAGTAGTTGTAGATGCTGTACTTCTTCGGAATGAAGGTCACCCCTGTCCCGCTCTTGAGTACGAAGACATTCTTGGAGACTATCCTCTTGAGGTGGAAGACCTTGTCGAAGGTGTTCTCGCCCGGCTGGAGAGTGATGGTGGTAGTGTTCTCTTTGTCGCCGTAGTGTCCCGACATCAGCACAGACGTGGAAGTGATGTCACGTCCAGAGGCTGTGATAGTGTGGCTCCTGAACTCGGCGAGCGTCTTCCCCGCCAGTTCATCCAGATTGACGACCGTGTACTTGTCGTAATTGGCGATCGGGTACATGTACCATTCGCCGCTGGTCACCTTCCTGTCGCCGACGGTGAGCTGGTCCTCATTCAGTTCGATCGTGTAGAGCCAGTTGGTGTTGCTGTTCCTTCTTGTTGGCTCGCCAAGATTCCTGACCTTCACGATGATCGGTGTCGAGTTGGGCTGATTGGCGTTGTAGAAGAGGATAGCCATCTTCTCGACTCTTGTCTCCTGCTCCTCTGTTGCCCTTGTGACGGTTATCTCGTCCATTTCAGGCACCTCCATATTGAACGAAAGGCTTACAGGAAGCCCCTCCTTCACTTTATTCATAGGTTCCTCGTTCTGGCACCCGGCAAGAACGATAGCCGCCATGAATGCGGCCGCGAGTGTTCTGCTTGCTTTTCTCATTGTTTTTTCAGATTAATCAAAGGTTACTCCATTCTGGAACGAATCCCATTTGTCCACCTCGACGTTCTCCTTGGTGGATTTAATTTTAGTTACTTCGCTGCCGGCGCAGACGGTACTTTCCATGACCACTCTTTCCCTCCTTGAGTCTGGAGAGACATAGAATCGTTTGATGTTTTTCATTTTATTCATAAAACTTTATTTCAATTAGAATTCTGACATTACCAAATGTCTTCTCTTAAAACTGACTGAGACGGTAGCCGGCACTCTTGAGGTGCCATGCCGCCGTCTTGGTCAGTCAATCAGGTAGAGGCGGAACTACAATGCTTTAGTGATTGCCGCGCGGCTCAGTGCAGGGTCATCGTAGAACATGTTCTCCACGCCACCCTTGTGGCCAATCTCAAGAAGTGACTCCGGAACTCCGAATTCCTTAGTGAGACATTCGTAGACGGCCTCGGCGCGTTTCCGGCTGAGTTTGTCATTGATCTTCTTGTTCCCGGTCGCGGCGTCGGCGTAACCGGTCACGATGTACTTGATGTTGTTAGCCTTGATGATCTCGGCGAGCATTCCAAGGTTCACGCGGGAATCCTTGCTGAGCTTGCTCTTGTTGATCTCGAAGATCACGAAGTAAGGAGCGGCGATCGTGGTCTGCTTCTCGACAATCTGAGGCTGGGCTCTGAGTTCGCCGACTTCCTTCTCGAGTCTGATCCTTTCTGCTTCGGACTCGCTGAGAGCCTTCTGGAAGTCGGCTATGTTGTTATTGACAGTCTTGACAACGGTCTTGCTCTTGTTCCATCCGCGTGGCGCGATGTTGTAGGTCAGACCAATCGTGGCGCTCAGCACACCTTCGCCCCAGCGATTACCCATCTCTCCGTCGAAGCGGTCATTGACAAACATTCCGCGAACATCGAGGTTTATCGCCCATGCGTCGCTCAAGCGGAAGTCATTGCTTGTTCCTATGCTGGCGGAAACCTCGTGGGATCTGGACTTGCCGTTGCCTGGCTCATCGTATGTCCAGGCGAATCCCAGACCTGCGTAGAGGCTTGGATTCCAGAAGCGGCCTTCCGCCTTGTAGCCGCGGAACGCATTGCAAAGATTGAGCATGGCATCCATCCTGACATCACCGAACGAGAATTTCTGCTTGTTCAGCCAGTAACCGCTTCCGCCCTTTCCGGGAACCTCCTTTCCTGTTGAGAACGCTTCGTCCGGACCTTGTTGGGTGGCTCCTCTCATGCTGAGTCCATTGTAGGCGATTCTCGCTCCGACAGCCGGGGTGAACCATTTACCTACGCTTATGTTCAATGCGGGAGCAAGCCTGTCTCCGAATTTTGCCTGCTTGTCGTGGTCTCCGAAATAAATCTGGGCTCCTCCTCCGACGTTGATGAACCAGTCATATTTGAAACGATTGGTTTCCACTTTGAATTTGTCTGCGGAATAGATGACGTTGACCGTTGTGTCCGTTTTCACTGACGGCTGGGCAAGTGCCGGGGTTACTGCCAGCACGACTATAGCCGCTGTAATCAGATGTTTTTTCATATTGTCTTCTTATTAGTATTTTCTTGAAAACTAATTTATTATCATTGTTATGTTAATGTCTTGCAATGCTCTAAACCAATCAAAAGCAAAGATGTAAATTATATTGGAAAAAATGCAACAAAAAAAGTATAAAATTCTCGTTATTCGTGATTTAAAAACATTTATTTGTATTCAGGACTATCCCCGAGCAGGAAGATGTTTCTCCCTACAAGATCAGCGGCTACTTTTTCCGTTTCTTTTTCTTGCCATCCACATAGCCGTAGCCGTAGCCATAACCATAGCCGTACCCGTAGCCATAACCATAGCCGTAGCCGTGATGGTGGTAGTCGGCGCCGTTGAGGATCAGCGACATGTTCGTGAGTTTGCGCTCCTGGTACATGGTCTCGATGTCAGGAAGCTGGCGGCGGTCAAGGCGGCCGGCCCTCACCACGAAGAGCGTGATGTCGGCGACGCGGTTGGCGATCGTCGCGTCCGCCACAAGACCGACAGGGACGGAGTCTGTGATGATGATGTCGTAGCGGTTCCTCAACTCGGCGAACATCTCATCCAGCCTCTCGTCCATCAGGAGTTCGGCGGGGTTCGGCGCGATGGAGCCTGACGGGATGAGGTCAAGGCCTTCCACACCGGTCTCGTGGGTGATGATGTCATCCAGCGCTATGTCAGAGTCGGCCAGGAAGTTTGTGATGCCTACGGTGTGGTGGTGGCTGTGCTTGCCGAACTGTGAGGTCAGGGTTCCCTTACGGATGTCAAGATCCACAAGGATCACCTTCTTCCTGGCGGAGATGAAGCTTTTAGCCAGGTTGGCGGAGACGAAAGTCTTTCCGTCCCCGGAACTGAACGAGGTGCACATTATCACCTTGATCTTCTCTTTTCTTGAAAGGAAGGACATGTTCGTGCGGACAATCTTGAACGCCTCCGAGGCGAAACCCTCATTGTCCTTGTCCTGTTCCGGAATCACTCCGAGGAACGGTGCGCTGACTTTGCCTTGGATGTCTTTCCTGGTGTGGATCCTCGTGTCCAGGAACATGATCATCAGGAAGATGACTCCCGGCACGGCCAGTCCGAGCAGTAGCCCCAGAAGCAGGATCTTGTTCCTGCTCGGGGCGATCGGATCGCCTGGCCCGGAGGCTCCGTCGATCACCCTCGCGTTGTTGTCCACCATCGCCTGGGAGAGGGCGTTCTCCTCGCGCTTGTTCAGGAGGAAGAGGTAAAGCGACTCCTTGATCTTCTGCTGGCGCTCGATCGAGAGCATCTGGCGTTCCTTGGTAGGGATGGACGAGACGCGGGACTGTGCCTGTGACTCACGCGACTGCGCGTCGTTGCGGCGGACATTGATGCTGACGATCATGTTGTCCACGGCCCTGATGATGGACTGTTTCATCGCCCTCAGCGAGGTGTTCAGCTCCTCCACGATCGGGTTCTTCTCGCTGCTGTCCTCGATGAGCTTGTCGCGGCGCAGCTTCACGGTGTTGTACTGGGCGATCTGGCTCTCGATGTTCATGTCGCTGATGCCCGTGTTGGCAGGGATCAGGTCGATCTCCCTTGTCGGATCCGTGAGGTAGTCCTTGATGTAGGTGGCCAGGCGGAGCTGGGTCTCAAGCTCCATCACGTTGGTGTTGTACTTCTGGGACTCACCGACATACATCCCGGCTGTCGTCGCGATGTCCACGATTCGGTTCTCGCGCTTGAAGGATTCCAGATGGGACTCCACGCCTCCCAGCTCGCTTTCGATGATGATGAGCCTCTCGTTGATGAACTCGGCGGTGTTGATGGCCACCTGGTTCTTGTCGTTGATGGCCTCCTCGTTGTAGACCGAGATCAGCATGTTCAGCACGTCTTCCGCCCTTGCGGAGGAGCGGTCCTTAAGGGAGAGGGTGAGAATCGAGGCCTCGTCCTCTTCCTGCCTGATGCCGAGACTGGAGACGAAGTAGCCGACCACCGACGAGAGGGGGTTCTTCGTCACTTGAATATGCTCGCCCATCCAGGAGGTCGTGTAGTAGTTGGTAGGGGCGATGATGAGCCGCACTCCCTCCACGCTGACCGTGTCCTTCATCCTGACCGACAATTTCTTGTCGCCGTCGACCGTACCGAAGTCGGAGACAATCACCTTGCCGCTGTCCACCGGGGTCACGACCATGCTCAGCCGCGTCTCGGGAGTCGTGTCCAGGAAGCGGACAGAGACCGGAGACTTCTTGTAGAGTTCCGTCATCTGGAGGCCGTCCTTGACTTTGTAGTCGATGTCGGCGTTGACGCGGCTCACAACCTCCCGCATCAGTTTCTTGGACCGGAACTGGAGGATCTCATTGGCGACGTTCACCTTGTTGATGTAGTTGTCGTAGCGGTCAAGTCCCGCCGAGGAGATCTTGTTGGACGGATCCTTGATGATCACGGTGGCGGAGCGGAAATAGGTCTTCGGAGTCCTGGCGTACTGGAACCAGGCCAGGCTGCCGAACACTATCACGGAAACGACGAACCATTTCCATTTGGAGAGCAGGAAGAGCAGGATGTCGATGATGTTGACATCCTGATCGTTTCTGCCGGTGGTATTGTTTGTCTGCATATTCGTTGATTATAGGAGTGACGGGACTAGTCTTTTCTGAGTGTCGAGGTTGCCCAGATGACGGAGCTCGCGGCTGTGATGGCGCTCATGAACATTGTGGCGATCTGCATGCTCCTGTCCTCCCTGTCCTTCTTGCCGTACTTAGGCTGCACGTAGATGATGTCGTTCTGCTGCAGGAAGAAACAAGGCGACTGGAGGATGTTGCTGTTGCGGATGTCGTGGAAGTAGATCCGCTTGTCGCCGTTCTCCTCCCGGATGACGGCCACCCTGTCGAGCCTTGCCCTGTTGGTCAGGTCGCCCGCGTTGGCGATCGCCTCCAGCAAGGTGATCCTGCCGCTCTCCACGGTGAACGTTCCGTTCTTGCTCACGGCTCCCCAGACGGTGTACTTGAAGTTGAGGAACTCCATGCTCACTATGGGAGCCTTGATGTAGTCGCCGTCGATGATCAGATTCTTGATCCTGTCCGAGGCCTGGCTCAAGGTGAGTCCTTCAAGATGGATGTTTCCAAGGATAGGAAACTCGATGTCTCCCTTGGCGTCGACCTTGTAGCCCGCCTCGTTGGCCGCCGGGGATGACGAGGCTGTTCCGTCCGAGGACATCTTGAACGAGCCGCTCTGGATGTTGAACGGGATGGCGAGCTCCGGCTGCTTGCAGCTGACCGTGATGCCGAGCCTGTCGTTGGCTTGGATGACGGCCTCGTGGGCGGAATCAAAAGGATACCCTGTGCCCGGGGTCATGTCGTTGAGGTAGACGTACTTCTTCGCCGATCCGCAGGAAACGGCCATGCCCAGAAGCGGGATCAGAAGCAGTTGTGACAAGCTAGTCTTCATTTTATGATCGATTTTATATTCTTATGACAAACAATGGCGGACTCATCGTCCGGAAGGCAAGTGAGCTCTCCGACCGGAACCCGTTCCGAAAGTCTTGTGAGTGTGTCGTATAGCATCGACTGTAGGTTGGCGTCGCTGTGGATCACGGAGCAGCTCGGAAGCAGCGCGACGAAGGCGGCGACATCCTCTTTTTCCGTGAATATGTCGGCGTCTCCCTGCCTGAGGCGGACGAACCCTCCCACGGGGGCGGACTCGTCGCGGTAGCACGGGGTCTTCCCGCTCCAGGGGGTGCCGAACGCGACGGGCGATCCGTCGATCAGCCTGACGGCGGGATTGTCGTCGTTCAGCAGG
>ENA-OPKX01000239-OPKX01000239.1-human-gut-metagenome-genome-assembly--contig:-NODE-239-length-15232-cov-2.629835_pt1 | contig 15232 bp, 27 predicted proteins | sample MGYA00241791_ERZ501709 | MGnify/ENA primary metagenome ERZ501709 (study PRJEB25962, sample SAMEA2042091) | human gut metagenome | biome: human gut; feature: human-associated habitat; material: faeces...
CTTACGAAGCCGCTTTCATTGCTCTACGAAATAGGCTTCATTGACTATCGAAGCCGCTTTCATATCTCAAGGCTTTTCTATTCAAAGTTTTCAATAGGGATGCTGAGTAGTTACCGATGCAAACGATTGCATTAAAAAATATCAACAAACAACTCTTTTAAAAAACAAATTTAGGGAAAATCACGTATCTTTGCCATGTTCATTCAGAGTTTTATTTGTTTTTTAAATGCAACACTAAGATAAGTGAAATTTCTGACATGACATAATCCTGAGCAACTTATTGTTGCTCAGGTGCTTATAAAAAATATTAAATTATAGTGCTGCGGAAATAAGGTATAATAAAATTCTGAAAACATTGATGGAAAAGAATAATTTAATTTTGAAAATTTTGGCAGATTGGAATCCATTAGATGTTCCTAAAGCTATAGCAAATGAAGAATATGTTTCATATGTTCAAGTTTTGGCAAGGAAGACTAGCCATGAAGAGATATACCAATGGTTGTTGGATTTCGTCAAAGATAACTATGGCATAGCTGATGTCGATAAGAACGCTAAAGTCGAATTAGAAAGTATAGCAGATAGTTTGTTTGCCGTTGTAATGAAATGAGATATTTTAATTTAAAAGTGTTGGTCGCAAAGAAATCTAAAGATACTTTTTGGGGAAAAATAATAAATTGGTTAATTAGTCATTTCGTGCCGATGGCTAATCCAACGTTGGATAAAAATCTTGACTACGTTAAAGAATGGTATATAGAGTATGATGACGTAGAAGAATATACTAATAGGGAAGTGGGTGTAGCTGAAAATGGCTTGGTGGTGTTCAAAGCTCCCTTTGAAGAAAACTGGGGGTATTGGTGTGATAATGACATGACTATGGATGATTATCGAAATCTCAATATTCATGCAATATCAAAGGAAGCGTTTGAGAAACTTTGGAACGAAGAGATACAGCTTCCTTTTGGGACAGAATCAAATAGTTCTAAGTAAGATGGATAAATTGATTGAACTTATAAAGAGCAAATCCTTCTCAGCAGCAGAAAAGCTGTTGAGAAAGGAACTTGCTTTGTCACCAAATAACTGCTATTTGTTGACTCAACTTGCAAATGTCCTATGGAACAGATGCAAAGATAAGGAAGCTTTGTCTTATGCCGATAAAGCAAAAGAGGTATGCCCTGTCATGCCTCTCTTGAATTATACTCGTGGCAGAATCCTTTGGTCATTAGAAAAATATGAACAATCCATAGAAGAGTGGGATGTTGTTTTAAATATGACTATTGAGGAGGTTGCGGAAAATGGCTATGGTGTCAGATGGGCAAAGAAACTTTTGCGGAATACGCAAAAACAAATAGATCAAATTCAAGCAAACTTGCAATGAAAAAAGCAGTTAAGCGATTTCTGCTTAACTGCTTGATTTTCAGCGTGGACCAGCTAGGGCTTGAACCTAGGACCTCCAGATTATGAGTCTGTTGCTCTAACCAACTGAGCTACAAGTCCAAATATGGGCAATTTTCACTGGTTATATTTAAACTATTCCATTGTCTCCTACTATCTAACGTTCTTTTTCTTTCTAACTCAAATGATTAATTTTAAAGTAATTACGCTATTTAATAGAGTTGTAGGGAGTTGTTTGGTACCCATTTGTGATTTTATACAGACTTGAACTGTTATGTAGGCCTCTAACCTAATAAATCTCGGGGACGGTATAACCCGTCCCCTTGAAATGCAACTTAGTTAAATTTTTCCGTCCAATACGATATAAAATATATAATACTGGAGATCAAGATTATTATCAACATAACAATTATTACTATCAACGAAAAATCGCTTATGTTAGTTATATTTGTTATGTTTGACAATAAGTCAAAAAGAGGGAATGCCGAAATAATTATTAATGCTATTGATACAAATAGCTCTCCATATTCTTTTCTCATAGGTATAATGCTATTTGTGACACCTCTTCATAGTCGTCTTCACTGACAAACCATGAATCGTTATCTGTTGTTAAATAACTCTTTCTTGATCCCAAATCTACATCACTTAATGATAATACACACATATCATCAGGATTTGCAGATTCATAATCTTTTAACTCTACATTTTCATCACTACAATGCGCTTTAAGTCTACGCAATGATGAGTGATGCCGTCTAACTTCTAATTCTTCGTCAGACATTTGTCCGTTTTTTCTACGTTTTGCCATAATTAAGGACTAATAAAAATTATTCCGTCTTCAATGCATGATGGTGATTCTTCGTTCAAATCCTTTGAATCGTTTACTTTTGGACAAGAGAAAGGATTGTTGAAGATACACCCATTGCAATTGTATTGACGTTTAGCCCTAACAACAATGCCATTTATTTTGTAGATTCTGCCAGGACTAAGTTTTTTACTCATAGTTCACCTATTAATTGAAGCTTGTACATTGGTTGCTTAACTGGAACCATTTCGTATCCTTTACGAATTTCATCAACTTTTCGTAATACTCTAGATATTTTTCCAAGTTGATATACTCTATGTATGGTCTCACCCTTGGTGTAAGCTAGTATAAAACATACAAATCTTGATGGATTAGCATATAGTTTATCATATACAGGTGATACGTTATGATAGAATGCACCAACACCTTTCGTTGTGTCAATTTTATCCATATCACTTTTACTAACCAAAATCTTTGTTGCTTTTCCTTCCTTTCCTAGATGTTCTGGCCTATATATATAGTATTTTCCAGTTGATACATCTCTAACAGCTGTGCATTTGTCGCCGATGTTATTGATTACGACCATTAAACCACCTACCATTGTGCCACTAGGCAACACTTGGCGTACTACGTCTCCTTTACTAAACTTCATTTGTGTACAAATTTGATTTTGTATCGAACGATAGATGTTATTACACCATTTCTTAACCTAATGCCAAGTGTAGGCTCGAGAGAGAATTGCTTGCATGTGTTGATATAGTCTACAACACTCTTTGAGATTGGAATAATCTCTGAGAATTCTGCAGACTTATCAACATACACAGCTAGATACTTAACGGTTTTACCGTTAACACTCGGTTTCTGTACTATTTGCTTAATACATTCAACCTTGCAAACCATTGTGTCAATTGCAGCTTTTTGCTGCGCATGACACTTTGAAGTCAATAACAATAACATTATTATTATGACTATCGCAATCAGTGGGCCAGGACTTTGATTTTCCGGCTTTTCGTACAATTTTACACCCATATTAAAAACCGTTTGTAATTCTACAAATACATCCTGCAGATTTAAGAGTATCCTTCATAGTGTTAATGAAGCTTTTATCAGGAGACTGAGACAACAGTATGTCATGTTTATCATCAGCAGCTGTGTCTACAATAGCCTTTGCTCTTTCTATAGGAATGTTTAACTGAAATGCTAGCGTTCTTACTGCACTCTGCTTCTTATTATCTTCTACTTTGTCTAAGTATAAGTAATAAGTAGTTTTTGCTGGAATACCATTAGCTTCTTTTTTGGCTACTGCTTCTTCCATCTCCATAGATGATACAACTGCTAACAGTAAGTTAACATTATGTCTCATATCTTTTGTGCTTGAACACTCTGACTGGAACTTGATTTTTCCGTCGTTCTGAATAGTAACATTTAACATACTTAATGAATCGTTATGAATTTAACACTTGTCTTACCAGCTCCTGGAACATTTGAATGTTTGTTGTTAATATAACTATTCAAAGTATTTTCCAAAGATTTGGCATTACATTTACTTAATCCAGAAGAGAGGATCATTGTAGATCCTCCATCCTTAGCAACTACCTTGTAGTTAAGGTATTCAGCATCAGGCTTCCCTTTTGCTGACTGTGGCTTAACTGCTTGGTTATGCGTTTGCTTGTGTTTCTTCTGATTCATCATCTGTGCAAATGAATGGTTTACAATCCAGACCAATGGCCTTAATTACATTAGGCTCACTGAGTTTGTCTTCTGCGACTTCGCTAATTCCTTTAGCGATAAATGCAAGATGCTTCAAGTCATCAATGCTGTTGAATTTACCATCAACTTCAACTGTCACCTTAATGGTCTGTTCTTCTGTTACGGCGTCCAGTTCAACGTCAATAGATTTCAAGATTGGAATGTGTTTCTTGAACTTAGTCTCCACGTAACTAGGAGCATCCAAATCAACATGATCTGGAGACAGTGTACGAGATACTGTTACGACTGTTTTGTTACCGTCAGCAAAAACTTCTGACCCAAGCTTTGGGTATGCTTCACCCAACAATTTTTCGATAATGTTCATAATTTTGATAATTAAACATTGTTTATTTTTGTGTAAGACTTACCGCTTACACTCGGTATAAAAAGTGTTCCATCTGTATTTGTAGAGACTTTGGACTCTCAGCTTACGCTGGCTACATTAAACACTTAGGGTTGATGCAACTCAACCCTTATGTTTTGATATTGGTTTTAGACTAAAACCTATTCATTCATACTACTTTACAATTAATTCATCTACCTTAGATTTAGCTTCCAAATAATCAGCACCATAATCTGTCTCAAGATCTGTATCCATAAGGTCAAGATTACGTGTTTCATCGAGAGAGTCTAAAAGCGTCTCAGTGCATTTATAATACTCTTCGTACGCCTTTACTTTTTTCTCTGCTCTGTTATTGCTACTTTTTACAGCATTAATACCAAAGCAGGCACAAACAATGGCACCAATAACTATTCCAATAAAGAACAGATTCAATTGGTCCATAAAAGAATGTTTCTTATCTTTCATATCTATATATATTTTGATTAATAATCTATAAAAATGGTATATCTATCCTCACGAACCGATATACCTGCATGGAAATAAAACCTGTTGATAACTAAAAAATGATTTAATAAAGGTGTAGTGGTTACTGGACTCGAACCGTCGCTATGTGTGCGCTTTTATAGCCAAGTACGATACCCATATAATGAATTCGTACATAGTATACCCTCTTGCTTCAGCAAGTGTATAATAACCACTATCCGTCTCTCCGGATCGTCATGGAGAACTAAAACCACTTTTGCACCCCTTGCAAGTAGGCTGACCACCTTAGTTCTCCAGCATACATGTAATACTGAAACCCTCTGTGTTATACAATCAACATTCCTAAAGCTTTGCAAGTACTATAGGCATGATTGTAGTTCATGGGCTTGGGACCATGACTGCCACATTACTCCTACGATTTATCACGTTAGCGTAGGCGCTCCGTCATCCTGGTTTGTATACCGCATGAGATAACGGTTAAATACAACTATCTTCACAGACCATTGTATTTAGGTGATAAAATGCTTATGAATAATGAATATCAGACTACAGTATGATGCAAATGTTTACCGTAGTTTCGTCTAGGTCTCATCAGTGACAATGTTATTGGAGTAATACGTAGTATTACGTAATGCTCGCTACTCTCCCTAGCTGAGTTTAAATTAAAAATGTACCACTATCTTCACAGACCATGGTACACGAAAAAATCTACTATTTACCACTCTTGGCAAGAACCTCAATTGTGCAATCAATGTATATGGAATCTTAATGTCTTTTATCTTAAATAAACATATCACTATCTTCACAGACAATGATATGTATCATGCCAATGTTGCCACACTTGGCAATCGTTCACCTATTGATTATGTTTTGTTAATAACGCTATATATTAAAACAGACTATTTGAGCTGTTACGTAGAATTTCTTTAAAAAAGGGGAGTGGGAGATTGTTTTACCAACCCCCCATCTCCTTTAATTGTCATCAGCTTGACCAAAGTCGAAGTCATTATCGACCATATCGAGCATACGGTTTTTTAACTTGTTAAACTCACTTTCTTCATCCTCGACACTACCCAAATAAGTGTTTGCCAGAGATGAATATGTATGAGTGCCGTCATTGATGGCTTTCTCCTTACCCTCTGTTAACTCTGAAATGGTAAAGTCGAATGTAGAAAAGCGTGCTTTCTTACCTTTGAACTTCTCAACCAACTTTGCAAGTGCTTTGTCTTGTTCCTTCTCAGTGTATTTATCAGTAAGCAACGAGTCAAAGTTAATAAGGCATGTATAAGTCTTACCAACAGATGCACCAGCCTCCTCAAAATCAGCGAGAGAGAGTAAATTCTCATCCTCTTCATCCTTCGAATTATCGGCAGAATAAGCAATGCGTAATTGAACACGAAACGCTTCATTTTCTTCATTCCACTCTTTTAACTTATCATTGAGTGAAACATCGTTAATTGTTGCAATTTGATTAATTTTTTTCATTGTGCTTTAAGTTTTGAATATGAATAAATTTGATTTTGTCATGGGGGGATACCCCAATCCGAAAGTATATACCGGGGTGTGATTCATTGCTGTTTCTCGTTTTCATACATATACAAAAAATTTGTTTCTCATTTTCATACATACACAACAGTTTTAAAAATTAAAAAAAATAAAAAAGCCGAGGCGTAAACCCCGGCTATTCTCATGCTTTCTTAAACTTATCTATAAAGTCTGTTATTTCTCTTATATTTAATCTCATATTTTTAAAATCTCCACCATTTAGTTGGCTCTTTCTTTTTAGTTGGCTCTTTCTTTGATTCTTCTAGACACTTTTCATACTTATTTTTCCAATAGTTTACCCAATCTTCCTGGCGCTCCAATTGCTGTTCCAACAGTTTTATCTGGGCATCTCTAGCCTCTAATGCGCTCTCATTGAACCTTTCTGAACTACTATTCTGTACAAGCTTTTCGTAATCTTTTCTGTCCAGGATTACGTAATCTCTAAGCTGTCTGACTAATTGTACTAATTCCGTTTCCTTCTCCTTCGTCTCCATATATTATATCTAATATCATTTTAGTTATCTCGGGACAGCCCGAAGACATCTTTACCATCTATTCTGCTATCCCCGAATACTTCTATAAATTTGTAGAACTCTCCTTTTTCATCAAGCTGCAGTGCTAATTGTAGTATCTGCCTCGTTGGAGTCGCTTCCTCCCCCATGTTCTCCAGTTCCTTCAGAAGTATCTGGTATGCGTCCCTCTGTGCTGGATCCATCTTCTCTTGCCTCTTCATCTTTTATGTCGTTGGATGAGTCGTTAGACTCCGTAATATTTATATCTTTTAAAGCGTTTACAACTTCAGCTTTGGTAGTCTTTGTTTTAGACTGCTCAATAAGCTTTTGTATAAGTTCGTCTCTATGAGGATTACCTTTTTGCTCATACATGTGCATAAGGATTGCTGTAGCATTTGCAAACTCTTTAGAGTTTTTGTCAAGTGTATCTATAAGTTCCTCAAGTTCTTCAATTGAATAATTTCCTGGTTTGTGCAAGAAGTTACCATCTTTGTCGTACAAATTGCTATATTTACTAATCTTTCCCATTATTTTTACTATCTTTAAGTATTATCCAACATGTTGTAGTAGATACTATTGGAAGTATTAAAAACATTAATATTATATCAAATGGACTCATCTTTATCTGGTTCGTAAAATCCTAATCTTCTACCGTTTCTCTCGGCTTTCTGTATTATTTCTGCCGCTCTTAAATATTCTTTATCTTTTGCTATTTCGCTCAGCATGGGCTACGTATTTTGTGCACTCTTCCTCTACAATTTCACCATCGTCGTTATGTATTAAGTGAGTATATTTTTCTTTTGATCTGTTGAATTTAAACATTCTAAACGCTTTATCTCGCTCCTATTTATCATCGTATCTATGAATATATTTCATCATTTGAGTAGCATTTACAGACCCTGCTACCCCTAAATTACATAGGTTTTTAATAAAGCTCATGGCTCCATCTTCGCCGAATTTATGCTTTAGCATACTATATTCTTTAAGGCTCTTCTAGAACCATTGATTATCAAGATCGTATATTGGTTCCTATTCTACAATGTATGCTATATTTACTGGTACTCCATGTATAAAGAAATATTTACACTATTCTGTACACGGTTTATTCTAGTATTGTAGAGATAAGAAGTCGGCATAATATAGTACAGCACTCATCTCAAACTAGTTCATCGTTTATTTGCTGTTTTGTTTACACACTCTGTAAAGTACCCAATTAAGTACGCGAATACCTCATTTGTATCATCAGAGAGCTTTATATGGCATGCCTCAAGTATATCTACAGCTGCATGAAATGATTCATGAGCAAACGTGTTTACATCATTATCACTATTCCAGATTTTGTTTACTACTATGATTTCGCAGTCCTCATTCGTTGATTTATTATATGCACCTCTAACAGTGTAGGCTGTATAATCTGCCCATTCGCCATCATATATAGATGATTCATCTTGTCTAAACGCAAATCTTTTATCCATTACAGACTTATCCGGGTTAATTATAACGAATAAGCTAAATCCGTATACTGTCTTATATTCGTCTATTATACACTTTTTCTTCTTATCCATACTATTCTTATTAGTCTTACAATTATTATTAAGCTTATATAGCTTCTACTATAGTTGTATAGTCTTACATACTGTAATAGCTGTACTACTAAAGTAGATCTCCTAAAGAGAATATATAAGAGAAAGGGTTCTAGCTGACTAACTCCCTACTATCCCCATAACGTAAAAAAGCTAAAAAAGTTGCATATTTGCAAGAAAAATGCTATTTTTACAAAATTTATACCATATTTGCAACCTTTTTGAAAATTATTTCGTTATGGCAGCGTAAAACAATAAAAGCAATTGGATATGACAAAGATTTTAAAGGTTATTAAGCCTTTCTTCGTAATGGAGAATGGTGATACATTTGAGTACAACGCTGATACAGATCAGTACGAAAGTGTATATAACGAAGAACATAATAGTTCAAACGAAGACAATTCAACGGTTGTTTCTTCTTACAATTCTGTTTATAGAATCTCAAAGGAATATGCAAAGATGCTTCTTAATAATGGATACGTTGAGGAAGTTGATGATAAAAAGAGATTCGTAAATATCTTTGACGAGATCAACAATAAGCTCTCAGAATACAACAATGAGCTTTGTGCTCTTAAGTCAAAAGCTGATGAGAACACACCTCAGTGTTTGCTTGTTGAGAAGGAGACAGTATTGAGAAACATGATTAAATTACTTGAGTACCTTAAAGGATTGAAGAAGTAATATGGATGAGAAGATGATAGATCAGACCCAGTTGGCAGAGGACTTGAGCTCAAAAATAAAGTATGAGTTCAGACAGATGTTCTTGGTAAAGCCGCTTGAGCCTGTTAAAGTTAAGAAGAAGATCTCCGAACCTGTGGTTAAGGACACTAAGCCTAAGAAGGATAAGGATGGGATCGAGGCAGTTGATTATGATGAGGTAAAGACAGAGATAAAAGAAGTTGATTCAGATTTCTCTAGAGCTGTTGTACTTAAGTTGCCATATGAGTATACACACCCATATAGCGATGAGAAAATACAGCAGATGCCTATCAAGGTTGGTGATATCGTTATATATAGATCATCTAGAGGTGCTATGTATTTCGATTTGCTTAAGGACTCTCAACTTGTATCGCTTTACGATATTGTAGCAACTGAAACAGTAGAAAAGTAATGAATATAGATAAAGTTTGTAGATAGATTGGACATACATTGAACGATGATCCAGAGCTAGTAAAACAAATAGTTATGCATTAGTTTTAGTTCATAGTTGATGTTATGAAAGATCAAGATGATACTAGAGACGTATTAATAAACAAACTATTTAGATTCAAACTTAAAAATAGATTTAAAGATAATAAAAATAAACCATTAAGCCCATATGAAAAAGATAATAAACATTGATCGCAAGCCTATTATTGTTGATACAGATACAGCTGAGGTTTAGGCGATTAATAGATCTGCAAGAGGTATCGATGATATTTACGTTATTCCAGAAGATGCTAATGTTGAATGGACATCAAAGTTTTTCCCTAACAAAACTATCTGCGCAGATGTAAAGAAAGATGATATTCTTATCACATTCTACGACAAAGATCTTGGCACAGACTTTGTAATAATTAAGTCTGAAGATTGGTTAAAGGCTCTCAATAACGCAAAAGAAGCTGACCAGAAGAGAAAAGAAGAGTGGGCAGCAAAGCAGAAGGAAAGCGCGCATGTGAATGCTGCTTGCGACGATTGTGGAGACTATTGTGGACAATGTTAATATTTAAGTTATGAAGAAAGCTATTAAAAAGACAGTTAATGTAAAAAGACCTAAGTATATAATCTCTATGCTGGATGTTGCTAACACAAACGATGTTACAGCATACTTCATTAGCAAGAAAATTTCGGCAGGTATGAGAGTGACCGATTGTGACTATTATACAGTTATATCAATCCTTACAGATGCTTTGCTCGATGAGATTCTTCCAGAGAACGGTTGCGCTGTAGTAAAAGATGATTGCGTATACTTAAGATGTAAGGCACGCAGAGCCGAAGAGAAGGTAAAGAAGCCTTGGTATAAACGTTTATGGAATTGGATTACTCGTACTAAGTAATCACCTTTAGAGTCTATTAGTCAAACGGTAAAGACGGCCCGATACAAAGGGAATAGTTAGCAGGTTCGACTCCTGCATAGACTCCATTCATTGTTTCATAATTTTAATATTTTGTAATTATTGAGTGTCATCCCTGTGTGTACACTATAAATAAAAAGCTACCATGGTAAGCTGACACGGGGACCCAATACTGGTTATAAGTCCAGATAAAACTTATAAGAATCAAAGAAAACGGGCGGGATACAGAAAGGATGCGAAATCATTTAGTTGACAACGAACGCTGAGAGGTTGTCGCCATTTCTGAAATCTCTATAAACTGGGATATCCGGGTGAAACAAAAACTTTCTGCCCTAGCAGCGCTCGGAGCTGCAGGATCCAAATGGCGCTAATACTGGTTCTGCGTAACTCCAGATAAAAGTTACGTGCTTATTGCCCTATGGTGTAACGGCAGCACAGGAGTCTCTAAAACTCTTAGTCTGGGTTCGAATCCTAGTGGGGTAACAATAAAAAATAATATTTGAATACTATGGAGTTGAAATTTAAGAGACTTGAGGATAACGCTATCCTCCCTATTCGTGGCACAAAAGGTGCTGCAGGAATTGATTTGACTTGCACTAAGATTGAAACAGCTCTTAATGAAGCAAATCAGCTAATGTTGGTTTACCATACAGGATTGGCAGTTGAAATTCCTGCCGGATATGTTGGTTTACTTATACCACGCTCTAGTATTTGGAAAAAGTCATTATGGCTTACTGATAATGTCGGTGTTATCGACAGTGATTATAGAGGCGAGATTGTAGCATTCATGAAAGCTACAACAGATACAATTCCTGCTGTTTACAAGCAGGGCGAACGCTTCTGTCAGTTAGTCATCGTTCCTATACCAGAGTATACAATCACAGAGGTTTCTGAGCTTTCGTCAACAGAGAGAGGCGATGGCGGATTTGGTTCTACTGGCACAGGACACGAAAACGAATCTAGCGCAGCTACGGGAACTCAGTCACAGCTTAAGGAACAGGTTGAGTCCGTACCAGAGTCAGCGGCGGCACAAGAAGGTGCTGAGGTAAGCGAAGGATAGGCCTAATTCGCTTACATAAAGGGGATTACCGAAAGGTAGTTCCCTTTTACTGTTTAAACACATTAATGCATTAATTATGATTTAGGAAAAAGATTTTTTATATAGAGTTCCAGTAAAGAATGCACTCGTAACAGCACCTGGGAAGTAGGTTAGAAATCCAGAAATATTGGTTGATCTTGAAGGTGGGGAATTTATGCGTGGAAACATACTGGACGCAAACTCTACAAATAAACTTATTGATCAGTCTGTAAAAGATGCTATAGACAATGGCATTGAAAATAGTAATTATGTTACAAAGGATTTACTTGAAGCTGAAACAAGCGCTCGTACAAAGAGTGATGAAGACTTAAATGCTAAGATTAAGGCAGAGCAGACTAGAGCAGAAGGTAAAGAGAAAGAGATATCAGATAAGCTTGCAATAGTTGATGGTGATTCAAACACAGAAGGATCATTTAGAAAAGCTATTGCCGATGTGATTGCTGCTGCCCCAGAAGATCTTGATACACTTAAAGAGATTGCTGACAAACTTGCTGGTAACGATGACTTACATACAGCATTAAATCAGGCTATTACAGAAAAGGCTGATGCATCTGCGCTTGCAAATGAAGTTACTAGAGCTACTGGTGCCGAAAATGATTTGAGAACTGCTATTGGCACAAAGGTTGACGCTACCGCACTTAGTAACTACGTTCTTACAACAGCGCTTAATTAGTAGATTGATACGCTGAATGCTGCTATTAGTGATAAGTAGGATGCTGGTAATTATGTTCCTTATACGTAGTAGAGTGGCGATGGTTACGAAATGGAGATAGGTTTTGTTTATAATCATACTACTACAGGAAATGCTAATATTACTACATTAATAGGTGGAGATATATCTATGCAAGAAGATAAAGGGCCACATACTTATATATCTGCTGGTTCAATATTTGTTGGTTATCCTATGTTAGAAGGTAACTCCATTAATATTATCCCAGAGGGCGTACTGTTACAAGGTGGCGACAATAATCATGTATTAACTTCCAATGCTTCTACTATAGATATAACTCAATATGCATTAAAAACTGAGCTCCCTACTGTTCCTACAAATGTTAGTCAGCTTACTAATGACTCTAATTTTATAACATAGCAAGATGCTGATGCTAAGTATGCACTTGCGAATAGTCTTAATACTGTGAATGATATCATTTCCAGTTTGAGAGCAGGCCTGTCGAAAAAATAGGATAAAATCACAGTTAATAGTGTTGATATTACAGATATAGAAACAGCTGATATCACAAAACTAAGAACTATTGTAAGAGGTCTTATAGATGCACTTGATACAAGTGGTCTAATTAGAACAGGTTTAAATATTGAATAAAGCTAGGTCTTAATGAAAGCGTGACGGGGTTCACTGCCCCGCCTAGCACAACAGATTCTACCACGCATCCTTCCAAATGCGTACCAGGGTAGGACTTTTATTATCCCTAGGTGGAATATACTAGGACTCGCGTAGTAATACGCTTTTTAGATTAAACGGGACTAGGATTATTCCAGTCCTAGTTCCATATTGTTTTACTATAAAACTTGTTAATTATGGATACGATCGAGAAAGTTTATTGTACAGGACACGACAATAATGACGCTTTAGTAGCCGCTTTGGCTTCTAAGAATAACTGTGATCCAATGGCTATGGCAGCCATGATGAACTAAAATGATTACATGAACAACCCATTTGCTTACCTTATCTGGATGATCTTCGCTATGCGTATGTGGAACAACCAGGACGGTAACCAGGGCAATGCAATTCAGAGTCAGCTCGACGCAATGCGTTCACAAATCGCTGATAATCAGAATAGTTCATTGGTAATGGACGCCATAAGAGGCAACGCTAATGCAATTACTCAGTTAGCCTCTAACCTGAACTGTGACTTCAACGCACTAAATAATGCTATTTGCTGCGTTAGATCCGGTATTCAGGAAGTAGCAGGTAATGTAAACTTCTCTGCAGAACGCGTTATTAACGCTATAAATCTCGGAGATGCTAACCTTACATCTGCATTGCAGAACTGCTGCTGCCAGACACAATAGAACATTATCAAGATGGGCTACGAGAATCAACTTGGGCAGAAGGATATCGTTAACCAGATGCAGGCAGGTTTCAGCTAGACAAACTCAGGTTTGGAGAGAGCTGCAAGTAACCTTGGTTTCCAGATGAGTTAGATAGCTTGCGATCTTAAGACGAACGCAAATGCTAATACTCAGCGAATAGTAGATGTTTTGAACAATCATTGGTAGTCAGATTTACAGTAGAGATACAATGACGCACACCTTGAATTGTCACAGCAGAAGTAGAATGCTACTTTGATTGCTGCGCTTAAGACAACTGCTACAGCTTAATAAGTTTAATTTATGTGAGGGCTCCTTCGGGAGCATTTACATATAAAGATAAGGCTTATGGCATTTAAAGATGTAAAACAAAACTATTCAGTATATATATTGAATAAACAGGATATAACCATTACCGATGGCAAGGTTATATCAGTTGGATTTCCACATTTAGACTTGAATACAAAGCCGGCAATGGGTTAGTCACAAATGGTTGTAGATGTAACTATAGAGGCTAACTCTAAGACTGCAACATATTCAATCCCAGAGAACTTATCTGTTACATATGCAGGAGATGTAGTATTGTCTACAGATAAGTAGGGTCTTATGGCTGAAGTAGAGCAGATGAAGAATACTGCTGAAAAGATACTTGAGTCAGTTCCTAAACAGAAGGAAGTAGTAGATAAGACGACAGTATTGTTATCTGAGCTTAATCCTGTCTATAAGGAGAAAAAGGAGACTGAATAGAGATTCTCAAAGATAGAGGAATCTATAAGTAGAATGGAATCAACTGTTAATAACTTTATTAATTCTTTTAACCATGCACAAGGTAATAGTAATACGGCACAGTGATGATGATAACCAGAATTCTAAATATGTTGCAAATCTTTAGAAAAACGAAGATGGCAGCTATTCCGCTAGTGTTGGAGTTGTAAAGGAAGATGGGTATAATGACTATGTTAGTAAACATGGTTTACACTTTACAAAAGCTTTACAGGAGTACGCTAGTAAATAGATGGTTAATTCAAATAATCTTTAACTGTGGCGTTTTAGACGTGGTCTTCGATGACACCACAGTACAATAATTGTTAACAATTTAAACGAATTAATATGATTAATTTTTGCGTAGAACCAAAAAAGCCTTGTCGCAAAAATCCAATCGGAGAATTAGATTTTAAAATAGACAAGTGTTATTCGTCAATATATTCTAGATTGTGCTGCCATGAAAATGATTCGGTCTCACATATATCTTAGGAAGAAAGAGATGAATGGAATGGAAAGGCTAGCAATTCTGCTTTACTAGATCTTCAAAATCAGTTAAACGAAATAGCTGGAGACGGAGATAACTCTATAAAGAAAGAGATATTGATAGAAGTGTCTAGGCAGATAGCAGGTGCTATTACTGATTTAAATATTGAAGAGTATGCTAAAAAGAAATATGTTGATGAATATAAGTGGATAGATGAAAAAGAAATGCTTGATTTTCTTGAAAATGCAAAAGCCGAACTTGAAAGCATCAATATGTCTGAAGAAAAAGAGCAGGAGCTGAAGCTCAAACGTGATGAAGCACTGCAAAAAGCCGAAAATCTTGCCGATGTATTAACTCAAAAAAGAGAAG
>ENA-OPKX01000240-OPKX01000240.1-human-gut-metagenome-genome-assembly--contig:-NODE-240-length-15207-cov-4.241156_pt1 | contig 15207 bp, 8 predicted proteins | sample MGYA00241791_ERZ501709 | MGnify/ENA primary metagenome ERZ501709 (study PRJEB25962, sample SAMEA2042091) | human gut metagenome | biome: human gut; feature: human-associated habitat; material: faeces...
GAAGGATGGTAATATTCCAGATTTCAACATTTCAAAGATCGATATTTGCCCTTTTTAAAGTGGGCTCATTTTTTATGTATTATTCTTGTATCTTGTGCAGATACAAGGGTTGTCTATCGAGAGGGTGTGTCATAAGTCTGTGACGCACCCTCATTTGTTTATACGACTTTATCCGAACAGGTCGTCCATTGTAATTTGTACTTGAGCCAAGGCTGCATACTGTGTAAGGCGCACGCCAAAAGTAGTAATCATCGTTGTGATAATACCACTTTTTATCCCTGTTTCTGCCACGAAATCAGCCATACGATTACGAATGCGCATATCCTCCTCCTTAGTGATCGTGTAAGGCATCTGCGAATACTTGATTTCGCATAGATTCACGAGATTATCGGCACGTTCTATCAGTAAGTCGATTTGCGCAGCTGGCTTTGAAACCTTACTTCGCCAAGAATAATACTCGGTATGGATTTGGTCTATCCCCAAGAAATGCTTGATTTGAGGAATATGCAACATACAAACTCGCTCAAAAGCTAAGCCATACCAAGTATTTTGACGAGGTTTTCCCATCAAGTGAGTCCAATATCCCGTGTCCGTCGTACCAGGATGGCAAAACGTCATATAAAATAATGTATAGAGGTCGGTGAGCAGAAAGATTTGATCTTTCTGCTTTATCTTCTTATCCCTGGTATTATACCCTCTTACGAAATCGCAATTTATCAATTCACTAAGAACCTTTGTCAAAGTTCCACCCGATTTCAGCTTCAATTTCTCCATGATTTCCTTTCGGGTCATACCTTGTCTGCATGAGGCAAGTACCTCTATGACACGCATATAGGCCTCAGAATTTCTAAACAAGGACGAATATAGTCTTCCATATTCTCGCTTCAGTTCAGCGTGGGATGAGAAAAACAATCTGTCGACATTCCCTTCCACACCTTGCTTTTTATCCAACAAACTGAGATAATAAGGTACCCCACCAAGGATGCTATATATCTGAAGGATAGAAATGCGAGTCCATGAGAATCCATAAGCTTGCAGCAGCAGTTCCGTCTCACGAAGAGTAAAAGGAGCAAGATACATCTCGTGCGTTATCCTATTATGAAGCCCACCATGACTATCTATCAGATTAGCTATCATCCACGACGTGGCACTGCCACAAACGATAAGCATGATTTCACTTTGGTAAGCTGCCCATCCGTTCCAAAAGTGCTCAAAAGCCTGTTGGAAACCAGATTTCGGCGTATCCAAGCATGGTAGTTCATCGATAAAAACAACGAGTCGTTCTCCTTTCATTTTTGCCTTTAACAACTGTTTTAATGCCTCAAAAGCCTCTGTCCAATTCGTAGGAATAGGCTGTTTGAAATCTCCATATTCCCTCAGCGCAAACCCGAAATTAGAGAGTTGCGCCTCAGCTGGTGCCTCTATAGACCCAGACATATCAAAGGCAAACTTATCACGGAAGAGATTTCTCACGAGATAAGTCTTGCCGATACGACGCCTGCCATATACAGCCACAAACTCAGCTTTGCCAGAATGATAATATTCTGTCAACAGCTCGATTTCTTTCTTTCGTCCGATAATTTGCTCCATACCTTTTTAATCTAACTTTAATGATGGTGCAAATATAAGATAATTATCCGAGAAAAACAAGGATTCTTTAGCCAAATCGATGAATTTTAACTCGATTTGGCTATAGAATAGGTTATACTTTAGCCAAATCGAGCAATTTTTCTTCGATTTGGCTATAGAACGCCTTGTAGTTGCCTTTCTATTTCATCCTTTCAACTATCCCTTAGAACTGATAATAAACTGAGCCCACTTTAAAAAGTAAGGCTGTTACATTTGTCAATGATACGGCGATGATGGTCCCAAGGAATGGAGAACAACATCTTGAAATCATCAACAGGCTGTTGACGTTTTTTAGATTGTTCCGCAACTTGCGGAACATTTGAGTCTGACAACGAATCAGAGAAAAGTTCCGCAGTCTGCGGAATATTTCTATATAGAGGAGCATAGAGTTTGAAAAACTTACTCATATAGCGCAAGTTTATAGGCGAGAAACCTTTTACCCCTGGCATCGTTGCAGAAGGGTAACTCTGGCGTATGAAGCACTCTTGCAACTCGTCGGTGTTCACCACCAGACTTGGCAGATAGATACTCCATTACATACTTTCCTCTCTATAGTTGGGTGGTACACTTTTAAGCTAGAATCTACATATCTATATCTTTTGCAAAAAAAAACTGTCTTGCTACTCAGAACATTCGCGGCGTGGCTCTTTCGCGCTACGAATGTGCTGAGATGCAAGACAGGTTTTCTGTTTTCATTCAAGTCTGAATCCTATCAGAAGTCAGAGAAAGCATTGTCATCAAAGAACCAATCAGTCTTTTTGGCAAACCCATCCTCTAATGCGCTTCCTGTGTTATCAATATTTAATTTTGTATTATCAGTACCCATCGCATTGTGATCAACATCAGGAGCTGCATGCACGCTGTCAGCATTATGGAGACTGTTACCGAGTAGTTTTGACTCTTCTTCATATTTTATAAAGAAGATTGTCGGAATAATATAATCTTTTTTCATCTTTGTAACAATTATTTCTTTACATATTTCTTACCATTAACTATATAAACGCCTTTAGGCAGTCCGTTAAAATTAAGAGCTTTACTACGAACCAACTGTCCATCTATGGAATAGACATCAGCAGAATGAGTAAGGATACCACTCTCAAAGAGCAGATTTTCAATGCCTGTAGTATTGTCTTCATCATTCTCAAAACCGTTTACATTCATATTTTGTAGCGAAATCGCCTTTGCACCAGCAGTTTGCCTATTAAAATAGATGTAAGAACGGTAAGGTCTTATATTCATTCCATCTTTAGAAATACGTGAGAGAACACCATTATTCGTCACTACGTAAGATCCTTCATTAAGCTTAGCATTAGTGAATGTACCCTTAAAGACGAGTGCATCGCTCTGCATTTCTGCATCAGGATATGTAATTCCATCAGTTCCTACACTAAAAAGCGGACTGTCAGCCTCACCGAATGTGGCGCGGGTTGTTATTCCTCTGATAGGATCATAGTTTGTCTTATCATTATCTGCCTTATCGGTAGGGAAAATAAGATAAGGATAACCGGCGATGATGTCCTGATTGGCATGCTCGATAAACATCACTTTCTTGGTGGAAGTGTTGATATTATTCATCAGCACCACCATGGTTCCATCGCCGAAGACCTCCTCTATCTGTCTCCTATTGATGGAATAAGGCAGACAGATGGCATTCCAACGATTCTTATAGAATGTACGATTAAGCGTGACATTCGCATTCGCTGCATCAGTAGGCGCAGAATAGTCTTTTCCATCCTCAAGCACGACATCTTTGACTTTTGAAACGTCCACAAATTCGCCAGTTGCCCTCCATTCATCATGCTTAGCGTCTGGTTTCACCTTATGATATTCAGCATGTATGCCTTTCTTGAATGTAAAGCCTGCCAGTCCGAGCTTTGCCGTATTTGAGAAGATGTAATAGGTCTTGCCAGGAAGCACATTGAATGTATATCTGACAATGCCCTTAGTGATCAGCACATGTCCATCTTCATCATTGCCAAGTTTGAAGACGTGCTGCTGCATACCCGGATTAGGCCAGTTGTCGAGGAATGACCATTTGTCATCAAAGCTTTCGATTTTAAGGAAGGAGTCCTTTGTTGCTTCATTATAAGCGAACCTTGAATCGCCCCAGCGATACTCGGCTCTGGCGCGTCCATCATCTTTCCACATCTGCGCTGCCACCTTACTCTTGGTGTCCGCCACCACTTCTTTGACTATCTCGCCTTTCTCATCAGCCACATATACCTTCTTGACTGTAACGTCGATAGGCTCATCTTCTTTATCGTGACTGACACAGCCCTCCTGCATCACATAGACAGAAATCAATCCTGCATCTGTAGGCTCTATCTTGATGTGCGAACCACGGCAAGGCAAGAGCCAAGGTGTCGCGTTGGCAACAGACTTGTTGTTTGTCGGGGCAGAATAGTTGCCTGTTGTGGCATAAGTATTATTGCCAACCACATTCAGTTGCTCGCTCTTCGCCGCACAACTGCCATTTGTGGAGAATGTCGCTTTGTCATCGAAGAATTCATGGAATACATCTTCTTCCGTCTTACGGCTATTTGCAAGGTAACCATTTCGGTCAGCATTCTTCTCGAATTTATGTCCTGCCCATGGTTCTTTTGCCGTATATAAGTCTGTATTACCATAATACTTACCACCATTATAAGTCCATCCTCCGAGTGTCACTCCGACTGTATTGTCAGCATTATACAATGTCTGACCGACCGTGTATGTCTCACCATCAACCACCTTGTAGAATGTACCATTACCATCCTCTGGCTTCACTACAATCTCATAGGATGAGAAAATACGATTTGATGGCTCAAAGGCATACTGGTCATAGATGTCACAATCATACTTATTCTCGTCATTGATGAGCTCTGCCGTTATCACAGTGCTGCCGGCTATGCCATGCAAAGTGACTTCTCCTGTAATACTGTCAATGGAAGCCACATGAGGAGAAGAACTCGTATACTTGAATTTATAACTCGTATCATCAGTGTGTACTCCATTGACATACAGGGCCTTACATGGAAGTGACTCTTTAGTAGGATTCTTCACCACACTAACCACATTATTATTATTCGAATTATCCACAAACTTTATCTGTGCGAAATACTTGTTAGTGGCTTCCATTCGGATTATGTCTATGTCAGATGGCATAGTAATGCTGGTTTCTCCAGATGTTGTATCACCAACCTTGAACAATGTTCTATCACAACCCTGACTTGGCGAAGGAATAGATACAGACGTTAATGTAGATTTATTCCAATCCACATTTTTATTCTCCTTGTATTCCATCCTCACATAGGTATCCTTTGCCAGATTGGAGAACACCACCTTGACGCCCTGTGAAAGATGGAGAGCACCGCTCTTTGCATCTATCTGTATCTTTTTACCATTAGTGACAAACCGCAAGCCCTTGAAAGCAGGAATCTCAGTGATTCCATCATAGGTCAATGCTGCTGCTGAGGAGAAATTGGTATTGAGCGTATAAACGCCATTGGATGAAGCCCACATGTTCGTGTTCAGCAAATCAGGATTGAAGAAAATGTTGTTTTCCAGATTTCGATCGAAATGCCAAACTGACGGTGAATAGTTCTTCTTCTTGATAATCTCATTGATCTCACGCTTTGACAGCACACGATTATAGATTACGATGTCGTCATAGGCAAACGCCACGTCATAGGAGAATTCCACAGGGTTGGCATTGGCACCACCGAGCACAATGCTTTTCAGTCCTCTGATACACTCTTCCAGCGACCTGGCATTATGCGTGGCATAGCCACCCAAACATGTCGGTTCTCCATCTACATACATATTATATCGTGACAGGTTGTCATACTTCTGGTAAGTGATGTAATGCCAGTTGCAGTCCTTATAGAAATTCTTGTTGTAGAAATCCGTGGGGTCACACAACTCGCCAAAACTGCTTGTACCGCTATTATAATCGAATGTAGTATCATTCACTTTCATATAGCCGGTAAGTCCACCACTGCAGGTGATATTAAACATATGAGGATTATATTCTCCTTTATCTTTATCTGGATCCGGTCCCTTATACGTATCTCCTGCAATATAGAACATTGACGGCTCGTCATAAGCCAGTCCACGATTGACTGCTAAATCTCCATTTACCCAGAATCCTATTGTCACCTTACCTGTGGTTTGTATTCCAGATATACCATCATGGCCAGAAAGAGAATTATTCTTACCCAATACTACGCGCATATAGTCTGACGCGCTATATCTGTCATAGATATCTGCATCAGGGATATTCTGGAAATAATGTCCGAAAACAGCATCCTTCACGATATACTTATCCTTATTGACAAACTTGCCATCTTTAACGCTGCCAAGTCGGCTCTTCAGATAGAGTGTCATATTATTGTTAACAGAAGGGAGATCGGCTCCATAGCCTGATATTATAGGATTAATGTCAACATTTTCGAATGTCAACTCAGCCAATTTACCGTCATCGAGGTTGATGGAGGCATTATCCTGGCTCTCATCCTTTACGCCTTGTGATCTGTAGGATCCTTTATGGATTTCAAGCAGGGTGCAGGCACTGTTGGGATCTGAAAACTTGAGCTCAAGAGAAAACTCCGCGCCCTCTCCTACTTCAAACTCATACAGCACATTGAAATTAGTATGGTCCTGGGTGCCACTGTTGTCGACTACCTTACGTGCAACGGTCTCTGCACCGGTGAGGATATTTCGCAATGTCACTGATGATACTCCAGATGTGCTCGTCATCTTAGCATATAGAGTGTGCTTTCCTGGAGTGAGCTGGATGGAATTATAGACATTATGATTGCCGTTACAATTTGGATCAGCACTGCTACAATTATGGATTGAACACTCAGTTTTGCCTCCTCCACCGTAAGTCAGCGACCAGTTCTTGCCATTTTCCTCATGCTTCCAACCGTAGTAAGAGGGGCTTGAGCTGTGGGTAATATTCTTGTTTATCGTTGGCATATCCCATTTCCACTCTATGTCAGACTTATACATATCAGTAGTCTTGTCTTTGAAGAAATTCCAAAGATAAGCAGGTGCGCTCGCTTCTATAGTATGCCAAAGTCCATCAAATGTGACAGTGGTGACAGGCACTCCCTTCACACCTATGAAATCATATTTCTTGAAACGAAGCTCTTCACCATTCTCTCTGGTCGTAGCCCAGTCCTTATTAATAACCTGATTTGAGAGGTCGCATCCATTGCGGAACAGGAGGTTTTCTATGATGGTGTTGAGATGCTTGATGCCAAGCATATTATCTTTATTGCCATGCAGATGGATAAACGGAATAGGGTTTTTCGTAGCGAGGTTCATGTGAAACTCATTGAGAGGGTAGCCACTGCATGAACCGTATGCCGCAAATGTGCCATTGAGCACTTTCGCACAAGCGTATGTCATCATGCCGCCCATGGAGTATCCACAGAGGTAGAACCTCTTCGGATTGACGGAGATATAGCTGTTGGAATTGTTCCTTGTCTTGTAGTCATCCTGTATCTTATCCACAAGTGCCTTGATAAACTTTGTATCTGCATTCTCTTTTCCAGTGGCTTCCCAACCGGTAGTGCCAACAAAACCATCATTCCAGTTGCCGTCGTCGGGATAGTCTGCTTTATTCGTTCCATCTCGTCCTTGAGGATAAACCACGATGAAGCCTTCTTTATCTGCAAGTGAGGTAAAAGTTGGTTTGCCATATTTACTTGAATTGTCGTCATTCGGATCATCTGTACCACCACGTCCGTGGAGAGAGAATACCACTGGCACATTCTCTTGTCCTTTCACAGAAGCAGGTACATAGAGCCAGTATTCACGGGTTTTGCCATCGACATTTATAGTGCGTGCTACGTTATCGGTCTTTACACCAAACTCAATATCATCAATCAGCACCTCGCCACACTTACCATAGTTAATCACGATGACGTTATAGTCTGTACGGTCGGCAGTTACCTCACCTTCATAAGTAGCCCAACTACCTGTTACATTTTTTTCAAAAAATGCTATCTGTTCGTAAGATCCGGTATTGTGCTGCATAATCGCCTTGATTTTGCCGTCTCCACTGACTTTTTTTGCTTTTAAGCGAAAAACGTAAGTTGTTCCTTGTGTAGCAGCAAAATTGTATTTCAACTGTGCATCCCAGTCATTTGAAGCCTGTTTAGGAGTAAGACGAGCACACTGCGAGCCATCAGGACCGCCGGCTGACTTTAAGGATCTACCGCAACAGTTTCCCTGTTCATCCCAGCTGCCCCAACCAGAATTAAACGTCGAATTATCTCCTGTCAATAAATTTTGAGCGATGTTAAGTGATTGAGCGCTACAATTAGCCCAAATAGTATACAATACAGTTAAAATTAAACATAATTTTTTCATAACATAAATTTTTACAAAGAAACATCAATACAAACAATGGTGATTCCAAAATGATTAAACGTATATGTTCCCAAATGTGATGATTTTATATTCGCGGGGGACAATGGTACTTAAGATTTTATAATTTTAGCGTTGTTTTAATTCCAGATTTACTCTGAAAATGCGATGCAAAATTACAACTTTTCCGATGATTTATATTTCTATAATATACCAATAACTTTCGCTAATGTTACATAAAGAGGGAAATATACGAAAATATTACATGAGGAAAAGTTCGTGTTACACCAGAGAAAGTTGTCCGATTTTTCCGAAAGACAGCAGGGGGATTACATGACACTGCGAAACTCTTCACCAATCCCAAAAGAACCGCGTAATCAGTGCCTAAAAATAGAGCCCCCAGCTGAAATTCAGCTGAGGGCTCTTAAGATATATTCAGTTATGGAATCTGAATCAGATTATAAAGGTTTATATTCTACGAATGCTTCCATCGCCTCATAGCAAGCAAGACCCAAGTTATCATACAACTGGGCTGTAGCGCGGTTTCTGTCTTCCGCACGCTGCCAGAAGAGACGGTCGTCATTGCCGAGGAAAGGAGCACTTTCCATCTGAGACTGGTGCTTCAGGATAGAATTACGCTTAGCGCGCAATTCCTCTGGGCTCAATGGAACACACATCTCGATGTTCTCAATCTCCCATTCTGCCCATGCTCCACGATACATCCAGATGCGGCAATCTTTCAGCCACTCTGCGCCAGCCGCCTTCTCGAGGTCGATGGCAGCCAATACGGCGTCAGTACACTTGCGGTGGGTGCCGTGAGGGTCTGCCAAGTCGCCAGCTACATAGATCTGATGAGGCTTCACCTCCTGCAGCAACTGTCTTACTACTGCTACGTCCTTCTCGGTCATAGGGAGTTTTTCTATCTTACCGCTCTCATAGAATGGAAGGTCGAGGAAGTGGACATGATCCAGCGGGATCTCATTATAGGTACAAGCAATACGTGCCTCGCCACGACGGATAAGACCCTTGATGGTAAGAATGTCTCTTGTATCGAAGTCGCCCTCCTTCTTGTTGGCAAAGAATGTCTTGATCTCCTTGTACTTGTTGGCGATGATGCTGTCCTTGGATTCTGCAAAGAGCTGGTTGAAACCATTGATGAAGTGCATGAAGCGTGTTACTTCCTCATCACCTACTGCGATGTTGCCGGATGTCTCGTAAGCCAGATGCACGTCGTGGTGCTGCTGAACCAGACGGCGGATGGTTCCGCCCATAGAGATAACGTCATCGTCTGGGTGTGGAGAAAACACTACGACACGCTTTGGATATGGTTTGGCACGCTCTGGACGATAGGTATCGTCAGCGTCTGGTTTACCACCAGGCCAACCGGTGATGGTATGCTGCAAGTCGTTGAAAATCTTGATATTAGCATTGTATGCAGAACCATAGAGAGCCAACAGTTCGCTCAGACCATTCTCATTGTAGTCCTTGTTGGTCAACTTCAGGATTGGCTTGTTAATCTTCTGGCAAAGCCAAACCAGTGCAGAACGTACCAACTTGTCTGTCCATTCGCATGATGAAACCAACCAAGGGTGCTCAATACGGGTAAGATGGGCAGCTGCACTCAAATCCAATACCACCTGTGCGTCTGGGTGAGTCTGCAGGAAAGTAGCAGGCAGGGTATCTGTGATGTTGCCCTCTATCACCTTCTGCATAATCTCAGACTTTTCGTCGCCCCATGCTGTCAGGAATACAGTCTTGGCTGTCAGGAGAGTGCCAACACCCATTGTGAGTGAACATGGAGGAACCTGCTCCTTGGTCTTGAAGCTGTTTTCCATCTCCTCGCGTGACATATTGCCGATGAGGATGATACGAGTGAGCGACTGGATGCTTGACCCCGGTTCGTTGGCTGCGATATTACCCATGCGGCCGATGCCGAGAATAGCTACGTCGAGACCGCCGAAGGTCTTGATGCGCTGCTCATAGAGGCGGCAGGTGTCTTGTACAGCCTCCTGTGCGATGCTGCCATCGAGGGTGAAGATATTCTGTTCTGCAATATCCACGTGGTCGAGGAAATGCTCCTTGAGCTGGTTGATGCTGCGGATAGAACTGTCCTTGCGGAGTGGGTAGTACTCATAGGCATTGAATACTACAACATTGCGGAAACTCAGTTTCTTCTTCTCGTAGCGGCTTACCAATTCATCATATACAGGATTGACAGAGAGGCCTGTGCCCAATGCCATCACGTAGTACTTGCCTTCGTGCTGTGCAGCCTTAATGCCCTTCTCAATGCAGTCGGCAATATGACTACAGCCTTCGCTTACAGATGCGAAGATATCGGTATGAATTTTCTCCATGCGGGAGATTTCGGAGTATTCCACGGTCGTCTTAGGCTTGTAGAATTCCACAGGTACCTTGTTGAGTACGATTTGTGAACTAAGATTTAATCTCATAACGTAATATATTTATGTAATGTAATATATTGATAATGTTGGAATTTTCTCGGTCTGTTGGAATTTTATCGGTCGAGGGGTCTTTTAGATATTGTTCTTCTCGATATCCTTGAAGTAGCGGTAGGTTCCCACTTTCAACTCGTCTGTAGCCATTTCATCACAGATGATGATGCCGTGCTTGTGGAGCTGGAGTGCGCTGATGGTCCAAGCCTGTGTAACTGGACCTTCGATGGCAGCGTGGAGAGCCTGTGCCTTGTTGTGACCATTGCAGAGAATCATCACCTCTTTTGCGTCCATCACGGTGCCTACACCTACGGTAAGAGCCAAAGCAGGAACAGCCTCAGGATCGTTGCCGAAGAAGCGTGAGTTGGCGATGCGGGTGTCGGTGGTGAGAGTCTTCACACGGGTGCGTGAGGTGAGGGAAGAGTAAGGCTCATTGAAGGCGATGTGGCCGTCAGGACCAATGCCGCCAATGAAGAGGTCGATACCGCCTGCAGCCTTGATCTTCTGCTCGTAGCGCTCGCACTCAGCTTCGAGGTCTTCTGCATTACCATTGAGAATGTTGATGTTCTCCTTAGGGCAATCAATGTGATCGAACAGATTCTTTGCCATGAATGAGTGGTAGCTCTCTGGATGAGACTCTGGTAAACCCACGTATTCATCCATGTTGAAAGTAATGACGTGCTTGAATGATACCTTGCCTTCCTTGACAGCCTCTACGAGCGCTGCATACATACCCATTGGGGATGAACCGGTTGGCAAACCAAGTACGAATGGACGCTCTGCTGTTGGAGCGAACTTGTTGATTGTCTCTACTACGTGATTGGCTGCCCAACGTGACAGCTCATCATAATTTTTTTCAATAATTACGCGCATAGTCGTTAGTATTAATGATTTGTTTTTTAACTATAAATAATGTATTTATTTAACTGATTTATTTTTGTTGAATCAATTCTAATTTTGTCGCAGCAATGAAACCGATAGTCTCTCTGTCAGACCTTTTCAGCCTTTCTGATAGTTCCCTTTCAGTTGTTCCTGTACGATTCTGTCAGCTGTTCCGGCAGTTCTGCGGACTGCATCCGATGTGGGTCTTCACGAATTTGCAGAACGAGGCGTAGTCGTCGAACCCGAACCTTTCGGCTACTTCCTTGATGGGAATGTCGGTGTATTTCAACTCAGCCCTGATCTTATCTACTGCATGTTCCAGGATGATGCCGATGGCAGGCTTTCCTGTGTACTGCTTGACAATCTTCGAGAGATATTTCGGACTCACGCATTGCTTGTCAGCATAATAGGCCACGGTGCGATGGCAACCGTTGTCAACTGCCAGGGCATTGGAGAACTCCAGAAAAATCCTGTCGGCACTGTGCCTGTGCTGCGTGGTAATCACGTTGTCGTAGGCAGGCACATGAATGTCGTTGATTACATAGAAGAAGATACTCGCCATCAGACTTTCCTTCAGTTCGTTGCAGTAATGGTCGTGCCGATTGCTGCGGAAACGCAGAATGTTGACGAACGTGCTGATGAAATTGTGGATGATCTTCTGGTTGTAAGATATCAACGGTTTCTGGTTGAGAGCATTGAACATAATCCATGCATCTCGGTTGCTCGTCAGCAGACGGCGTACTGCCGAGAGGGAATAGCCTACCATCGTGATGAGGCACCTCTCGCTCTTGCGGATGCTGTGAACGATGACATTGGGAGGAACAAGCAGCAGGTCGCCGGCAAAGAGTTCTATCTTGCGGTCGTCGAAATTCAGGCACAGATTGCCGTCCAGACAGAAGAGCATCATCAGGAAATTGACCTTGATGCTTTCTTCTTCGTCGGGAAATAGCAGCAGGGGAGATGCTACTACATAATCCGGGTCGGAAAAAACCGAATTGCCGTCTTCTTCTGCAAAGTCTTGCAGCTGATAACTTGTTAGTCTGTTGTTCATCATTCTTTTATTGTCGGTGCAAAGTTAATAAAAAAAGAAGGAATTCCATTACATATTTTTCCCCATTATTCTACCTTATACCGCAATATTGAGTAAAAAGGCGTTTTTTAAATCTTTTTTAGGAGAAAAAAAGAAGAAAATGGGGAAAAATATGTAACTCTAAAATGCTTATTTTCCTATTCAAATTTGTCACCTTATTATATATAGTGTATCATTACCTTATTATATATAGTTTCATCGTCTCATTTTATTCAGATAAGGTTGTCTAATATATATGAAGATGTGATTTTATATGATATAAGTTTGAAATTTGCATAAAATGTGAGCAAAATGTTAGTGTTTTGCCAAAAAATTACTAACTTTGCACCCGCAAACTTATAAATACGATAAAAGAATGGCTAATTTGAGATTTGAGGTTGTAGCCGAGGCCTTTAAGAAAAGACCTGTAGAGGTGGAAGCTCCCAAGGTTCGCCCTTCGGAATACTTCGCCAAGTATGTATTCAACCGCCAGAAGATGTACAAGTATCTCCCATCTGATGTTTACGAGAAACTCATCGATGTGATTGATAATGGTAATCGTCTGGATCGTTCCATCGCTGACGCTGTGGCTGCGGGCATGAAGCTTTGGGCAGAAGAAAACGGGGTAACTCATTATACGCACTGGTTTCAGCCTCTTACCGAGGGTACTGCAGAGAAGCATGATGCTTTTGTGGAGCACGACGGCAAGGGTGGTATGATAGAGGAATTTTCAGGCAAGTTGCTTGTTCAGCAGGAGCCTGATGCCAGTTCGTTCCCTAATGGCGGAATTCGCAACACTTTCGAGGCCAGAGGTTATTCTGCCTGGGACCCAACTTCGCCAGTCTTTATCATCGACGATACGCTCTGTATCCCTACCATTTTTATATCTTATACAGGTGAGGCCCTCGATTACAAGGCCCCACTGCTCCGCTCGCTCCATACACTGAGTGAAGCAGCTACCGAAGTGTGCCATTACTTCTATCCTCAGGTGAAGAAGGTGCAGACCAACTTGGGATGGGAGCAGGAATATTTCCTCGTGGATGAAAGTCTCTATTCTGCCCGCCCTGACCTGATGCTTACCGGACGTACGCTGATGGGGCACGATTCTGCCAAGAATCAGCAGATGGACGACCACTATTTCGGAACAATCCCTGAGCGTGTGCAGGCTTTCATGAAGGATCTGGAAATCCAGGCACTCGAACTCGGCATCCCTTGCAAGACCCGTCATAACGAGGTGGCACCAAACCAGTTTGAGCTGGCACCTATCTATGAGGAGTGCAATCTTGCTGTAGATCACAATATGCTCCTCATGAGTTTGATGAAGCGTGTGGCCCATAAGCATGGCTTCCGTGTGCTCCTTCACGAGAAGCCATTCGCTGGTGTGAATGGTTCGGGCAAGCACAACAACTGGAGCCTCTGCACTGATACTGGTGTTCTGCTGCATGCAGCAGGCAAGACTCCGGAGGATAACCTTCGCTTCGTAGTCTTCATCGTAGAGACCCTGATGGGTGTGTATAAGCACAACGGTCTGCTGAAGGCTTCTATCATGAGTGCAACCAATGCCCATCGACTGGGTGCTAACGAAGCTCCACCTGCCATCATCTCCTCTTTCTTGGGCAAGCAGCTCACTGATCTCTTAGACCATATAGAAAAGGCAGATAAGGAGGAACTCTTTGCATTGGCAGGCAAGAAGGGAATGGAACTGGATATTCCTGAGATTCCAGAGCTGATGATTGATAATACCGACCGCAACCGTACCTCTCCATTCGCCTTCACCGGAAACCGTTTCGAGTTCCGTGCCGTAGGTTCAGAGGCCAACTGTGCGTCATCTCTCATCGTACTGAATGCTGCCGTAGCTGAGGCGCTCGTTAACTTCAAGGCTCGTGTTGATGCTTTGATAGCAAAGGGTGAGGACCAGACTTCTGCTATTATAGATATTGTACGCGAGGATATCAAGACCTGCAAGCCTATCCGCTTCGATGGCAACGGCTATTCTGATGAGTGGAAGGAAGAGGCTCAGAAGCGAGGTCTGGACTGCGAGGCATCCTGCCCAGTGGTCTTTGACCGCTATCTGGATAAGGAAAGCATCGAGATGTTTGCCAAGACCAACGTGATGAGCGAGAGCGAGTTGAAGGCGCGTAACGAGGTGAAGTGGGAGACTTATACCAAGAAGATTCAGATAGAGGCTCGTGTGATGGGCGACCTGAGCATGAACCACATCATCCCAGTGGCTACCCACTATCAGAGCCGTCTGGCAAAGAATGTAGAGGGCATGATTCACATCTTCGGTGGCGAGGAAGGCAAGAAGCTGACTGCCCGCAACGTGAAGATTATCCGTGAGATAGCCGAGCGTACCGAGTCGATAGAGCGTGGTGTAGAGGCATTGGTAGATGCCCGCAAGGTAGCCAACAAGATAGAGAGCGAGCGCGAGAAGGCTGTGGCTTATCATGATACCGTGGCTCCAAAGATGGAGGAGATCCGTTATCAGATAGATAAGCTTGAACTCCTCGTAGCCGATGAACTTTGGACTTTGCCAAAGTATCGTGAGCTGCTGTTCATCAGATAATATTTCCTGGATTAGGAATTGAGATAGTAAAAAAAGAGTGCATTGTTTGTTACAGTGCACTCTTTTTTTGTTCCGTGAATATGGTAAAGTAGGTTAAAAGTAATATAAAGACATAAAGAAGAATACGAAAGTCTGTTGCCATACAGAATAGCAGAAGAACTAAAGAAATAAATCGGCAAATAACAACAACTATAAAAAGCGGCATCATAGAATCAGAGATGAAACTATGATGCCGCTAGTTTTTAACCTCC
>ENA-OPKX01000245-OPKX01000245.1-human-gut-metagenome-genome-assembly--contig:-NODE-245-length-14741-cov-2.267398_pt1 | contig 14741 bp, 9 predicted proteins | sample MGYA00241791_ERZ501709 | MGnify/ENA primary metagenome ERZ501709 (study PRJEB25962, sample SAMEA2042091) | human gut metagenome | biome: human gut; feature: human-associated habitat; material: faeces...
GAAGAATATGACGGCTGGATGGAGACGGTCTTCCGCCTGCGCGCGGAGGCCGTTGCTTCCGGCGGCGGAGGAAGTTCCAATCCTTTCAGACTCCGCAACTGGCTTGACGCGGAGGTGGCTTCATTGACGGCAATGCCATTCAAAGGCATTGAATATTACTGTGTTCCCGGCAGCGAGGTGCCAAAGCGCACCGCCGTCGCGATGTCCGGGTTCACTACTGATTTCATAAATGAATATGCCCCCGCTTTCTCAGGACGGATCCGCTATGTGGTGGCTCCGTCCCTGGACCAGTGCGAACGGATGTCCGGCTTTCTGTTCAACGCCTATTCCAACCCAATGATGTCCTCCGCTTCCGGAAAAGTTTCTGACAGAGTGTTTTACGGAAAGATTTTCGGCACGGATCTGATCCTGTCCAACTTTTACGATGACAGGCGCGACATCGCCCTTCTTATTCTGCGGTCAGCCTGGCCTAAAGCCCTGCCGATGGTGCAGGAAGGGATCGCCGCCTATCACGGCGGCTACATGGATCTGTCTTATTCGGATCTTAAGTCCTCTCTCCGTCGCTATCTTGCCACGAACAGGAATCTTGACCTGACGAGCGATGACAACTTCTACGACCTTTCGATCCCCGTTGCCGGCAGGGACGGTGTCACCGCCGCCGTGGTTCCGGTCGAAGGCCTGGTCGGAGCCGCCATTGTCGAATATTCATTGACGCAGTACGATCCCCGCAAGACTCGTGAGCTTCTTGGATGCCGGACTTACGCCGACATATTCAAAACCCTCTCCATCCCCGCATCCGACATCAACGATTTCATCCGCGGTGTTCTATAGGCATTGTCAGTCAAGATCCTTGATCATCCTGTCGTAGAGGTGGCCGAAGAACAGGGTCTCGCCGTCGGATCGGAATCCGAGGGCGGAGTAGTAGGTGAAAAGACGGGGCTTTATCTTATCGACAATCAGACTGATGCGAGGCAAGCCTTTCCTGCGGCCCTCCTCGATGCCATCCAGCATCAGCAGGTGGCCGATGCGGTCGGTCGTGCCGGAATGCTCGAATGTCATCTTGCGGAACTCCGGAAGGACGGCCATGCTGTCAAGGTAGAACTCACCTGGAAGGCACTCAGGCTCGGAGGCGTTGGCCTGATTGTTATCTGTTGTCTTCGATGCGTCTTCATCTGTTGAGGCGTTCTGCCGCGAGGAGCAAGAAAAACCGCTGCCCTCGAACACGGAATCCAGAAGGCTCCAGGTCAATTTTTTGACGGCCGGATAGTCATCTCCTGAATATGCCGTCAGCGAGCCGACAGCCTTGCCGTCTACACAGGCGATCCTGGTTCTGGCGAAGGAATAAAGCGTGTCCGGTCTGGCACAGATCGCCCCGAAAGCCCTGACAGCCTCCTCGACTCCCACTGACACGGCTCCGATTTCGATTCTCTGATCGGAATCGGAGCCTGGAAAAACATCATAACCCATTGCGGCAAGGACGTTCCTTGCGATGAACTCGCCGTCAGACGGACGGGCGTCACGGATGGTGAAATCCATAAAAGTCTAGTTTAATTGATGAACTGTGCTTTGAGAGCCTCCAGCTTCGCGTCGGCGTCAGGGCCTTTGGCTCCGAAGTAGAACTTGATCTTCGGCTCGGTGCCGGAAGGACGGACAGAGACGACATCTCCGGCCTCGTTGAAGAACTGGAGAACATTGGACTTCTGGAGTCCGGTCTTTTCCGGCTCGTTGTAGTCGATGACCTTGATGACCTTCGAGCCGACAATCTCCGCGGGAGGGTTCTGTCTGAAATCCGCCATGATTCTCTGTATCTCCTCGGCTCCGCTCTTGCCTTTGCGGACCAGAGAGACCAGCGACTCCTTGCGGTAGCCATATTCAGAATAGATTTTCTGGAGCAGTCCGTAGAGGGTCAGTCCCTGTTCGGCGGCCCAGGCGGCGCACTCGGCGACCATCACGCAGGCCACAGGAGCGTCCTTGTCGCGCACGAACTCGCCCACGTTGAAGCCATAGCTCTCCTCTCCTCCGCAGATGAACTCGCCCTTGCCCTCGTTCTCACGCACGATCTCCTCGATGTACTTGAATCCTGTCAGCACGTCGTAGCACCTCACGCCGAAGCCGCGGCCTATCTCGGCGATCAACTCTGTTGTGACGATGGTCTTGGCGATGTACTTCGTGGAATCCAGCCTGCCGAGTTCCTTCCAGCGGGTCAGGATGTAATATGTCAGGATGGAGGCCGTCTGGTTGCCGTTCAACCGCACCAGCCTGCCTTCGTTGTCGCGCACGGCGATTCCAAGCCGGTCAGCGTCAGGGTCGGACGCCATCACGAGATCCGCACCCTTCCTTTCGGCCATCTCAAGAGCCATCTGCATCGCGGCCGGCTCCTCAGGGTTCGGAGAGGCCACAGTCGGGAAGTCCCCGTCGCTGATGTCCTGATCGGGTACGTGGATAATGTTTTCGAAACCAAGACGTTTCAGCGCCTCTGGAACAATGCGGACACCCGCACCGTGAAGCGGAGTGTAGACAATCTTCATGTCCTTGTGTTTGGAGCGGGCCTCAGGGCTGAGGGTCAGCGAGAGGATGTCCGAGATGTAGGCGTCGTCCATCGCCTTGCCCATAAGCTCGACCTCACCGCAGCGCTCTCCTCTTTCGAACTTCACCTGCGAAGGCTCCGTCACCTTGTTGACCTCGTCGATGATCTCCTGATCGACCGGCGCTGTGATCTGCGCTCCGTCGGACCAGTAGACCTTGTAGCCGTTATATTCCTTAGGATTATGCGAGGCCGTGACCATCACGCCGGCGATGGCTCCCATCCTGCGGATCGAGTAGCTCAATTCCGGCGTAGGACGGAGATTGTCGAAGATGAACACATGCAGGCCATTGGCGCTGAATATGTCCGATGCGATCTTGGCGAACTGCTTGGAGTTGTTGCGGCTGTCATAGGAAATGCAGACGCGGATGTCATCGCCGGTCGCCTTTTTAAGAATATAGTTGGACAGCCCCTGGGTCGCCATGCCGACAGTATATTTGTTCATCCTGTTGGTTCCGACTCCCATGATGCCTCTGAGTCCTCCGGTGCCGAACTCCAGATTCTTGTAGAAAGCATCCTCGAACCCGGCCGGGTCGTTGTTCCGCAGTTCCAGAACCTTCATCTTTGTCTCGGGATCAAAATCCCCCTCCAGCCACTTCCTGGCGTTCTCATTGTAGTCCTGTGCCATAATTTATGCGTTAAATAATTTATCCTTCATGCGCTCTGTGCCCACAAGGATTACAAATTTACTCAAAAAATCGGCTTTTATTAAATGTTTAAAAACATAATGGTAAAGATTTGACAGTTTTTTCGGGGTATACGGACAGTAAGGGCGATCAGATTTTTTTATCTATTTTTGCAACAGTAATGGACAGTTTTGAGAAATTCATAGTTGAGAACGAGGCCGCGGACACGGTGCGCCTGGTGATGGCCCGGCGGGAATGGCCGGTTCCAGAGGATCCGTTTCTTGCGGGCATCGATGCGAAGACGTTGGTGGTCAACACAATCGAGGCGCGAAGGAAACTGCGGAAGAAGCTTCCGGAATGGGTGGCATGCACCGGGCTGGTCTACCCTTCTTCGCTGTGTGCGGAACAGTGCAGCTCTTCGGACACGGCGCGTTACAAGGCGGCGATCGTAAAAAGAATCTTTAATGAATATGTTGGTTCAGCCGCTTCGGCGGGTTCAGCGACCGAAAATAAAATGGTGACTGAGCCTGTCGAAGTGACCGGCGGAATCAGAAAGACCGGCAGGATCGCGGACCTGACAGGCGGGCTTGGAGTGGACTCGTGGGCGTTCGGTGAGGTGGCGGCGGAAGTGCTTTACAATGAGATGAATCCGGAACTTGCTGCGGCGGCGAGGCACAACTTCAAGGCTCTGGGAACCACTAACATATTCATAAAGAATTCTGAGGCGACGGCGGACTCGGTGGAAGGCATAATCGGGGACTTCTGGCCAGACATCATATTCCTTGATCCGGCGAGAAGGGACCTTGCCGGGAAAAAGGTCTTTCTGCTGGAGGACTGCTCGCCCGATGTGCTGAAAATGCTCCCGAAACTGCTTGGAATCAGTAGGTTCGTGTTCCTGAAGCTTTCCCCTATGGCCGACATAACGATGGTTGTCGAGAGGTTGGACAGGTCTTACGAGGCTTTTCTGCAAGCCACTTCCGGGGAGGGTTGGAACGGACAATGGGTGCGGGAAGTCCATGTGGTCGCCAGCGGCGGGGAGTGCAAGGAACTGCTGATCCTCCTGGACCGGGAATGGAACGGTGGTTATTCATTGACCTGTCGCGAGGATGGCAACACGCTGACATTCACTTCGAAAGAGATCGCCGGGGCGAAGGCGGCGCTTCCGGACTCGACATTTGCGAGGATCATCTTCGAACCGGGAAAGTCGCTGACCAAGGCCGGAGCCTTCAATGCGCTCTGCGAGAGGTTCAGCCTTGTGAAACTGGGACGTTTCACCCACCTTTATACCATCGGCGAGCCGCTGTCCGACAGCGAGTTGGAAGATCGTGTCAAGGAATTCAGAGACTTCGGCAAAGTCTACCGCGTGAAAGAAATCCTCCCTCTTGACAAGGCTTCGATCAAGGACATCGGTAAGCGCTATCCGCATTCCGAAGTCTCGGCGAAGAACATCCCAATGTCCAGCGATGAGCTGCGTTCCCGCCTGAAAGTCAAGTCCGGCAACGACGCCCACATCTTCGGAGTCCGTATCGAGACCCCATACAACCAGGACAACTATCTGATTGTGACTGACCCGGCCAGCCGCTGAGATTGCTCCTTCAAGGATCCAGCAGGCTACTGAGCCCGCCGGTCACTGAACCCGGCGAAGCGCCGGGAGCGGAATCTTGAAAAATACCAAAAGCGGGAGATCCAGAAAGACCTCCCGCTTTTGGGGAGCCACTCATCAGGCTCGAACTGACGACCTGCGCGTTACGAATGCGCTGCTCTACCGACTGAGCTAAAGTGGCTTGCTACATTTCTCTTGGAAATGGACTGCAAAGATAAGCAAAAATTTTTAACTTTGCACCATGTATTCAGACATTATCATCATCGGAGGCGGAGCGGCAGGACTTATGGCCGCCTACGGAGCCACCAAAGCGCTTCCCCTTGGGAGTTCAGCACGGATCACAGTACTTGAGAAGATGCCCCGGCCTGGCAGGAAAATCCTGTTCACGGGCAAGGGACGGTGCAACTTCACCAATCTGAAGGACTGGAACGAGTTCTCGCAGCACATCCGCACCAATCCTAATTTCGTCAAGCCGGCGTTCTACAACTTCACTCCGGAGAACACGATTGATTTCCTTGAGAGCAACGGTCTGGAGACCGTCGTGGAAAGGGGGGACAGAGCGTTTCCATATTCACACAGGGCTTCGGACGTGCTGGACACCATCGTCGAGGTGGTGCTGCGCCGCGGCGTGACGCTGCTGACCGACAGGGAAGTGACGGATGTCCTGCCGGGCTTCTCGATCCGATGCGCCGATGGCGAGACATTCGAGTGCTCTAAACTGATCATCGCGACGGGAGGACTTTCCTATCCGGGAACCGGCTCGACCGGCGACGGGTACGGATGGGCAAGGCTTTTCGGCCACAATGTTATCCCATGCTTCCCGTCGCTGACAGCCCTGGTTCCGAAGGGCTACAAGATCATCGACAGGCCGGAGACGGATCTGAAGGGACATGTTCACAGAGAGACTCCGATGACCGGCAGCGGCGAGGCTCTCAGAGGCGCCAAACTAAAGAATGTAAACCTTACGGTGACATTCGACGGCTCGAAATCGGAGACGGAGTTCGGTGATGTGGACTTCACGGACGGCGGTATCGAGGGGCCGATCGGCTTCCAGGTCAGCCGCAAATGTGTGAAAGCCTTGATGAACGGCGGAAAGGTGATGTTCTCGCTGGATCTTAAGCCGGGTGTGCCGCAGGAGGAGCTCAGCAGCCGCATCAAGACCATCTGGCAGGAGATCAAGAACGATCCCCGCACCCGTCAGTGGAAGGATGGCCGCGGACTGAACGGCAAGGAAATGTACAGGATCCTTCTTGGAAAGCTGATGCCGTGGGAACTCATCCCCGGCTTCCAGGCGTGGAATCCCGACATCATGAAGGTCGATCTGAAGAAGTCTGAATATGCCCCGTCAAGGAACCGCCGTTTCAGCCGCCAGCCGAGGCGCTACTATGACATCGACCTTGACCTGCTGGCCAAGACATTGAAGGATTGGAGGTTCGAGATAATCGGCTTCGTGGGCTACGAACGCTGTGTCATCACGGCTGGAGGAATATCCACGGACGAGGTGATGCCGAAGACGATGGAGTCACGCCTCAAGCCCGGCCTCTACCTTTGCGGCGAGGTTCTCGACATGGACTGCGACACCGGCGGCTACAATCTCCAGTGCGCCTTCTCCACCGGCTACCTTGCCGGCGAGTCAGCGGCCAAGTCTCTGAATATTCCAGGACAGTATTAGGCTAATAAACCCCGGAGCCGAGCATCTCGTCATCGGCTGAGTACCAGGCGGCGAACTGGCCGTCGGAAATGCCGCGTTGCGGGATGTCGAAGAGGATGAATATGCCGTTCGGCCTCTTGATCAGGAATGCGTCCTGAAGTGGTTGGCGGTAACGGATGCGGACCCGGTAGCGGCGGATCTCGCCGTCGGCCATCGCGAGGTCTGTCCTGATCCAATGAATATCTTGGGACGCGATCCGTAAACAACTGCGTGACAACCCCTTGTGCGTGTGGCCTTCGCCGACATAGATGATGTTGCGAGGCACGTCCGTGGCAATCACAAAAATGGAGTCCTTGTGACCTCCGATGTTGAGGCCTTTCCGTTGGCCGATCGTGTAGAACTGCGCGCCGTCATGCCGCCCGACAATCTTCCCGAACGGATTGTCCTTGTACCGTGTCTTCTTGATGTGCTTTTTCCCAGCCCGGTAGGTCTCCGTCTCGAACTTGATGTCATCGTACCGTATCGGTTCTGACAACCTCATCAGTTCCTCATCGCTTAACCTGGCGATTTTTTCCACATCGAAGTCATTCCGGTGCGATAACCCTCCGGTTGGAGTGGATGTGGTTCCGCACCCGTGGCCGCCCGTGGCCTCGTGAACGGGTGGCTCGCCGCAGGCGAGACAGGATGGAGCGCGAAACGCGGAAGGTGCGGGGCCACTTTCACTCCAATCGGCCTTTCCTGTAGATTTAGCCACTTCGACAGGCTCAGTGGCCGGACTGTTACTGTCAGTGACCCGGCGGTTGTTGAACGACTTCCCGCCGGAATCCTCGGAGGTATATTCAGTGATCATCATTGGCTCGCCTGGAGTCTCCAGCAGCGAGGCGAGGGTGTCGTGGATGAACCGATATTGCTCGCTTTGAGCGTAGTAGGCATCGTACACCTCCACCACGTCGCCCTCCGCAGGCTTGAGCTTCTGCTGAAGGAATGTCGGGAGATCCACCTTCCCGACGAAGCATATTCCCTGGGAATCCTTCTTGTCGGCTGACGGAAGGTCGGCCTGGCGGGCCAACTCCCTGACTTCCGGCTTCGTCAGGTGGCCGATCGGAAAGAGAGCCTTGCCGAGCTGCTCCTGACTGAGCTGGCAAAGGAAATAGCTCTGATCCTTGTTCGGATCTACCCCTTCAAGTAACCTCCACTGAGGCTGGCCGTCAATCATGACCTGCCTGCCGTCAGCGTCCAGCAGCGGGACGCGGCGGCAATAATGGCCCGTAGCGACCATGTCGACCCCAAGCTTTCCGGCGGCCTTGAGGAAAGCGTCGAACTTGATCTCGCGGTTGCACAGAACGTCCGGATTAGGGGTACGACCGGCGGAATATTCATTGAACATGTAGTCCACCACCCTCTGGCGGTACTCCTTCGATAGATCGACGAAATAGAACGGGATACCGATCTTGCGGGCGACCATCTCCGCCACGAAGCGATCCTCCTCCCACTCGCAGTCCCCGTGCAGCGTGGCGTCCGCGTCGTGCCAGTTCTGCATGAACATGGCAAACACATCATAGCCCTGCCGCTTCAGAAGCAGAGCGGCGACACTGGAGTCAACTCCTCCCGAAAGACCGACGCAGATTCTCATAACTTACTTCTTCTCTCGCTTATAGGCGATTACGTCCTATTAAATGTATCTTACGTTCCAAGTGACTGCCCACTGAAAATCACTTTACGTTACCCCAACCCTAAATCCCTTCCCTCGGGGAAGGGACTTGCTTTCACCGCAGGCGGTGAAGAGGCTTCGTGCGATAAGGGCCTACAAATTTACTCAAATGCTTGAATATGCACAATTTTTGCTAACTTTGAATGATGTTACACAAAACCACTGAACATGAAAGCAGTAAAGCTGGACATAAACTACACAGAATATTCCTCCGCCGAGGAAATGAATCCTCAGGACAGGCAACTTGTCGAGGCTGCCATCGAGGCTCAGAAAGGCTCCTACGCTCCATATTCCAGATTCAACGTCGGCGCCGCCCTTCGCCTGGAGGACGGGACGATCGTGAAAGGCGCCAATCAGGAGAATGCCGCCTACCCTTCCGGCCTTTGTGCGGAAAGAACCGCGATGTTCTCAGCCAGCGCCAATTATCCAGGTAAGGCCATGGTTTCCCTGGCAATCGTCGGTGGCTTTGAGGGAACGGTCAGCGACGGCCCGTGCTCGCCTTGCGGCGCATGCCGTCAGGTGATGGCCGAGTACCAGACTTTGTCCGGCCAGGCGATGAGCGTGATCATGTACGGAACAAAGAAAACGTGGAAATTTGACAAAGTGGACGACATCCTGCCATTCATTTTTGACAGTTTCAACGAAAAGTAGTATATTTGCAGTCAGGGAAAGTCGTACACGACCAGCTCCCTCTGAATTCCCCCAGGGTCGGAAGGCAGCAAGGGTAGGAGGTCGTAGCGGTGCGATGTACTAAGCTTTCCCTTTTTTTGTACCCTATTTTGAATATTCCGGATCCCTCTCCCTGCGCTTCGGCGGTTCAGTTATCGGCGGGCTCAGCGGCTGGCTGCGTCAGAGGTTCTGTTGTCGAAGTACCGAACCGCGGAAGGCTTAGATCACGCGCATCTTGGCGTATTTCAGGAGCAGGAGTTTCTCGCCGTAGGAGTCGAAGGCGATTTTGGCCTTGAGGTCGGGGGCGGTGCCGGTGATCTCAAGGATCTTGCCTGGGCCGAAGCGGTTGTGCTCGATCCGCTGGCCGGTCTTGAAGTCGGTCATCGGAGCCGGGACAAAGTCGGCGTCGGAGATCTTCGGAGGGAGAGGACGGTTGCGCAGGGCCTCGATCCTGGAGGCTGTCGGGCTGGCCGCCGAGGTCTGCCTGCTCTCGTACCTGACACTGCCGGAAGAACCGTAGGGATTGCCTCCGCCCATACCGAATCTGTTGGCAGGGCGGCCATTGCCTCCGGAGTACCTGCCTGAGCCTGTGCCATGGCTACCGCCGAACCTGCCTGAACCTCCGCCGTAATTGCCGCCGGAGTACCTGCCTGAACCACCGCCTGAGAAGCGGTCGGAGCCATGACCGGAACCGAATCCGCGCGAGCCGAAGCCACCGAAGCCAGGGAAGTCGTCATCGGTGGTGGAATCCGCGAAGTCGTCGTTCCTCAGAGGATTGGCGACATATTCAGAATCAATTTCCTTGATGAAGCGGCTCGGGGAGTTTGACTCGTGCTTGCCGTTGCGCATCCTGGTGTTGGCGAACGAGAGGCAGACGGCCTTCTTGGCGCGCGTCATCGCAACGTAGAAAAGGCGGCGCTCCTCCTCGATGTCGGCAGGGGAGGCCAGCATGCCTCCGGTCGGGAACAGATTCTCCTCCAGACCGGCCACATAGACATAGGGGAACTCAAGACCTTTGGCCGAGTGCACCGTCATAAGGGCGATCTTGTTGTTGGTGTCCTCCTCGTCCTCCACGTCCACATTGGAAAGCAGGGAGATGTTCTCCAGGAAATCTCCCAACGTGAACACAGGGTAACTGACCTCCGTGTCCTCCTCGGCCTCTCCCTCGACGATGAGGTCGCGGAGATATTCATCCCTCCTTTCCTCGATGAAATGGGTGACACTGTTGATGAGTTCCTCGATGTTGGAGGCCCTGGACTGAGCCTCGATGGACGGGTCGTTCTTGTGGAAGGCGTACAGGCCGCAGGCGTTGGAGATGCCCGTGGCAAGCTCGTCGGCGTTGGTCGAGGCCACCTTCGACGCGAATCCGTCGATCATCTCACAGAATGAGCGGATCTTCGCGACGGCGGCCTGCTTGAGGCCGAACTCGGCGAACCTTTCTGAATATGCCGCCTTGAACAGCGAGCATTTCAGGTCGTAAGCCAAGGCTCCCAGGGCGTTGAGCGATGTCTCGCCGATGCCCCTGGACGGGGTGTTCACTATCCTCTTGAAGGACTCGTCGTCGTTGACGTTCACGACCAGTTTCAGGTAGGCCATCATGTCCTTGACCTCGGCTCTGTCGAAGAAGGAGTTGCCGGAGTAGATCATGTAGGGAAGGTTCCTCTTCCTCAAAGCCTCCTCCAAGGCCCTTGACTGGGAGTTCGTCCTGTAGAGAATGGCGAAATCCTGGTACCGAGCATGGTCGGACTGCATCCTCTCCACAATCCCGGAGGCGATGGCGACAGCCTCGTCCTGCTCCGACCAGCTTTTCAGCAGTCGGATCTTCTCACCTTCCTCGCCGACGGCCACACATGTTTTCGGGATTCTGTTCTCGTTTTTGGCTATCAATGAGTTGGCGGCGTTCACGATGTTGGCCGTCGAGCGATAGTTCCTCTCAAGTCGGAAGATCTGACTCTCGGGGAAGTCCTTTTTGAAATTAAGAATATTCTCGATCTTGGCCCCGCGGAATGCGTAGATGGACTGCGAGTCGTCACCCACCACACAGAGGTTGCGGTGCCTCTCGGTCAACTTCTTCAGGATCAGGTACTGGGCGAAGTTCGTGTCCTGATACTCGTCCACGAGAATGTAGTCAAAGCGGGCGGCGATGGCCTCCTTCGCCTCGGGAAAGTCCCGAAGCAGGATGTTCATGTTCAGTAATATGTCGTCGAAGTCCATCACTCCCGAGTTCTTGCACTTCTCGGCGTAGCGGGAGTAGATGTCGCATATTCTTGGCTTGCGTGCGTGGGTGTCGTTGATGATCGCCTGCTGGTTGTTCCGATAGGCGGCGGCGGTGATGAGGTTGTTCTTGGCCATGGATATTCTTGAAAGGACATCCTTCGGCTTGTAGGTCTTGTCATCCAGCCCGAGTTCCTTTATGCAGGCCTTTATGCCGCTCACCGAATCGCTGGTGTCGTAGATGGTGAAAGTGGAAGGGTAGCCGAGCAAGGCGGCATATTCCCTTAGAAATCTTATGAATATGGAGTGGAAAGTTCCCATGTAGAGCCTTCTGGCCTTCCTTTCCCCGACCATCACGGCGATTCTTTCCTTCATCTCGCTGGCCGCCTTCTTCGTGAAGGTCAATGCCATGATCCTCGCCGGATCACATCCCCTCTCAAGAATGTAGGCGATCCTGCTCGTCAACACCCTTGTCTTCCCGGATCCCGCACCAGCCACAATAAGCACCGGTCCGTCCACACTGCCGACCGCCTTCTTCTGCTCGGCGTTCAGCCCTTCAAAAATAGCGCTTTCTTTATTTTCCATAACGGGTACGAAATTACGGAAAATTTCCCAATAGTAAGTACTAAGTAATCCTTAAATATGAAGCCTGCGCCAAGGAATGTCTTTCCGCCGGCATAGTGCCGTTTGTCATTATCATTATAGATGGCCGGAAGTTTTAATTATTTTAGAGGTCTTCAGAATTGGCCAGATCAGTTGAACAAAAACATCAAGATCGACACCCAAAAACTTAATGCGCTTACAAAGGCGCAGGAAGATGCTGCCAAGAAGCACGATGAAGCGGAATCGTTGTGATTCTGTAGCTTACGATTGCCTTCTGGATGGTCTTGCTGTGCGGACATATTCATGATTCCTGTGAATGCCTGTTTTCCTTTAAGGTTTTTATTAGGATTTCGCGGAAACTTAAGGAAAATATCGGAAAAATGAACCACCCCTGAAAGTCCGCACAGGAAAGCCAATGCCAACAACTGCAATATGATTTCGGAATTGCTGGGATAATTGCTATATTTGCAGGTTGTAATTTAAATGTGATTGCAATACAGTCAACACTTATTATATGTCAAACATCATCGATTTGAAAAAGGGTCTGAATATTCCGATAAGCGGAGTTGCGGCCCTAGAAGCAAAGAAGACGATCGTGCCTGACACAGTTGCCATCAAACCCACGGATTTCAAGGGGTTGTCCCCGAGACTTCTCGTGAAGGAAGGTGACAAGGTTCTGGCAGGATCCCCTGTTTTGGCAGACAAGCAGCACCAGGACATTCTCCTGACCTCACCGGTAAGCGGAACGGTCGCGGAGATCGTCAGGGGAGAGAAGAGAAAGCTCCTTGCTGTGCTCGTGAAAGCCGACGGCTCCAATGAGGCCGTGGATTTCGGAGCGAAGAACCCTTCCGGCATGAAGGCCGAGGAGGTCAAGGAGACCCTTCTCAAGAGCGGTCTGTGGCCATTCATCATTCAGAGGCCTTATGGAATCATCGCCGATCCGGCTTTGACCCCTAAGGCTATTTTCGTGTCCGCATTCTCGACGGCTCCTCTCGCGGCTGACGCGGAGTTCGCCTTCAAGGATGAGGTTGCCGCGATCCAGGCTGGTGTCACAGCCGTTTCAAAGCTCGCCAAGGTGCATGTCTGCGTGAACAGCGAGGCCTCGGCCTTCGCCAGGCTCACGGACACCACCGTCCACATGGTGAACGGCAGAAAGCATCCGGCAGGTAATGTCGGCGTGCAGATCAGCCACATCTCTCCGATCAAGAAGGGTGAGACTGTCTGGACTTTGTCCCTGCTCGCGCTTGCCGCCATCGGCAAGCTCCTCAAGACCGGCAGGATCGACCTTACCCGCAAGGTGGCCGTCACCGGACCGGTTGTCAAGGACGCTTCCTATGTCGTTACCCTTCCAGGAATGCCTGTCAAGGCTCTCAAGGGATTCTATGACGACAGCGTGGAGACACGTTTCGTCAGCGGCGACGCGCTTTCCGGCGAGAATGTCGGCGAGAACGGCTATCTCGGATTCTTCGACAATCAGGTCACTCTCCTGAAGGAAGGTCGTGAGAGAGAGGTTCTCGGCTGGGCGAAACCGTTCAGGTTCAACCAGTTCAGCTCATCGATGACATATTTCTCATGGCTTTTGCCAAAGAAAAAATACAACATGGACACCAACACCCACGGCGGTGTGCGCGCGTTCGTGGTTTCAGACGTATATTCAAAGGTTCTCCCTATGGATCTGTTCCCTGTCTATCTGATCAAGGCCTGCCTTGCCGGCGACATCGAGAAGATGGAGCAGTTCGGAATCTATGAGGTTCTTCCTGAGGACTTCGCCCTGTGCGAGTTCGTGGATCCTTCAAAGAACGACATCCAGGCTATCATCACCAAGGGAATCGACCTCATGATCAAGGAAATGGCTTAAAGGATTATCGCTATGGAAGAAAACACAGTAAAACCAGGCCTTTTTGAAAAAGGCGGTAAGTTGGGGTGGCTGCATTCTACATGGGATGCCTTTGACACCTTCCTCCGGGTTCCTGCGACAGTGACCGCCAAGGGCGCTCATGTCAGGGATGCCGTTGACATCAAGAGGATCATGATCATCGTCGTGCTGGCCGTGGTTCCCGCCGCTCTGTTCGGTATGTGGAATGTCGGCTACCAGCACAATCTCGCAGTCGGAGACCTTCCGGGATTCTGGAACCAGTTCTTCTGGGGACTTCTGAAGGTTCTCCCTCTCTACCTTGTCTCCTACATCGTAGGTCTCGGCATCGAGTTCGCCTCAGCCCAGATCAAGGGCGAGGAGGTCAACGAGGGCTACCTCGTGTCCGGTATGCTGATACCGCTGATCGTCCCTGTGGACGTTCCGCTCTGGATGCTTGCCATCGCCGTGGCCTTCGCGGTCATATTCGGTAAGGAAGTTTTCGGCGGTACGGGAATGAACTTCCTGAACCCGGCTCTCCTCTGCCGTGCCTTCCTGTTCTTCTCCTACCCGAGCGCAATGTCGGGATCAGAGGTCTGGGTAGCGCCACGCTGCGGAGCCGACGCCATCTCCGGCGCCACACCTCTTTCCTACATGTCTGACGGACAGGGCGCTCTTGAGGCGATCAACAATGCCGGCTACAGCTTCTGGAATATGTTCTCCGGAATCATCCCTGGCTCTGTCGGCGAGACTTCCGTGATCGCTATCCTCATCGGTGCCGTCATCCTCATCTGGACCGGTGTCGCAAGCTGGAAGATCATGGTTTCATCCGTGGCTGGCGCCCTTCTCGTAGGCTGGCTCGGCAATGTCGGTGGAGTGACTGACGTTCCTGCTTACTATCAGCTTGTTATGGGTGGTTTCGCTTTCGGTACTGTCTTCATGGCCACCGATCCTGTCACCTCCGCCCAGACCGAGACCGGAAAGTGGATCTACGGATTCCTTATCGGCGCTCTCTGCGTGGTTGTCAGACTCTTCAACCCTGGCTACGCCGAGGGTATGATGCTGGCCATCCTTCTTATGAACACCTTCGCTCCGCTGATTGACCACTATGTCACATCAACGGCCACCGGCAGAAGGGCAAAAAAGGTAACAATCGCTTAATCATCAAGGAATATGAATACTAACGGTAACGCATACACAGTAATCTACACGACGACTGTCGTGACCC
>ENA-OPKX01000247-OPKX01000247.1-human-gut-metagenome-genome-assembly--contig:-NODE-247-length-14676-cov-3.215922_pt1 | contig 14676 bp, 8 predicted proteins | sample MGYA00241791_ERZ501709 | MGnify/ENA primary metagenome ERZ501709 (study PRJEB25962, sample SAMEA2042091) | human gut metagenome | biome: human gut; feature: human-associated habitat; material: faeces...
TCAAAACAAAAGCTCAAATCTGCTATTTTTTGCTTTTTTAGTCATTCTTTTTCTTGAAAAATCCTTGATATGTTTGTTGATTTCAAAAATAATTATTACCTTTGCCACAGAAAATTAGCCTAAGATATTGTGTGCGGTATAAATAACCGCTTTCAGATATACAACAACTGTTTTCAATAAAATAACTACGTTAACGAACCGACAATTAGACATCAGGTTTATCTTCACTTCGGTGCAGGAAGTATTGGCTCACACCAATAGTATGGTGGAGGAGCTGTTGCGCAGAATTGTGAAGAAGTACGCAGCGCTCAAGAGGCGTTGCGAGCAGAAGAAATGTCTGTTGGCGTTGAGTGTGGCTTGGGCCTTGGCGGGCGAGGCTGCAGGCGGTAATGAGGCTGTGTTTGAGCATATTGACGAGTCGATTCATGCCCGTCAGAGTATGGATGGACAGTATCTGCTGCCTTCCGCTTCGCTGATGGGTTGCTATCCTATTATGGTGCAGGGCGATCCTTTCGTGTTTGATTCCGAGGGTACTACGATGGAGATGATCATGTGGGATTTCTATGCGGTGCTGATAGAGCATGCGTGGGCGCCAGGTACCATCGGGCAGTTCTTCTATGATGTGGCTGATGAGCATCAGTGGAAGGCTTATGAAGTGGAGTCTCAAATGCTGCGCGAAAAATCTGCCTCTCCAGCCTTCAGTTCTGATTCTCCAGCCTTCAGTTCAGATTCTCCAGCCTTTTGTTCAGAGTCTCCTGCCTTCAGTTCAGACCCTCCTGCCTTTAGTTCAGACCCTCCTGCGGTTCCAAATATTTCAGAAGGAATAACTTGGGAATCCTGGAGCGAAACTCAGGAATATCTGATGGAGATGAGAGTGGAACTTGTAAAAAGTATTCGAAATATCAATCAGGTTATAGAAAATATGAATCATTATATCAAAAATAATACAATTATGACGAATGACAACGCACAAGTAAACAATCAGGTTTCAAGCGATGCCCTGGGCGGCATCCACATTCATTTCGGCGGTTCCTTTACCAATTATGGTACCTTGACCGGCAATGTAGTGAATCACAACTATCCTTCTGGTCAGCAGAATCCGTCTCAGAACGAGCAGCAGTCTCAGAATGCTCCTCAGTCTCAGAATGAGCCGCAGAATCCGTCTCAGAACAATCAGAAAACGGATTATGCCGGTTCTTCTGTATCTGCAACATCTTCAGCTTCTGGAGCATCCTCGGCCCCAGTTCCATCTTCAGCTTCTGGTGCATCCTCGACTCCAGTTCCATCTTCAGCTTTTGATTCATCCTCTATCTATTCAGTGCTTATGAGCGCGAAAGGCAGGCGCATACTGGATGCATTGCGGGATATCCATATTCTCGACGAGCATTATGCGCCCGTAAATCTGTCGTGGGCGGAGATGGGGTATCTGGCTTATCAGATAGCATTCACGCTGGCGATAGATAATCTCTGGCAGGTGATGGGAGGCTTCTGGGGAAAGAATTCCAATTCGCTCAGAAGCGGATACAATCGGGCCAGACAGATGCCCAGCATTTCTGCCTTTGACGACCGGATCAAGGAGATTTTCAGATAAGCTATCCTGATTTTTCTGCCTGATTATAGCTTTATCCAGTCTGTTTTTCGATTTTTCAGCCTGATTTTCATAGTTCGGACAACTTTTTTTAGTACTATGTAGTACGACCGTACCAAGTACGTACTAAATAGCTTTGATTTTTTCGCAGTACCTTTGCCCACGGATTTCAGAACAAGCCGAGTTCTGAGGTTCGTGGGCTTTTCGTGTTATGCCTTGTTGGCAGAATTTCGGAGAGTATCCACCCGCTCTTTTACAAGGTTGATACAAAATAAAAAAAATAAAATGTGATGACATATCTTTTATGTTTTCATATTTGTAATAACATGAATTATTAATACATTAAATTTCAATAAAGCTTATGACAAAATATCATTTTATTGCTCGCGGCAGTCTGGCCGTGGAGCTCAACAATGCCATTCATGTGATGGTATTCGATAATCCTGAGTTTGGTCAGGTACGTACGATACTTAATGAAAAGGGAGAACCGCTTTTCTGTAGTAAGGATGTTTGCGATGCGCTTGGGTATTGCAGATCCAATCAGGCTGTATATCAGCACGTTAACGAACATGATGCTGTGAAACACTGTATCGCCTCCAAGATCCGGGTGAGCTATAGCCACCGCAGAGAAGTGATTCAGAACCGACTGATGATCTTCGTGAATGAGAATGGACTCTACTCCCTCATCTTCGGTTCTAAGAAGAAGAGTGCCCAGCGATTCAAACTCTGGGTTACCTCCGTGGTGCTACCTCAGATACGCAAGACGGGCGGTTATATCCCGGTGAACCAGGGCGACACGGAGGAGGAGCTGCGCCAAAAGGCGGAAAGCGTCTTCAGGAAAACCGAAAATATCCTGAGGAGCACCATCGAGGAGAAGACGAAACTCATCGCCGAACAGGATGAGCGCATCAGGCAGCTCAACGAGAAGGTGGGGCAGCAGGTGGTGAAAATCCAGAAGAGTGCCGAGGAGATTCTCTCGCTCGAAGGGGATATCGACCGACTGATGCCGAAGGCTTTCTATGCCGACAATGTGCTCGACTCCATCTCCTGTTTCACCACCACTCAGATAGCCAAGGAACTCGGGATGACTGCCCAGGAACTGAACCGTGCGCTCTGTTCCCTCCATGTGCAGTATTATCAGAGCGGTCAGTATCTGCTCTATGCCCACTATGCCCATCAGGGTCTTGCCAAGAGCCGTACGAGATATGGCACGGAGGAGGTTTATGGGGGCTGCGGCCAGTATGCTGCTGAAGCGGGATCTCGCGTGAAAACCCAGATGTATCTCGTCTGGACAGAGAAGGGTCGCCGCTTTATCCACGACCTGGACCGAAGTCGCCTCCGCCTCTTGGGTTCTTATTCCGATAAGGGTTAAATCTTGTTAGTTTCATTCATTGGATTTTTTGTTCATCGGATGACACGGAATTAATTCGGAGATTTCCTGCTGGGGCGATTACTCACGGATTTTCGCGGATGCGACCTGTTCGGTCGTTGCAGATACCCCCTGAGAGTGGAATATGTCCCACAGATTTCACAGATATACACAGATTTTTCGTGCTTCAATTTCCTTCCCTTCCATCTCTTTCCTCCATTCTCATTTTTCACTTCTCACTTCTCATTTCTCATTTCTCACTTCATTATCCCTTTTTACTTTTTTACCTTTTAAAAAGCCGCTGCCAAAAAATAGAGAAAAATAAGCAAAATATAAAGCGGAAATAGCATTATTTTTTTTACTTTTGCAGAGAAATTCTAAAATTTATAATAAATGTCTGAAAAGACAATCTACTGATGAGAAAAAGACAATTATATATTCTTTCGCTTCTTTCTGTCTTCTGCGCATTTGGAAATAATTGCGTTTATGGACAGAACAGTAATGCATTTGGGCAGAAATCTTCACAATTCCCGATGGAACGCCTCGACCGTGGACTGGTGGCTTTGCCGGCTGCCGGAAAGGGAATCTATCTCAGTTGGCGACTCCTCGGTACAGACAGCAAGAATGTCTGTTTTGATATAGAGCGGGATGGAAAAGTGATTGCTCATCATGTCCGGGCGACCAACTTTACTGATGTAAAGGGCTCTCCTGCACATTCTTATCGCGTGATTACTTATCAGGATGAGCCGAAGATGGATGCACAGATGCAACGGGAGGTTTCTAAACCAGTGAAGCCTTGGACTGATCTGTATAAGTCGCTGCCAATCAACCGCCCTGAGGGTGGCACTGCTCCAGATGGCAGGGTCTATACCTACACTCCGAACGACTGTAGCGTGGGCGACGTGAATGGTGACGGTGAGTATGAATTGATAGTGAAATGGGACCCTTCCAACTCTCACGACAATTCCCACGATGGCTATACAGGCGATGTGATTCTTGATTGTTATAAGTTCGACGGAACCCAGCTATGGCGCATCAATCTTGGCAAGAATATCCGTGCTGGAGCCCACTATACTCAGTTCTTGGTTTTCGACTTTGATGGCGATGGGAAGTCTGAAATGATTTGCAAGACTTCGGCTGGGAGTATCGATGGACAGGGCAGGTTTGTTAGCGAATCGGCTACTGATACAGAGATTCGTTCGCTCGATAATGCGGCTGATTATCGCAACAATCGTGGACGTATCAAGAATGGTCCGGAACTGCTCACGGTCTTCAATGGCGAGACGGGGAAGGCGATGCATACCATCTGGTATAATCCTAACAGAGCTTTCGGTGTGGGCAGGCAAGTGGCTGAGGGTGAACGACTTGAGGCTGATGGCTTCCCTGCTTATTCGTCTGTTTGGGGCGATCAGGCCAACTATGGCAACCGTGGCGAAAGATACCTCGCTGGCGTGGCTTATCTTGATGGAGCTGCCCATCGGCCGAGTGCCGTGATGTGCCGAGGATACTACACCCGTTCTTATCTCTGGGCAGTGGATTTCGATGGTAAACAACTGACGACGAAGTGGTTGCATGCTTCTCTCACTCCTCATGACTGGGTGGTGATGGATGGCGAAGGCAAGGTAATCAAGGAGGCGCATGGGCTCTCTGCAACGGCCTTTGCACAGGGTGCTCATAGCTTGGCTGTAGGAGATGTGGATGGTGATGGATGCGACGAGATTACTTATGGTTCGGCTGCCATCAATCACGATGGAAGTCTGTTGTATTCCACAGGGCTCGGTCATGGTGATGCGCTCCATCTCTCTGATCTCGACCCAGACAGACCGGGTTTGGAAGTCTTTATGGTACACGAAGAGCGGCCTTATGGTTCTGATTTCCGGGATGCCCGTACTGGCGAGATTCTCTACCGCACGCTGGATAGAGACGATACCGGAAGGGGTGTGGCTGCGGATATTGACGGGCGCCATCGGGGCTTCGAAATGTGGAGCCTGGACAGAAGGGAAGTAAGGGATTGTCATGGAAAAGTGATTGCTGACGATCCTTCTCAAATGCCGGCGATGAACTTCAGAATCTACTGGGATGGCGACCTGCAGGACGAACTGCTTGCCAACGGTCGCAGACCGCATTTTGCTCCGTACTTGCAAAAATGGAACGGAAAGAAGGCGGTGCCGCTGCCTTTGAGCAACGGAAAGCATCTCTGCGAAATGGGGCATTCTGTGAGCAACAACTGGACGAAGGCTACGCCTAATCTGCAGGCTGATATCTTCGGTGACTGGCGTGAGGAGGTGATCTACTGGGACGAGAGCGATGCCTCTCATCTGAATATTTTCACTACGAATATCCCGACGGAATACCGCATTCCTACGCTCATGCACGATCATATCTATCGCCTGAGTGTGGCTTGGCAAAATGTGGGTTACAACCAGCCGCCACATCTCGGTTTTTATTTAGAGGAGAAAGATTGGAAAATCAAATAAAGTCTTTAAAGGGGAAGCCTAAGTGAAAAGTTGGTGAACTCTGATGAAGCCAAAGTGAAAAGTTGGTGAACTTGAAAGGGAACTAAAGTGAAAAGTTGGTGAACTTGAAAGGGAACCTAAGTGAAAAACTGGTGAAAAATAGAAAATAAAAATATAAATAAATAATGAAAAGAATATTGTTTGCAATGTCGCTGATGGCGGCAACAACTGCTTCTTTTGCCCAGGTGGCAAAACCGATGGAAGATGTAAACCATGTGATTGACAATACAGTGGACAGTCTCAACAAGGCGATGACCGCCCGCATTGTTCCTGGAACCAGCAGAAAGGGCAACAATCCTGTACTCTTCCTGATAGGCAACTCTACCATGCGCAACGGTACGCTCGGCAATGGTAACAACGGCCAGTGGGGCTGGGGCTACTACGAACATGAGTTCTTTGACGAGAATAAGATTACGGTAGAAAATCAGGCGCTCGGAGGCATGAGCAGCCGTACTTTCTACAACCGTCTCTGGCCAGATGTGCGCAAGGGAATCAAGGCTGGCGACTGGGTGATCATCTCTATCGGGCATAATGATAACGGTCCTTACGATAGCGGTCGTGCGCGTGCCAGCATCCCTGGAATCGGCAAGGATTCGCTCAATGTCACCATCAAGGAGACGGGCGTGAAGGAGACCGTCTATACCTACGGCGAGTATATGCGCAAGTATATCAACGACTGCAAGGCGCTCGGTGCTCATCCTATCCTGATGTCGCTTACTCCTCGTGATGCCTATGATGAGAATGATAAGATTGTGCGCGTGAATAAGACTTTCGGTCTCTGGGCGAAGCAGGTGGCAGAGCAGGAGGGCGTTCCTTTTGTAGATTTGAATGAGATTTCGGCTGCCAAACTCGACAGTTACGGTCATTGGAAGGAGAAGTATCACTTCTTCAAGGACCATATCCATACCTCCCGTTTCGGAGCGATGATGAATGCCCGTTCGGCCGCTGAGGGATTGGCAGAGAGTAAGGACCCAAGTCTGGCTCCGTTGCAGGCGATGATGATCAATGTGGCTCTGCCGGTGGAGAATTTTCAGCGAGAGAAGGGCAAGCCGGTGGTTTTCTTTACTGGCGACAGTACCGTAAAGAATGCTGACAAGGAAGAGGATGGTATGTGGGGCTGGGGTTCTCAGGCTTATACCATTTTCAATCCTAAGAAGATTACTTGTGTGAATGCTGCCAAGGCGGGTCGCAGCAGCCGTTCCTACCTCAATGAGGGCAGATGGGAGAAGGTGTACAACAGTCTGCAGCCGGGCGACTACGTGCTCATTGAGTTCGGTCATAACGACATCTGTTCCTTGACCGATAAGAAAATGCGCGGTTCCATTCCTTGTGCCAAGGATACCTGCAATGTCTATCAGATGCAGGAGAGCAAGCAGTTTGAGGTAGTTTATTCTTTCGGCTGGTATCTGAAGAAGTTCATTCAGGACGTTTACGAGAAGGGCGCTCATCCTATTTTGGTTTCCCTGACTCCTCGCAATGAGTGGCCACACGGCAAGATGGAGCGCCGCAACGATACTTATGGCAAGTGGTACAGAGAGGTGGTGGCAGAGACCGAAGTTCCTTTCCTCGACCTTCACAATATTGCTGCCGATTCTTATGATAAGATAGGTAAGGAGAAAGTGAAAGAATATTACAAGAAAGATCATACGCATACCTCTCTCAAGGGTGCTCGTCATAATGCAAAGTGTGTGGCGAAAGGATTGAAAAAGATGAAGAGTCCTTTGGCTAAATATTTGAAATAATAATTTTGAATGAAATATATGACAGCAAAATATTTTTTCTATTCTGGCCTGTTGATGTTGGTTTCAGCTGCTGGTAATGCTTCTGCTGGCACTGCTTCTGCATCTACTGGTACTGCTTCTGCATCAGTCCGAGATACGATTTCTCTCGACAGAGGTTGGCAGTTCCATCGTGGGGATGTTTCCGATGTGAATATGCTGAAGAATTTGCAGGCTAATGATGAGGTAGTCAACCTGCCTCACGATTTCCTGATTGGACAGGACTGGGTGGCTCCTGATGCCAGCGAACGCCCTGATAATAGTGATGCAGGAAGTAACGTTCGCAGCCGTTTGAGTCCACGTGGATTTAAGGAAATGGGTATCGGCTGGTATCGCTATGAACTGACTCCGAAGGCCGAGTGGAAGGGCAAGCGCATCCTTCTCGATTTCCAGGGCATCATGCTCGTGGGCGATGTTTACCTCAATGGTAAGCGGATAGGTGGTACTGACTATGGTTACCTCGGCTTTGATGTAGATGTGAGCAAGTTGCTCAAGTTTGGCGAAGTCAATGAGATTGCAGTGAAGGCAGATACCCGCAATCCGAACAACTCCCGCTGGTTTACCGGTGCAGGTCTTTATCGGGATGTCAATCTTATCGTCACCGACAAGGATTTGTATTTCCCTCGCCATCCGCTCTTCATCCGTACCGTCAACAATCAGAAAGTGAAGATTCGGGCTAACATCTTCAACCAGCAGAAAAAAGTGAAGGCTGCTGCCATCTTGCCCGAAGCACTCGCTGCAGAGGCTGCTAAGGCAAAGGCTCCAGGAACTTTCATTCCTGTAGAAGTCAGAATCTTGGATGCTGACGGTCATGTGGTGGCGCAGCAGAAAACGGATGTGGATTTCAATGCCAAGTGGCGCGACAGAGAGTATGAACTGCCGGCCCTCAAGATAGAGAATGCCAAACTCTGGTCGTGCGATACACCTTATTTATATACTGCCGAGGTTACGCTTTACGATAACGAGGGAAAGGTGGCTGACCAGATACGAGAATCCTTTGGTGTGAGAACCATCGAGATGAATCCGCAGCATGGTTTGCTCGTTAATGGCAAGAAGGTGCTCCTGCAGGGGTTTGCCAATCATCATACGCTCGGTGCGTTAGGTGCAGCAGCCTATCCACGTGCCATTGAGAAGCGACTCAAGATGATGAAAGAGTTCGGATTCAATCATGTGAGAACCTCCCATAATCCCTATAGCGAAGACTTTCTTAGACTTTGCGACAGGTTGGGTATTCTCGTAGTGGATGAACTCTATGATAAGTGGTTGGCGCAGTATGCCGGTGGCAGAGTAGATTGGGAGAGTCTCTGGCAGAAGGATATTCCTGAATGGGTGAAGCGAGATAGAAATCATCCGTCTGTGGTGCTCTGGAGTTTGGGTAATGAACTGCAGCAGTATTCCAATCTGCCTTTCAACGACTGGGGTGTGACGGCTTATGAACTGCAGAAGCAACTGCTCCATCGCTACGACGACACCCGTCTCTCTACCGTGGCCATGCATCCGCGCTATCGCAATCTGGATACCGATTCTATTCCAGCTGATCTGGCTGTGGCAACCGAGGTGAATTCCTATAATTATAGGTATATGTACTTCCCTGGCGACATGAAGCGCTATCCGGAAAAGACGTTCTATCAGAGTGAGGCGAGCACGGCTGCGATGGGTCCTAACTTCTATGAGATGGACCGCGATAAGGTGCTCGGGTTGGCTTACTGGGGTGCCATCGACTATCTGGGCGAGAGTATGGGATGGCCTGTTAAGGGCTGGAATCAGGGCGTTTTCGACCTGTCTCTGCAACCGAAACCGGATGCTTATTTCGTGAAAAGTATGTTCTCTGACGAGCCTACTGTGCATATCGGCATCATCGAGAAGGCTGGTGGCAATGTGCAGTGGAACGGCATCAATGTTTCGGCTGGTAAGCTTTCTGAGAACTGGAACCGGGAGGCAGGCGAGAAGGTTTCGCTCTATACCTATACCAATGGTGACGAGGTGGAGCTATTCCTGAACGGCAAGAGTTTGGGTGTGAAGAAGAACAGTGACGACCCTAAGTTGCGTGCCCGCATCAAGTGGGACGGCATCGCTTATGCGCCTGGTACTCTGCTGGCTGTGGCTCGGAAGAATGGCAAGGTTGTGGCTCGTCATCAGATAGAGACTACGGGCGAGGCGGTGGCGCTGAAGATGGTGCCTGATGCTGAAACCTGGCATGCTGACGGACAGGATCTGATGCACGTGAGAGTGTATGCCGTAGATAAGAAAGGCAGGAGAGTGATGAATCTGAAGGATAAGAACGCATTCAGCAAGTTGACTTTCACGGTGAAGGGTGACGCGGATATTGTGGCGGTGGATAATGGAAATATCTATTCGGATGAGTTGCACGTGGGCAAGAAGCAGTTGAACAAGACTGCCGAGCGTGCGCTCTATCAGGGTTCTGCGCTTGTGATCTTAAGAGCTGGAACTCAGCCGTCTAAGGTTGAATTGACAGTTGCTTGCGAGAATGCGGTGTCTGGTCATCAGTCTGCTGCATCGGGCGTTCTGTCTGCTGCTTCTGGTCATCAGTCTGCTGCATCTGGCGTTCAGAAAAGCAATCTTAAAACAAAGAGAATCGTATTAGTCACAAAATAGTGTTTTGAAAAAGTTCCTTGAAACCTCATATAGAAAAGGTTTTTGGGAACTTTTTTTATGGTTCTTGATTTTTAATGGTTCTTGATTTTTTATGGTTCCTGATTTTTTTATGGGGTTCCTGAACTTTTTAATGGGGTTCCTGAACTTTTTCAAAGTGGGGACTATAACTTTTCAAGGGGTTCTTGAATATCTTTCTTTAGCCTTTATTCGCTTGTTTATGCACAAAAAAAACTGAATAAACTGAAATTGACATCGCTTAGAGTAGTAAAAAACTGTTTTTTATATCTAATTTTGTCCCGATAGGGTATAAAATTGGTTAAAAAAATATAGGCTACTCCCGATAGGGTATAATTTTAAGAGCACAGTATTAGGCTACTCCCGATAGGGTATAAAATGGTTATAAATGTGGGCATTTATCATGATTTTCGTGATTTGTGCCCATTTTTTATTGATAGTTATTTGCTTTGTATTGAAAGTTTTATTATTTTTGCATCCGAAAACGATTTGTGTCAAACTTACACCTTTTTGAGGGAGTTAGTTTTTCAATCGTATATATATCACAGAAGTTTCGCATGTGGTTTAAGTACGGGCTGAAGGCCCAAAAGCTCCTACCCAGGGCAAGGGGCTTCTGTCCTTTACCTTTCCGCTATGCGCCGGTGACCGTTGGTTCTGGGCGTGTGGAGCTTACAAGCGAAACTTGAGTATATCAGAATAATTAAATGCAACAATATAACTATAAAATACCTAATAAAATGATGAAAAAAAGAATTTTTTCTGCAGTCTTACTCTCTGCCGCAATGTTTGCTCCTGCTGCGTTGCAGGCTTCGGCTATGGCTGCCACGGCTTCTTCAGCCAAGTCTGCTGGTGCTTCTACCAAGGCTTCTTCAGCGAAGTCTAAGAGTTCAGCATCCCAGAAATCCAAGGTTCTGGACAATGGATATCCTTTTGTTCAGGTACCCTTTACCAGTGTGAAAATCGCTCAGAATACCTTTTGGGGTGCGCGTCTGAAGGCTGCCCGAGAGGTAACTGTGCCGTTGGCTTTCAGCAAGTGTGAGAGCGAGCACCGCTACAAGAATTTTGAGATGGCTGCCTATACCTTGCAGCATCCCGGACATGCCGGTCTCGACACCAAGGAGTGGGACGTGAGCAAGTTTATGGGCTTCTCTTTTGATGATACCGATGTCTATAAGACCATCGAGGGAGCCAGCTATATCCTGCAGACCTATCCCGACAAGAAGATGAAGGCCTATATCGACAGTGTGCTCAATGTGGTGGGCGCTGCGCAGGAGCCTGACGGATATCTCTATACCGCTCGTACCATCAATCCGAAACATCCTCACGGCTGGTCGGGCGCTACCCGCTGGAGCAAGGTGGAAGTGCTGAGCCATGAGCTTTATAATCTCGGTCACATGGTGGATGCAGCCTGCGCCCATTATCAGGCTACGGGCAGCAGAAAATTCCTCGATATTGCCAAGCGATATGCCGACTGTGTGATCAGGGAAGTGGGTCCTCAAGCCGGTCAGCACAGGGTTGTGCCGGGTCATCAGATAGCCGAAATGGCACTTGCTCGCCTCTATACCCTTACGGGCGAAAAGAAGTATCTCGACGAGGCTAAATACTTCCTCGATGCCCGCGGCACCACCTCTATCCACGATGCCTATAGCCAGAGCGATAAGCCTATCCTGAAGCAGAGTGAGGCATGGGGACATGCCGTGCGTGCCGGATATATGTATGCCGGAATTGCTGATGTGGCTGCCCTGACGCGTGATTCGGATTATATCAAGACCATCGACCGCATCTGGAACAATATCGTTTCCAAGAAGTATTATCTCACGGGCGGTGTGGGTGCCCGTCATGCCGGAGAGGCTTTCGGAGCCGACTATGAGTTGCCTAACATGACTGCCTACAACGAGACTTGCGCTGCCATTGCTCAGGTGTATCTCAATGAGCGCATGTTCCTCCTGCATGGCGAGAGCAAGTATATCGACTGTCTGGAGCGCACACTTTATAATGGTGTGATTTCGGGCATGAGCATGGATGGAGGCCGCTTCTTCTATCCAAATCCATTGTCGAGCGATGGCAAATACAAGTTTAATGCCGACGGTACCACCACCCGCCAACCTTGGTTTGGCTGTGCCTGCTGCCCGAGCAATCTGAGCCGTTTCATCCCTTCATTGCCGGGTTATCTCTATGGCGTGAAGGACAAGGATATCTATGTGAATCTCTTTGCCGGAAATACTTCTACCATCCAGGTGATGGGCAAGGAAGTGGTGCTGGAGGAGACTACTGAGTATCCTTGGAATGGCGATATCAAGATTGTGGTGAAGAAGAGTGGTGTGAAGGGTGCCAATCTGCTGGTGCGCATTCCTGGATGGGTTCGCAATCAGGTGGTTCCGAGCGACCTTTATAAGTATAGTGATGCCGAGCAACCTGCTTATAGCGTGAGCGTGAACGGCAAGGCTGTGGAGGCTAATCTGGCTGCCAACAAGGGTTATCTGCCAGTGAAGAATATCAGGAAGGGTGATGTGATCCGCATCCATTTTGATATGCCTGTACGCACGGTTGTGGCTAACGGAAAAGTGGCTGACGACAGAGGCAAGGTGGCAGTAGAGCGTGGACCATTAGTGTATTGCGCAGAGGCAGTGGATAATGATGGCGCTCCTGTTCTTCGCAGCATTGTAGCCAAGAATCCAGCTTTTTCTGTGATAGATGGTTATAGCATTTCAAATACAGAGACTAAGGGTGCTCCTGCGTTCTCTGTGAAGGCTATCCAGACCGCTGCTCAGGTGCTCGATCAGGCTGCTGATGGCAAGGTTTCCGTGAAGAATCAGAAGCTCACCTTGATTCCTTATTATGCTTGGAATCATAGAGGAGCCAATCAGATGAATGTCTGGTTCTATCAGGATTTGCAGGCTTTGGAGAAGTAGGTCTCATCGATTCATTTTTGTTCATCGGATGACACGGAATTTACTCGGAGGTTTCCTGCTGCGGCGATTACTCACGGATTTTCGCGGATGCGACCTGTTCGGTCGATACAGATACCCCTTGAGAGTGGACAAAGCGACTCACCAGAGATTCCATAAAAAATCTGTGTATATCTGTGAAATCTGTGGGACAAAAAACTTCCACGAAGAAAAATCTGCGTCATCTGCGAAATCTGCGTGACAAACTAATAGCAGCTCCTTTTGGGCGCCAGCCATTGGCCAGCGGCCAAATATCTGCGAAAATCCGTGAGTAATCCGAAGAGCAAGAATGTTCCGATAACTCCGTGAAATCCGATGAAGAAAAATCGATGAAGAAAAAACTTTGATGAAATAAAAAAAAGAGGATGTGTCATGAATTTCTGACACACCCTCTTTTGGTTTTCGGCCTTTTTCGGCTTTGCTTTCAGCCTTTTGTCGGCTTCACTCATTTGATTTTACAGACTGCACGAAGTAATACCCAAAGTGGTAGCCAGTGCAGTCAATACGCTGATCGCGATTTGCAGAATTGTTTTCCAAGTTTCTTTCTTCATTTTGTTTAGTTTTTAAAGGGTTAATAATGAATGAATTAGCAGTTTATGCTGCGATTTTGGTGAGAAGGAGAGGTAGGGGTTACTTCAAATCATAGGATCCGTCGTCACTTCCGCTTCCCTCAGTGTTGCCACCGGATGGGTTGCTTCCGCTTCCCTGAGAACCGCCCTGAGAACCGCTTCCCTCGGTTCCTGTGTTAGAACCTCCGCCTTGCGTTGAGCCGCCCTGATTTGGGTCGCCGCCCTGATTTGGGTCATCGCCATTAGTATTACCGGTATCTTCGGTGTTTCCGTAGGCGTTGTACTCCTCGATACGACACTTCTTGCGAAGTTCTGTGTTGCTCCAAGACTTGGTATTGCGCAGGATGAGGTGAACGCCCTCTACACTGGCAGCAGAAACCTTGTCCTTAGACTCCACACCCTTGGAAGTCATGCCGATGGAGAACAGACCGAGGTCGGCGAAACGTACGCTCTTGCCGTCGAGGATGAGTTCCTGCAGGCAGTCGAGTGTGTCCATCAAAACTCCGTGGACAGTGCCTCGAGAGTAAGGAGAGTTGTGCTCGGATACGTGGGTCACGAAATCCTCAAAGCTCACTTCTCGGTCGGTTACGGTGGTGGCGTACCACATTTTCTTGTTTGCATTTTCTCCACTCTGTGGAGTGCGAGTAATTTTACGATACTTCAATGTTCCTCGTTTTGCCATAATTTTTTAGTTTTTAAAGGGTTAATAATATAAATATGTGAATGAATTCTTCTCTTTCAGACAGAAGAACCAGTCATGCTTCTGTTCTGATTTCTGATGCAAAGGTACTGCTTTTTTCTTTTGCAGCCAAATTAAATCGCCGAGTTACGTGAGTTTTGAAAATAATCAAATATTAAAAACTGTAAAGTATAGTTTTGTGGGGCGCAAATCTATATTTTTCCTTTTCTTAAACTATATTTTTTCATATTGTAAGCATTGTTATGTTCCTATATATCAGAATTATACCATCTTGATTATTCCTTTCTTATCTCATTTATCTTTGATTTTACTTTCAATCTGTAATCTTCTCTGAAAAACTCCTTAGAAACTCAAAAAATCCTTTTCAAAGATACTTGTTTCTTTTTCTCAGATCAAAGCCTGATTTTCTGAAATCCTTTCCTGTTTTTCAAGAAAATCTTGGTTTTTACTTGAAAATCTTGATTTTTTCCCAAACAAAGAACAGTCTTGAGCGATGTCAATTTCAGTTTATTCAGTTTTTTTGTGCCTATTATTTTTCGAAACAGAATGTATATTATATTATTATATATATATAATA
>ENA-OPKX01000260-OPKX01000260.1-human-gut-metagenome-genome-assembly--contig:-NODE-260-length-13964-cov-4.161838_pt1 | contig 13964 bp, 7 predicted proteins | sample MGYA00241791_ERZ501709 | MGnify/ENA primary metagenome ERZ501709 (study PRJEB25962, sample SAMEA2042091) | human gut metagenome | biome: human gut; feature: human-associated habitat; material: faeces...
GGAAGAGCGGATGAAACTGCATCCTGAAGAACGACTCACTGCTTCTGCTATCGTCTATTCCTGCGCCAGGAGAGAAGTGTGGATGGTGGGCGACTGTCAGGCACTCATCGGCGGCAAACTTTATGAAAACAACAAGCCTTTCGAGGAAGAGATTGCTGCCAGACGTGCAAGTCTCATTCGACAGGGAATGCCACCGGCAGATGCACGCAAGGCTATTGAAACGCTGCTTATTCAGGCGATGCTCAACGGACAGAACATTCATTATGCGGTAATCGATGGATTTCTTATCTACCGTGAGGGTGTAAAGGTCATTTCTCCAGCCATTGGAGAAATCGTTCTGGCAAGCGATGGATATCCGTTCCTGAAACCAACTCTTGCTGAAAGCGAGGCTGCCCTACAGGCTCAACTCGCAGCCGATCCTCAAAACATTTCCTCTTTCCTTGCCACTAAGGGACTGCTGGAGGGCAATCACAGTTTTGACGACCGGTCCTACATCCGGTTCAAATAAACATAAAAAAGTCCTATACCAGTAATATCCCGGTATAGGGCTTTTATTATAATCTCAGATCTTATCGATGATCTTATTTTTTCCTATTCGATGATCTTGTCTTTTTATCCTACCTGACTTCCTGGCTTTACCTTGCCAAGGAGAGAGGTCACGTTGAGGCTGGCAGTGAAGCTCGCCTCTCTTTTTTTGTCTTTTTATTTGCGTATCTAATATTTTATTCGTAACTTCGCATTGTCTAAAGAAATATAGCTATGGAAGAGATAAGAAAATACCCAGTAGGAATGCAAACCTTCTCTGATATACGAGAGGGTAATTATGTGTACGTTGATAAGACAAGGTATATTGTCGATTTCTTGCGTAATGGTTCTAAATATGTGTTTCTGAGTCGTCCTAGACGATTCGGTAAGTCGCTTTTTGTCTCTACGCTCCAGGCATATTATGAGGGCAGGAAGGAACTGTTTGATGGTTTGGCACTTGGCGAATATGAGAAAGAATGGGTGAGACATCCTGTTCTTCACTTCGACATGAGTACTGCCAAAAATCAGACACCCGAGGGGTTAGAAGAGATGCTGGGCTACATGCTTTCTGAATACGAGCAGGTCTATGGACGTGACGAATTGGCGGTGCAACCGAGCCTGCGTTTGCAGTCTTTGGTTAAGCGTGCCTATAAGCAGACGGGGCAAAAGGTGGTCGTTTTGATAGATGAATACGATGCTCCTCTCTTGGATGTCGTGCATGAGAAGGAAAGTTTGATGCCATTGCGCTTGGTTATGAGGAAGTTTTATAGCCCATTGAAATATTTAGACCCTTGGCTGGAATTTATCTTTATCACGGGTATTACCAAGTTCTCTCAGTTGAGTATCTTTAGCGAGATCAACAATTTGGATAATATCAGCATGTTCGACCAGTATTCTGCTATCTGTGGTATCAGCAAGACAGAACTTCTGACAGCGATGAAGCCTGATGTTGAGTTGTTAGCCAAGTCTTTGGGAAAAACTTTTGATGAAACGGTTGCCGAGTTGAGTTCATATTATGATGGTTATCATTTCAGTAAAAAATCAGAAGATGTGTTCAATCCGTTTAGCCTGGTTAAAGCTTTGAGAAGTCAGGAAATAGCAGCTTATTGGTTTAGTTCAGGTACTCCATCTTACATTATCAACACTTTACGCAAACATCATGTGGGTGTGATGGATATTGAACAGAAATCTGTAGGAGTGGATGATTTCGATGTCTCTCCTGAGCAGATGACTTCAGCTTTACCATTGCTTTATCAGAGTGGGTATCTCACCATCAAGAAGTATAACCCTATCTTGCAGAGCTATCAGCTGGATTATCCAAACAAGGAAGTGTGTGTGGGGATGATTCGCTCCTTGGCTCCTAACTATCTCTCTCCAATATCGTTGAACAATAATAGTTTCATCTTCGATTTTTTGGAGCAACTATATGACAATAACATGGACGGTGCGTTGCAGAAAATGCAGGCTTATCTTGCCAGTATCTCCAATCGACTTGCCAACAAGAACGAGAAGGATTTCCAAACGGTCTTTTATCTCATCTTTAATTTGATGGGTGCTTACATCTTGGTGGAGGAGGATAGTGCAATAGGCAGAGCAGATGCCGTTCTTCACATGCCAGATACCATTTATGTGATGGAACTGAAGTTTGATAAGACGGCTGAGGAAGCTTTGCAACAGATAGATGATAAAGGCAATCTTATTCCTTATTCTGCTGATGGCAAACGACTGGTAAAAGTAGGAATCAACTATGACAGCCAGAAGAGAACCATTGGTGAATGGAAGATAGTAGAAGGGTAAATAATGATGGCGCTGACCTTTACCGTAGGTTATCGCTTTACGTTATAAAAGAATAATTTGGATAGAAATAAGAAAAGCCTCAAATCCGCAAAGGATTTGAGGCTTTTGCCTTATCTGATAATCAGATGATTCTATGATTCTTTATCCTACCTGACTTCCTGGCTTTACCTTGCCAAGGAGAGAGGTGACGTTGAGGCTTCCGTCGAAGTTGACAGCACTCAGAATCATACCCTGGCTCTCGATGCCCATCATCTTGCGAGGAGCAAAGTTGGCTACGAACAATACGTCCTTGCCGATCAACTGCTCTGGCTCATAGTAGGCGGCGATACCTGAACAGATAGTACGCTCAGTACCAGTACCATCATCGATGGTGAACTTCAGGAGTTTCTTAGATTTCTTCACCTTCTCGCAGTTTAGAATATGGCCCACGCGAATGTCGAGCTTCTCGAAATCATCAAAGCTAACCTCTGGCTTGATAGGTGCAGCCTTGTATTCAGCCTCCTCGTTAGCCTTCTTGGTGTCAGCGAGTTTCTGTAACTGTTTCTCGATGACCTCATCCTCAATCTTCTCGAAGAGCAACTCAGGCTCACCGAGCTGAGTACCCGCCTTGAGCAAGTCTGTGCTGCCCAACTGGGTCCATTCGAAAGTTGGCATGTTGATCATCTTGCGCAGTTTCTCAGAAGAGAAAGGCAAGAATGGTTCGAAAGCGATGGCGAGGTTGGCAACCAACTGGAGGGAGATATTCAGGATAGTCTCCACACGCTTAGGATCGGTCTTCCAAACCTTCCAAGGCTCACATTCTGTGATGTATTTATTACCGATGCGGGCGAGGTTCATAGCCTCTTTCTGAGCCTCACGGAATTTGAATACGTTGAGATACTGCTCTACCTTCCCCTTCACGTCTTTGAATTCTGCGATAGCCTTCTCATCTACCTCCTGCAGTTCGCCGCAAGCAGGAACTACACCGCCCCAATATTTCTTAGTGAGTTGGAGAGCACGGTTTACGAAGTTACCATAAACAGCAACCAATTCAGAGTTGTTGCGCTCCTGGAAATCCTTCCATGTGAAGTTGTTGTCCTTGGTCTCAGGAGCATTGGCTGTCAATACATAGCGCAAAACATCCTGCTTGCCAGGGAGATCTACGAGATACTCGTGCAACCAGACTGCCCAGTTACGAGAGGTAGAAATCTTATCATCCTCAAGATTCAGGAACTCGTTGGCAGGCACGTTGTCTGGCAGGATATAGTCGCCGTGTGCCTTCAGCATAGTAGGGAAGATGATGCAGTGGAACACGATGTTGTCCTTACCGATGAAGTGAACGAGACGAGTCTCAGGATCCTGCCACCATTTCTGCCATGTGCCCCATTTTTCAGGCTGTGCATCGCAGAGTTCCTTGGTATTTGAGATGTAACCGATAGGTGCATCAAACCATACGTAGAGCACCTTGCCCTCAGCACCCTCCACAGGAACAGGAATACCCCAATCCAGGTCGCGGGTCATCGCACGAGGCTGCAAATCCATGTCAAGCCAGCTTTTGCACTGACCATAAACATTAGTTCTCCACTCCTTGTGACCTTCCAGAATCCATTGCTTCAGCCAGTCCTGATACTTTCCTAAAGGCAGATACCAGTTTTTGGTAGGCTTCTTTACGAGACCGTGTCCAGGATTGTTCTTGTTGGTTGGGTTGATCAACTCCTCAGGCGAAAGTGTAGCACCACATTTCTCGCACTGGTCACCATAGGCACCTTCAGCACCACAGCGAGGACAAGTACCCACGATGTTACGGTCTGTGAGGAATTCTCCTGTTACCTCATCGCAGAACTGCTCCTCTACCTTCTCTTCGAGCACGCCCTTATCATAGAGAGTGCGGAAGAAATCAGAAGCAAACTTATTGTGAACTTTTGAGGTCGTACGGCTATAGATATCAAAGGAAATGCCGAAGTCCTCAAAACTTTTCTTGATCAGATTGTGATAGCGGTCCACCACCTCCTGTACGGTGATGCCCTCTTTCTTGGCACGGATGGTTACAGGCACACCATGCTCATCACTACCGCCGATGAAAACAACGTCTTGTTTTTTGAGTCGGAGATAGCGCACGTAGATATCGGCTGGCACATATACACCTGCCAGGTGTCCGATATGTACACCACCATTGGCGTATGGCAAAGCTGCCGTCACAGTGGTACGTTTGAAATTTTTCTGTTCCATATTAGCTAATATACATTTTTTTGTTATTTTGGGTGCAAAATTACAAAAAATAGTTGGAAACTGGGAAGTTTTTCGATGCTTTTCTTAATATAGTAAGGTGTGACTACGGAAAATAATGCGGAAAACCCTTCAGATGACTATTTTAGAAACAATAAGAAGAGAGTTTTGTATGCAAAAGAAGTGAAAAATAGAGGAAAACGATTGAAAATAGAGGAAATTAGGGGAAATTAGAGGAAAATTTCCCCTAATTTCCTATTCTGATTTGAAGTTGGTCTTTATATCCCCCCTTTCTGCCCAGTCGCCTCGGTGACTGCCCCAGAGGCTTACGAGAGCGAGGTTCTCAGTTGTAGTGTTAGCACTGCAAATTACACCACACAACACCTTAATAGGTAGAACACAGCTTTTGCAGATTCTCCTCGAAGTGTTCTTTGTCGATGGCACTGTTCTTTAGTGTAGAGCGATAGTTGTATATCGTTTGTGGCGAGTAGGAGAGAATGCCGGCAATCTTGGCGCTCTCCGTTACGCCCAGCCTAATCAAGGCAGCTACACGCAGGGTTGGGGTCAGCTCGTTGTCTTCCTTAAGCTGTATTTGCGCCTCGGGCAACAGCAGTGTGTTCAGCTCCTTTACAAACGATGGATAGAGCGAGAGGAAGATTTTGTCGAACTGCGAGAAGAAGTTCTGGCTCTCCTCGGCGCTTTGCCTTGAAGACGAGAGGGTGCTCAGCAATTCGTTCTGCTGATTGGTCTTAATCTTACGTATCACCAGTTTGCGCTGATTTTTCAACCGCTCGATATACTGATAGCAGAGCATGATAAAGGCATTAGCCATCGACTCTCGCTTCGCATTGGTATATTCAAACTCGTCGTTAGAGTCCTGAAGTGCTTTGTTGGAGTCCTTTAGTGCGTTGTTGGAGCCCTGAAGTGCTTTGTTAGAGTCCTTTAGCGCTTTATTGGAGTCCTTTAGCGTGTCGTTGGAGTCCTTTAGCGCGTCGTTGGAGTCCTTTAGTGCTTTGTTGAAGTTCTTAAGCTCGTCGTTGGAGCCCTTAAGCTCGTCGTTGGAGTCCTGAAGTGCTTTGTTAGAGTCCTTAAGCGCATCGTTAGAGCCCTTAAGCTCGTCGTTGGAGTTCTGAAGTGCTTTGTTGGAGTCCTTTAGTGCTTTGTTGGAGTTCTTAAGCGCATCGTTGGAGTCCTTAAGCTCGTCGTTGGAGTTCTGAAGTGCTTTGTTGGAGTCCTGAAGTGCTTTGTTAGAGTCCTCAAGCGCATCGTTGGAGTCCTTTAGTGCTTTGTTGTCTTTTTTATGTTGTTTGTTGTCAGCGCTAAGCTGTTCTGTCAGCGTTTTCAGTTCATTCTCCTTTAGTTTCAGCAAGTGGTTTTTCCGGACGACATACACAATAGTTGTTACAATAATCGCCATCAATACGAGAATGCATATTATCGCCACATTCTGCCAAGTGCCTTGCTCTTGTAGCTTTTTGTTGTAAGCCGACCGTATGACATGTAGGTTGGCGTACAACTCCGCACGTCGCAGTCGATTACTGTACGCATCGGCATCCATCAATGATATGTTGATGTATTCATTGGCTTTGCGCAGATTGTCCTTGTCCTTATATAGCGACAAAGCCACTTCCTGCAAAGCCACATACTCATTTGTCGATGCCATTATATCGCTTATGGCTGCAAGTAGAAGATAGCGTTCTTGCTGTTCACTCTGGTGGCTCCGGTCGTAAGTTTTAGACAGAACGTAAGCAGACATAGCATACAGTCTGCTGTCGGGCTCCAATAGCGACATTGCCTTATTGAAGCAAGTGATGATGTCATGTATGGTGCCTTTCGAATAGAAGAGTTGTACACCTTTCATATAATAGTACTGCGCATCCTTCTTCGGACAATACTCTATAGCCTTGTCGATATAATCTTGGAAGAGTGTGGAATATCGTTGGCAGTACTCCGTATTCTTAGTGGACATATTCAGATTGAAATACAGCGCACTTAAACTACAGTTGTAAAGGTAGTTTATATGGCGGTTGGTTGACGGAATCTCGAGTTTTTCGAGAATTTCCTTAGCCTCAATATAGAAGCCACGGTAAACCAGCTGTCTTGCCTTTAAAATCTGATATTGTGTGTAATATTCCGAACTGTTAGTCTGTTTGGCTAAGTTTATCGCTTTTTGAACATACACCATTGCCGAATCATATTTGTATGGTGTATACTCGTTGATCAATCGCTCATATATGCGCAACTTGTCTGTTGCATTGTTCACGTAATTAATGGCATTCTTTATGTCATGAAGTCTTTTTTCTTTTTTGGCTTCATACTCAGCTCTATTGGCTATGACAGAGTCTAATCGTTTGTAAAGTTTGGTGTTGTCTGCGCGAGCACTAATTGTCGACAGACATATAGTAATGGTCAATATCAATATTTGCATAGTTTTAAAAAACATTGTTAATCGGTACAAAGTTATATATTTTTTCTCTAATTTCGTTCAAATTTCCTGCTTTTTTTGAAACTGATTTTAATCGGTTCTACTTTCCCCCCCCTTGAATTTTATAAGTGCCTGATTGTGTGATAGATATGACTTGGTATATATACTATAGCCATACTCTAAGACTACTCATTTTTATTTATCATTCCAAATTATAATACCTTTGCACAGCAAAATCCGGTAGGCTCTAATGCTATACTTAGACGTGCTCGATTTTAATTAAGTGAAACGATAATAATAAATTAATGATGTTAAAGAAACTTAACAAGAAAATTTATTTAATTGCGACTCTATTGCTTTTAGCTCTGCCATCTATGGTTGCTGCAACCATAGATAGCGGAGGCAAAATAGAGAAGAAGGTTTGGCAGGATTCAGACCCTAACAATGAGAATTATTTTAATAACCGTCGTGCTCTCGTAGGACCGGGATGTACAATCAATAGCATTGGTGATGGTGTTCAGGTGGTTTCAGGAACAGCTAATCTTCAGAATCTTTGCAATGAGAATCTGGATGATTATGCTACTATTCCAGCACTTGTTGGCGCTACTGTAGTTGCTAACCCTATTATCAGCATTAAAGATAATCAGCATTATTATGCTGGTGGTACAGAGGCTGGTTTTGTTATTTGTGCAAAATCAAATGCAAGCATCCTTACTCTCGATTTAGCAAAGTTCTACAAAATACAGTTTCTTAAGGACGGTGAAAAGGTTGGCGACCTCCAGTCGATCTCTACCGGTAAGTCTGTCACTGGTCTTGGCTTGTCGTTGCTGACATTCCCTGGTTCAGATCAGGTAAACAAATTGTACATGGCTACAGCTCCCGGTAATTTCGATGAAATCAAGCTTGTTCAGTTTGGAGTTGATGCCAATGTGCTCTCTGCTATAAATATCAAGTATGCATTTGTAGGCAAGGCTCGTGAGTATACTGTTACCAACAACAAGGATAATGGTATTTCTAAATACGCTGAAGAGCAGGGTAGAAAGACGTTTATTCTGGATGCGCAAGGCAAAAAGCCAACTCACACATTAGGTGAGGTGTCACGTGGTGATGTGATTGATGAGAAACTTGACAATGGCTATGCTGCTGTTGTAGGAGCAGTAGTTCCAGTATCAACTCCTGTTACTGTTGTTGCCAAACCCAGTGATGGCAAGGAAGCATTCCCTAAGGGAACAGAAGTGGGATTCAAGTTCAATGGATTTAATCTCGCCAATCTTTCGGTAGGCTCTGGCGTTGAACTCACACTTTTCAACAAAGAGAATAAAGAAATAGGCAAGTATGACATCTCTAATAAACTCCTGGGTCTTGGACTGATTGAGGATACCAAGGACGGTGAAGTCGTTATGAGAGCTCCTGCAGCCTTCTCAGCAGCAAAGATTTTCTTCAAAGGCATAGGAATACAAGTTGGTGGTACCTCTGTCAACTACGCCTTTGTGCGCATGGCTCCCGATGCAGCTTCCCATCATTGCCCCATCAATATCACATCAAGCCGCGATGTGTCTGGAAGTGTCAATCAGTTCCAGTTGCAGCACAACAAGGATGTTGATGTGGCATGGACCGTCCAGAGCTATCCGAAGGGTGCCGCTGATGTTGAATTGGTTGCCACATCAGGCTTGGTAAGCAATTTGTCTCTTCCCGGCAAGTATGTATTCCGTGCGACAGCTGCGGATGGTTGCTATGAAGAGACCACCCTCAACTATGCTCCCCAATACGTTCCCGAGGAACACGGAGTGAATATCCTTGTTAATAAGAATGGCGAGACGCCTAAATACGTGTTGAGCGATAAGTTTGGCGGTGGTTTGATACAGATATTCGATAGAATGATGAATCGCTCAGCCATACTTACTACTTCTCTCAACGATTTCGCCTATCGTGAGCCAGGCGTTGAAGTGGCTGCCAACACAGGTCTCGTTGGCATCAAGACTGCTGATGGCTCTAACTTTGCTGATGGTTTGAATGGCAATACAAGAGCTTTCAATGGCAAGATGAAGGTGGGTTTTGTGGTATCTGTTAAGGCTACCGGACTTGATGCTGATGTGCTTAATCTCTACAACATCAAGCTCTACAATAAAGGCAGGGAAGTGACTGGAGATGTAACGACCCATTGGGATGCCATCTCAGCCGGACTTATCGGTAAAGAGGAAACACGTAAAATGTGTCTGAACGTTGATGTGCCCGCGGGCTGTATGTTTGATGAGATTGTACTTTATAAAACAGGCGTTCTTTCTGCCGACCTCTCACAGCTCAATGTCTACTATGCGTATGTAGCCAATGCTGAGGCAGACAATGCTACTACCAATCCGATATATGGTGCGCAGGTGGTGTCTACAAATAATACCAATGCATCCATCGACTTTGCTAACACGAAGATGTTCCAAGTTGCCAACATTGGCAATGGCTACAACGAGTTGGGCAATTTGATTGACGACTCAATGGATACATATTTGACTCTCCCGTTGGGAGTAAACTTAGGTGGTGCGACTATCTCTGTCAATATGGGTAAAGTTATAGATAAGGGACAGCAGCTCGTTATGGTTACCCGAAAACTGGCTTTAGGATTGGGTGTAAGTCTTGGCGACGGTCTTAAGTTGACTACCTATCTCGATGGTAAAGAGCAGGAAGAACTGACAAACTGGAAGATTCTTGGCGCTGATGTAATAGGCAGTGAAGGCGACGGCTATGCCGTGCTCAATCCAACCAAGTCGTTCGATCAGGTTCGTATCACACCTGTTAAGGTGCTCTCGGCTCTTGGGAATCTTCAGATTAAGGGCTTCGCTCTGCGTACTGACATGAATGACGACGGAACACTCAACGGAAACGACGACCTTCTGGTTCTTGACGAGGACTCTACTCTCAACGTAACCAAGACATACAAAAATGCCAGGATGCTGTTGCATCGTACATTCACCAAGAGTGCTGACAACAACAAGAAGGGATGGAACTCTATCATTCTTCCCGTCGATATGACAGCAGCTCAGGTGAAGGAAGCCTTTGGTGATAGTGTACAGATGGCAAAGTTCGACCGTTTGGAAGACAACTGGATCAAGTTCTCTACCGTGAACGTAGCTGGTGACAACGTAGTGCTTGAGAAGAACACTCCTTATATAATATATCCTACAAAGGAGCCGCTCGGCAACTATTCATACACTATTGATGGTGTTACGAAGATTCTCGACGGTCATGTATATGTAGCCAATGGCATCAACTACGATGACCAGACATCCGAACTGGAACACACAGTAACTGGAATAGGCATGACCTACACTGGTTCGTACAGCAAACCGACTGCAGTGTCAAAGGATTCTTATATGTTCAGCAAGGGTGACCTGGTTCACACAAATAAAGACCATACAGTAAAGGCTTACCGTTGCTGGCTTAAAGAAGATACACCTTCTGGCAGAATGTTGATGTTCTCGCTGAAAGGCAATGGTATGGGCGGTACAACTGGCATCCAGGTTATTGAGGAGAACAAGCAGAATGCAAACACTGGCATCTACAACCTTGGTGGTGTGCGTATGAACAACAACGACGTCAACAAGTTGCCGAAGGGTGTGTATATCGTTAACAACAAAGTAGTAGTAAATAAATAAAAAATATGAATAAGAAATATGTAGCACCGGAGATTACCGTTATAGAGATGGAGCCCTCAAATATAATGGCAGGCAGTGGCAATCTAAGCAGTCCAAGCGGTCCAAGTAGCCCTAGCCTTCCTGACACTGGTTGGACTCCCGACGGTGACATAAACCATGGATTCGGAATAGTAGAAGAAGGGAATAATGATTACAGTGATGACGATTTCTAAACTATAGACAACTAAAGAACTCACTATTTTATTAAAGTCGAGCGCCTTGCAATAGTGAAAGCATTAACCAATTTAGTGCTTTGAAATCCATCCTTCCCTGATTAAAGTACAAGAACTTGCTTTGTCAAATTTCAAACAAAGTAAGTTCTTATACTCATTATCTAAATTTATAGCGATAAGTCTCTTGTCTTTTTTTCTTTGAACGCCCCCAATCCAGCTATCTGTGTTCCGTCCCAATTTGTAAGTTGGTCAGCGCACCCATTAGAACCGCCAAGTGAAACGTATGTGTCTGCACTGCATATTTCTCCACTTCGTCAAGAGCGACTTTCGCCTGACGTTCCGCTTCAAGAACCACCTTGTTCTTATGTTTGCGTCCTCGTTTCTCTTCCTCTGAAAGTTCATCATAGGAGAAGCCTCTTGCCAAGCCATACTTATGCCCTACCTTGTTGTAATCCCTTATATATGTCCTCTTTCAGCCCAATCTCCACGGTCGAGTGCACGATAGCCGATGGCTTCTGCCAGATGATGCAGTTCCACATGCTCGCAACCTTCCAGGTCGGCGATGGTTCTTGCTACTTTCAGAATGCGACTGTAGGCTCTTGCTGACAGAGAGAGTTTCTCCATTGCCATGCGGAGCATATCTATGCCTGCTTCATTGGGTTCTGCGAACTGGTGAATCATCCTTTCTGTCATCTGGGCATTGCAGTGGATACCTTTGTAGTCCTTGTATCTTGCTGCTTGTATCTCCCTTGCCTTGATGACTCGTTCCCGGATGTTGGCACTTGGCTCTCCCGGAGCTGCTTTTGAAATATCCTTGAAAGGTACGGGAGTGATTTCACACTGGATGTCGATGCGGTCGAGCAATGGACCCGAAATCTTGTTCATGTATCGTTGGATCTGACCGGGGGTGCAGACGCAATGATGGGTGGGATCTCCGTAATAACCGCACGGACACGGATTCATGCTTGCTATAAACATGAATGAGCAGGGATAATCTGTAGAATATTTGGAGCGGCTGATAGTGATATGTCGGTCTTCCAATGGTTGACGGAGTACCTCCAGCGTGGTTTTGTTAAATTCCGGTAATTCGTCACAGAAAAGCACACCGTTATGAGCCAGAGAGATTTCTCCTGGTTGCGGATTAGTTCCTCCTCCTACCAGTGCTACCTGTGAGATCGTATGGTGGGGAGCACGGAAAGGACGTTGGGAGATAAGAGATACGTTCTTACCTAATTTTCCTGCGATGGAATGTATCTGAGTGGTTTCCAGACTTTCAGATAGGGTGAGGGGTGGAAGGATGGAAGGCAAACGTTTGGCCATCATAGATTTTCCGGATCCCGGAGGACCTACCATGATGAGATTATGTCCGCCTGCTGCTGCAATCTCCAGCGCACGCTTCACATTTTCCTGTCCTCTAACGTCTGCATAGTCGAGGTCGCAATGGGTTTGGTTTTCATAAAATTCCTTGCGTGTATCTACGATGGTAGGAGCGAAATTCTGCTTGTCGCTGATAAAACTGACCACTTCTGCCAGCGTACTCATGCCATAGACTTCGAGCTTATTGACCACAGCCGCCTCCCTCGCATTCTGTTTCGGTACAATCAATCCCTTGAAATGTTCAGCTCTGGCTCTGATGGCTATAGGGAGCGCACCCTTGATGGGCTGAAGAGACCCGTCAAGGCTCAATTCGCCTACAAACATAAATTCCTTGAAATGCGTTTCGGGTACATCGCCGTTTGCCCCCAAGATGCCTACAGCAAGGGGCAGGTCGAAACTGCTGCCTTCTTTTCTGAGATCGGCAGGAGCCAGATTGATGGTGATGTCGGCTACAGGAAACTTGAAACCGCTATACTGCAAGGCTGCTGATATGCGGCTTCTACTCTCTCTTACGGCCTCGTCTCCAAGTCCCGTAAGATGATATTGGACTCCTCGTGTGAGGCTGACCTCCACGGTTACCGTAGTCACGTCCAATCCATTGACTGCGGCGCAATAAGTTTTGACTAACATATATTTGAATCCATTATTTTGTTTTCTTGCAGATATCTGCTTTATGTAGAAATTCTGCAAGCTGATTATTTCAGCAGCTGGTCTAACTTTCGTTTCAGTTCTTCACGTTTCAGTCCCCGGGCTACAATCTTGCCGTTCTGCAAGACGATGACGTCTGGAACTGCGGTCATGCCCAACTTCTGCAGCGTTTTGTCCTCCAGCATATCGCCAGTACAGATGTTTGGCCAGGAGATAGAGTCTCTTGTAAGATTTCGCTTGCAGTCTGTGGCTGATGGGTCGATGCAGATACTCATCAATTTCAGACGACCCTTGGAATCCTGCATGCGCTTCTTCAATTCTCTGAGCAGGTCCTGACTGTCGTAATTGTAGGATGCCCAGGTGCTGATAACTGCTACTGGAGCACTGAGGAGGGTAGTACTGGAAACCATTTTGCCCTGGATGTCGTATGCCGTGAACTGAGGCAGGCGGCTGCCAGTATCTATTGTCTTCAACTGCTTCAACTGTTGCAGCATCTTCTGTAAGCTACCATTCTGTGGCTGTGCCTCTGTCACCTTTGTCGTCAATGTATAGGCCTTGGCATAATCAGGCTGGGAGGTATTGACGAAATACTTTCTGATGAGATAAGTGCTGACGATAGACTCTGGATGGTCTTTGATAAACTGTTCCGCCTTCGCCTTTTCTTCAGGAGGAGAGAGTTTGAGGATGTTCTCGCGGAACTGGTTCATCAGCTCATTTGCCTTGGTGCCCTTTACGGACAGTTCCTTCAGATGGGATGCGTCTGCCTTGATATCGACAGAAGCGCCAGACTCTGCGAAGATAGGCTGCTCGGAAAAGTTAGGGAATACGACCATCAGCGTGAAAGGGTTCTTGCAGTCACACTCATAGGTGAAACGGCCACCGACAACTCTGATTGTATCAAGACCATTGATACCACCATCCGGACTGTAAACATAAAATTCGCCTTGATTCATATTTAAAAATTTGCCTTCAAACCTAAAATGACCACTACCTACACCGCAAGAGGTGATAAAAAGCGTAGCGAATAAAAATATGATGTAAGCAAATTTTTTCATAGATGAAAAATTTAAAGGGGAGAGTGCCGCGAGCGGGACTCGAACCCGCACAGCCATTACTGGCCAAGGGATT
>ENA-OPKX01000267-OPKX01000267.1-human-gut-metagenome-genome-assembly--contig:-NODE-267-length-13780-cov-4.165537_pt1 | contig 13780 bp, 8 predicted proteins | sample MGYA00241791_ERZ501709 | MGnify/ENA primary metagenome ERZ501709 (study PRJEB25962, sample SAMEA2042091) | human gut metagenome | biome: human gut; feature: human-associated habitat; material: faeces...
GCAGTTGAAGCCTATTGCATTATTCTGATAGAAACTATAAAAAATATAGTTGACCACTTTAAACTTTATTAATAATACACGTTGACTCACAGTATTAACGTAACAACTCATGACAATATGGGTGCTGAGTAATTACTTCTATATGGGTGCTCAAAAATACGGATATTGGAAATCAGGGAGTTACATAACGGGTGGCTGCAATGTGGGTTAATTTTGATGTTGCAGACGGAAAATCGCCGTCTTGAAATGGAATGTAATTAGCTGATTTTCAATGATATAACTTGCAGAAAATCTGCAAGACCTAGCGATGCGCTTTATTAGCACCTAACGATGCGCTTTATTGGCACCTAACGATGCGCTTTATTAGCACCTAAGGAAGCGCATCATTAGACCTTAATAAAGCGCTTTCTTATAGTTTATACTTGCGCTTCTATTGAGAACTTGCCAAAGGGTATAGCAAAGGGGCGAGTTTCGGGAAAACAACCTCTACCCCTGAAGTTCTTTCAGCCATCCCCATGTCGCTTTGGAATGTGGCTTTAAAGCTTCACGTGGGCAGATGCTATTCTCCATTATTAGGTCCTCTTTCCGACCTTTTCGTCTTCCTCTCCGGTTTGCTGATTACGCAGGTTTTGCTTTCCAGCTATATTATTCTGCATCGGCGAAAGAAGAAGAACTCCAAACTTCCTCGGAAATCTCTCTAACCAAATCTATCTTTGCCCATTGCTCAGCATCGGTCAGTTTATTACCGATTTCGCAAGAGGCGAAGCCGCATTGAGGACTGAGACTGAGACGATCGAGAGGAATATACTTGGCAGCTTCGTGGATTCTGGCGATAACCGTAGCCTTATCCTCCAACACCGGAGATTTTGAGGTTACCAAACCCAGAACCACCTTCTTGCCATCTGCCACATATTTCAAAGGCTCGAAACCGCCCGAACGCTCATCGTCATACTCCAGATAGAAGGTATCCACATCCTCATGAGCAAAAAGATAAGGAGCCACGGCATCGTAGGCACCCTTGGTAGCATAGCAGGAATGATAATTGCCACGGCATACGTGGGTGTTGATGGTCAACCCCTCAGGTTTGCCCTCGATGGCAAGGTTGTTCACCTTCAGATACTGCAGGGCTTCCTGCTCTAGGGTAAACCCTGTACCCACCTTAGCCTTCCAGTAATCACTATCCACAATCATTCCCCAGGTACAGTCATCTAACTGAACGGTGCGGCAACCGGCTGCATAAATTTCCTGGAAGAAGGTGCGATAGGCCTGGGCAATATCCTCTATCAGCTGGGTGGTGTTAGGATAGAACTTGCGGGTATTCTCGGCATTCTTGCCACGAAACAGTTCGGCAAGAAACTGTGCAGGAGCAGGAACCGTCTGCTTTGCCTCGAAGATATACTCGCCCTTGGCATCCAACTCCTCAAACTGCTTTACAAACAGGAAATCCTTGATAAAAGGATGATTCTCGCCGGTAATCTTGCCGGTCAGTTGGATAGAACCCTTGGTTGTTTCCTCGCCATGGAACTGGTAACCATGCTCCAGTTCGATATGCTCCACGCCATTGAATCCCCACATAAAGTCGAGATGCCAATAGCTGCGGCGGAATTCGCCATCGGTGATATAAGGCAGGCGATGCGCCTTCTGCTGCCTGATAACCTCTGTAATCAGACGGTCTTCTACGGCGCGGAGGTCGGTGGCAGAAATCTGTCCATCTGCAAACTTAGCTCTTGCTTCCTTCAACTCTGCAGGGCGCAAATAGCTGCCCACTGCCTCAAAATGTATATTTCTTACGTTACTCATTGTATTATCTCCTATATTTTTAAATGATGAATGACTCTTGATTTGCCATTATCTGATGATAAACGGCTCTTTGCATCCGGAATTGCGATTGCAAAGGTAAGAAGAAGAATTTTATCTTCCAAATATTCTCCGTAATTCAGAAAATTATACTATCTTTGCAGCGAATTAAGCAAATCAGCAGAATATTATTCTGCAGGAACAGGTAAAAGCAGAAATAAAGAAACAATGGCTACAGAAGAAAATCTCGACGAAATCGACATCAAAATACTCAAGTTGTTGCAGCAGAACTCCCGACTCACCGTGAAGGAACTTGCCGCAAGAGTCAACCTCTCTCCTTCTCCAACCTTTGAACGGCAGAAGCGGCTGGAACGAGAGGGATACATCCAGCGATATGGAGCCATCGTAGACCATCACAAGATGGGACACAACGTAATCGTGCTCTGTAATATCCGGCTCAAGCAGCACACCCATGATCTGATTCAGCAATTCATGGATACCGTGCAGACCATCGACCAAATCACGGAGTGCTACAACACCACCGGCGATTATGACTTCCAGATCAAGGTATATGCCCGCGATATGAAAGCCTATCAGGACTTCATGCTCAACACGCTGGGAAATATCGAATGCATCGGAAGCCTGCACAGTATCATCGTGATTGGTGAAATCAAGGATTCGCATTATATTCCCGTAGCAAAATAAGGAGGAACGTGATGACAGCAAAAAAGTTATTTATGATATGCCTGCTTCTTGTCGGCCTTTTCTGTCTTCCAGCCGAGGCACTGCATCCTGGAGAAACCGGCAGCCCCCAAACCATCAGGAAACTGGGCGAGAAGCATTTCTTCTCTCTTTCCCCTATCTCAGATGATATCTTCCGTCTGATGCGGGGAAGACATACAAGAAGAACTGTACCGTGGCAAGAAGCGAACTGCGATACCTTAGATGCCTGCATGTTGACAAGGACGGCAGAAACATTATAGGAGAAATGGTGTGAAAGTATGTGAAATGATACCTTGCTTTTGGCTGTTACTATAGATTAGCATTGAAATATGTTGCCAAAATGTTGCCAAAAATAGAAATAAAAAATCCTAACCGCTTATTATCAAGCAGTTAGGATTTTCTTGGGTGCGCCTGATAGGACTCGAACCTACACGGCCTGAACCACTAGATCCTAAGTCTAGCGCGTCTACCAATTTCGCCACAAGCGCATTTGTGGCTGCAAAGATACAACTTATATTTCAATTAAAAGAAGAAAAATATAAAAAACTTTGAAGTTACTTGCTTTTTTGCTGAATTTTTACTATTTTTGCAGGCTGAGAAGAAGATGTAAGTCTTTTAACCGATGCGGCTGAATTCGGCACTCATGTTCTCTGAAGAAATCGATGTTGGGCTAAATGCCTGAAATAAAAATATACAGATAAAGAATGAAAAACGAAATGAAAAAAGTACTGCTGTTTGCTGCGGTATTGCTGGCAGGAAACAGTGCCTTGGCGCAGACTCCACAGGAGGATTTCAAGAGGGATATTACGCTCTCTGCAAGTAACTACGTGGCTTATCGTGGTCCTCAGAAGCAACTTACTCCTGCTCCTAAGGGATACAAACCATTCTATCTGAGTCACTATGGTCGCCATGGCTCACGCTATATGATAGGAAATAAGGCCTACGATGTGCCTTACTTCTCTTTGCTCAAGGCGAAGCAGGAGGGTAAACTGACTGCCAAGGGTGAGGAAACATTGGAAAAAGTTAAACTGATACGTGATGATGCTAAGGGTAGGGATGGCGAACTGACGCCGCTCGGAGCTATCCAGCATCAGGGAATTACCAAGAGAATGATGGAGCGATTCCCGGAGATTTTTGCAGGTAAAACCAATATCGAGGCGAGAAGTACCGTTGTTATCCGATGCATTCTCTCGATGGAAAACGGTCTGCAGCAGATGCTTCGCATGAATCCTCAACTCCATATCTTCCATGATGCCAGTTATCACGATATGTATTATATGAACCTGTCGGATAAGCGATTGGACAGTTTGAAGAATTGTATCGGAAGAAAGACGGTGCAGGAGGAATTTACCAAAAAGCACGACTGCTATGACCGCGTGATGAAGGAACTCTTCAACGATCCGTACTGGGTGAAGCAGAATATCAATCCGCGCGACCTCAACTGGAAACTCTTTGAGATGGCAGGGGCTATCCAGGGTACTGAACTGCGTGGCAAGGTTTCTCTCTACGATCTCTTCAATGAGGAGGAAATCTATCAGAATTGGGTGGTAAGCAATTCCTGGTGGCAGATGTCATACGGATATTCTCCTTATACTGGTGCCGAACAGCCTTATTCTCAGCGCAATCTCTTGAGAAATATCATCGAGAAGGCTGACAGTTGCATCGCTCTCCAGCATCCGGGTGCTACGCTGAGATATGGTCATGATACGATGGTGACTCCGCTTACCTGTCTGCTCAACCTGAATGGTTATGGTGCGCTTATCAAGGATCCTGAGAATATTGCCAAAATGTGGTTTGATTATAAGATTACTCCGATGGCAACCAACCTGCAGTTTGTCTTCTATCGCAATCAGAAGAAGCCGAATGATGTCTTGGTGAAGGTTCTTCTGAATGAGGATGAGGCTACCTTGCCTATCAAGAGTGATGTGGCTCCTTATTATCATTGGAATGATTTTAAGGCATATTGCATGAAAAAGCTGGACTCTTATCCAATGCAAAGAGACGACAAGAAAATCATTAGATAGAAATAGGAGAGATTATAACATATGGAACTATCTACTTGTTTTGCAAGCCCGGAGATTTACTATTCCTTGGCTTGCTTTACTTATATTTTATCAGGTGTGTTCGGTGCCATCATCAGATGGCGCCACATGTGCCATCCTTATAGTGAACAAGGCGACTACTTCTACCCTGCACGCCGCCAAGTAACCTTCTTTTATGGAGCTGTAGTCTTACAGTTTCCATATGTGCTATGCCCATCAGATCCTGACGCTTGGTTTTTCGCACGAAGTTTCGGAATCATCTTTTACCCTATCTGCTTTGCTGTTTTGTTCTTCCGATATTTTCGAATGAACACTATATGCAATATACAAGACTTGAATAAGAAAGCCCTCTACAACCTACTCTTCATCTTGCCCTTTCTTCTTTTGATTGTGATGTTTTTCTTTGTAACATTTCGTAATGGAGATGTCTTTACCCCCTATCAAAAGGAATGGGAATATGGATTGGGCGGCATAAGCCTTTTACTCTCCTACGGCTTTATGAGAGAATGTTGGTGGTTAAGTCGTAAATTGGATAATTTCAACATACAGAATTATTCCAATGAAGATGACTTTCCTTATGCTTTTGCCAAGAAAGTATTTAGGCTTCCACTCATAGGTTTTACTATCATGTGGATAGTCTTTCTTTCGGAAAGTCGCGAGGTCTATATGTGTGTAAACATCCTCATGGCTATGTTCATGGTGTTTTTTCTTTGCCAGATTCTCCATCCCAACAAAGCCATACGCTCTCCTTTGGTGAAAGAGGAATTGGAATGCCTTGAAAATATAATGCGGCGAAACGAGGATTTTAAACTTGAAAATTCTGCCTCGTCCGAAACAGACGAAAAACTAAGTTCTTGCCAAAAGGTAGTTTTAGATGTGGAGGGTGGCATCGACAAGGAAGCCCTGCTAAAGCAGATGGCAGAGAAGGATTGGGAAGCCGTAAAGAAAGAGGTACTTACCATCGTGAGCCGTCGCTACTTAGAGCCAAGTCTGAAGCGAGTGGACGTCATTCGTGATGTTACCCTGATGAAACATACCCTGGCTGGCACTTTCATTACCCAGGTGGGTTTTTACAAGTTAGTAAATGCCTTTCGTGTTCGACATTATGAGAGATTGATGGAGACATCCAACTCAAATCTGAGTCAGGACATGGCTGCAGAGCTGTGTGGATTCAAGAACCGTTGGGCACTTTCTAACGCTCGCAAGCGTTTGGAAGGTTTTGACTATAGTTTGATAGAAGAATATGTTTCATAAAGATATTTGACAAACTATTTTGCTTGTACAAAGGTGTGGTGTTCTCCGCACCTTTTTTTTGTTGTTTTGCTACTTCTCACCACTAAAAATTACACCAATACTTACATTTCAATGTGCTTTTTCTGTGAATATGAGGCGGATTTAGTTAAAAGATGTATAATCCAACGCACGTTCACGTGGAAAAACTGATATTCACGAGAAAAAACTCACGTTCACCACACTTTGAGATTATTTTCATAAATTTGCAAGCGTTGACTATGACACGACAAGGTCATCAACAAAAAAGTAAAAGATTATTAACTTTGCTTCTGATTGCTTTATATTGGTAATGTGAATGTAATTGTGAGTTATTTTATGTTTATATAAGGTATAAGTAAAATAAAGAAGTTTTAAACCTAAAAGATTATGAAAAAGAAAATTTATCCAATGCTATTTGTCGCAGCCTTGAGCCTGCAGGCATGTACGGAGGTTTTAGAACCTAACGTGGACTATGGTGGAAACACATTCATCAACGACTATTCAGCGTTGGTCGATGCTGTGAACAACCTAAACAAGACTTTACAAGAGCGTTTTGATGCTCTCAATCAACTGCTGAAGAGCAATATGGTAGATATCAAACTTGCCATTGACTCCAACACGGGTGCCATCAAAGTTCTCAGCGAGAAGACAGAGCAAGGATTGAAGAACGTGAACACCTCCATATTCAATGGATTCACTACTCTTTCTGGCAAAATTGACGAACAGGGCAAGAGCATTGTCGTTGCCATGAACAACAACGGCGAGTTGCTGCGTCTCCAGATTGACGAGACAGGCAAGTTGCTCTCTACCTCTTTGTTGAACTCAACGGATGCCATCGTGAAGGCCATCAACGACCAGACGAAGTCGTTGGAGGAGCGCTTCGCCATCTTGGACGCTTCCTTGAAGGCTGGCTTTACCGATGTGAAGGTCAGCGTAGATAAGAATACAGGCGCCATCACCTTGTTGGATAAGAATACAAACGCAAGCCTTGAAAAGATTAACGGTTCGTTAACAGATGGCTTTAAGTTGCTCAAAGAGCAGATTTCTACGACAGGCAATGATGTCATCTACGCATTGGACAACAACGGCAACTTGCTCCGTGTTGAATTGGGCAAGCAGCAGGAGGCTCTCAGTGCCACCATCGTAGGTCAGACAACCAAGCTCATCGCTGCCATCAATGACCAAACCAGCACTTTGGACAAGCGCATTAAAGCCTTGAGTACCGTAGTGGAGACTGGTCTGAAGAATGTAGTGGTCAGCGTAGATAAGAACACAGGTGCCATCACGTTGCTCGACAAGAATACACAGGTAAGCCTCAATGGTATCAACATGTCCTTGGGTAAGATTGACGGAACTTTGATTTCTGGATTCCAGGCTATCAAGACAGAGATTTCTACCACAGGTGGTAATATCATCACAGCATTGGACAAGAACGGCAACTTGCTCCGTCTGGAACTTGACAAGCAGCAGAAACTTCTCAGTGCAACAATCGTGACTCAAACTAACAAGCTCGCCAAGGCTATCAACGATCAGACAGCATCTTTGAGTAGCCGATTTAAAGCACTCACCATTGCTCTTTCTACAGGTTTGGTAGGTATCATGTTGGAGATTGACAAGAACACAGGTGCCATCAAGACCTTAGATACAAATACACAAGCAAGTTTGGGTACTCTCAATACGACTATTTTGAATGGCTTCAACAAATTGAACGAGACCGTGGACGACAAGGGCAACAAGATTGTCACAGCCATCGGTACACAAACTGATGCCATCGGTACACAAACAGAAGCTATCAAGAAGCAAGGTAAGTTGCTGCGCATGACTATCACGAAGTCTGGTAAACTGATAGCAGCAGAGATTGTAGGTAGCATCGATACATTGAATGCAACTCTTGAGAGTCAGAATGCCTTGTTGGAATCTAAGTTGGATGCTATCAACACCGCCATCTCAAGTGGTTTGGCAAAGGTGACAGCACAGGAAAGGAGGATCAACAGGACGCTCGACTTGCGCTTAACTGCCATCGACACCCAGTTGAAAGGTACCAACACTGAGTTGCAAAACGCAAACGCTCAGTTGAAGACACTGAACACCACCTTAAAGAAGCTCAACAAGAACTTAGTATCTGGCTTCAAGACGGTGGGGAATAGCATCAATAAGATGTCTGGTGAATTGTCTGTCAAACTTGCCGACAACACGACTGCTATCGTCAATATGGAAGGCAGCATGAAGAATAATCTCAAGAGCCTGAAGGACGCTGTAGATAAGCAGGGAGGCGATATCGTTACCGCTATCGACAAGAACGGCAAAGTAGTTGCTGCTGCTATCGACAAGAACGGCAATGTTATCAGCACGGCCATTACAACCCAAGGTGGTGCTATCAAGGATGCCATCAGCAACAATACCGAACAAATCGGTCTGGCGATTGTTGGTGTCGTAGATGCTATCACAAAGCAAACCGCAGACCTCAACAAGGCTATAAAAGATGGTACTGCTTCCGTGGTTGCTTCCAATGGTGAATTGAAGACTGCTATCGAAAAAGCCATCAAGTCACTGGAGAGTAAGCAGGACGCAAACGCCAAGACGCAGATTGACCTCTTGAAAAAGATGCTGGCTGACAATGGTATCTATAAGAATCCAGGCGACAACTCTTCCATCTATGTAGATCCACGTTTGTGGGAGGCAATCCAAGATGGTGATCTCCGTGAAGTCATTGCCAAAATGCTGACTGTAGCAGAAGAACCATCTCTTACCTATTCTGCCGCATACGCTATACGTGATAATGAATTGGAGAATGTATCCACCATGGTTTGGGCAGAAAAAACAGGAAATGGTCCTGCTACATTAGCTGCTGGAACTCTCCAACCAATGGATTTGGCCAATGGCAAGCAGGTAATACGAGTGACTAAGGTTATTCCTTATATAACATATCGTTTTACTTCTTCTGACAAAAAGATCGTGAGGATAAATTACATTGATTCTAATGGAAAATTAGCAATGAATTCTTATGATACGGAGGTAACAAAGACATTCACAACATACGCTAATGGCATTATCACCTCTCTTGTGAAGTGCAACATTTATCTTGAGCCAAATGCGACTGTAACCAGCATACCAGAATATACTTGGCCAGAGTAGAAACTTAAAGCTTGGAGATTATGAAAATGAAACGTTTAACTATAGTGGCGGCCGTCATAGCGACGGCTACCACACTTCAAGCCCAGACCTACAATGATACGGTGCGAACCCACACCTGGTCCATCTACGGACAGGGGGGTGTAAGCTACTATCATGGTATGCGAGGAGCGGATGTCTCGGATTCGAGAAGACCTATTTCGCCCGACGCAGCGGTAGGCTTGAAGTATAACATCAAGCCATGGGTGAGAATTGGCCTGAACTTGGAATACACCATGCTAAAAGCTACTGGCAAGCATGTGGCTTCCTCTACTATCACAAAGAATGACTTTGTGATAACAGACCCTTCTACAGGCAAAACTTACCCTGCGCCATTGGAGACAAAGATTGACCGCATACAGAACCGCTACAATATGCACTATGCGATGGCCGACCTCAACTTCGATTTCAATATCATGGAGTTTTGGCACAATCGCAAGGCACAGAAGTTCAACTTGTGGTTAGGAGTGGGAGCGGGTTACCTACATGGCTGGAACCGATTCTCTGCCACTACTTCCTATAGGGAGTTGGCAGTAGCGAAGGGCGAGGGATATTATAATGTCTATAGCCACGACTACCTGACCTCAGATGTGGAGAAAAAGCAGGTGAATGCCTTGTACATCCCAGTTTCCCTGAGCTTCGAGTACGACATCACGCCTCGTTGGACCATCGGTTTGATAGGACAGTACAAATACTTACCTCTCGACAACGACCTCACGCCTAAGGGCATAGTTAGTGGTGGATTGGTTCTTCGCTACAACTTTGTGGGCAAACGTATGCCAACCAACAAGGCACTCTATTACAACACGCTTGCTGAACAGCAGGAGATGAAGGACGCTTACGAGCGACAACTGCAGGATAAGCAACGTGAGAATGACGGTTTGCAAAGCAAGTTGCGCAAGAGCCAACAGGAGAATGCCGACTTGAAGGCGTTGGTGGAGGATTGCCAAAATGCTAATGCGAAGGTAAATGGTCATGATGTCTATTTCCCAGTCAACAAGACTAAAATTATCGAGCAGGAACGCATTCGCCTAAATGATTTCATTGCTTCTCTGAAGGAGCAGAAGAACTATAAGTTGACCATCATCGGTGAAGCATCATCAGATGGTCCTTCTTCCAAGAACTTCAAGCTCAGTGAGGGGCGTCTGAACAATGTCGTAGATTATCTCAAGAAGAAAGGCATAGAGGACTTCTCCATCAAGTTGGAGAAAGCAGTGGGAGACAGCAATGGCTGCCCAGACATAAAGTGTCGCAGAGTTCAGATTACTGTAGAGTAAAGTCCTCAGTAACATGAAACTCAAAGTTATGTAAATTTTTTATATGAACAAGCCGCCTCAAATGGAAAATTAAATTCCTTTGAGGCGGCTTCTTATTTTTCATAGTAATAACACCTTGATAGCGCAACTACTTTTTTTCTTCGTTCTTCAACATTCATTCTATTGTTTTTTCAACCAGTCTTTATCTTTCTCATTCTCTTCTGTGAATCTTTTGTCATCGAAAAGGCTTGTCTGTCCTGTCAACTCGTCGATAACCTGCTGTTCACTCTTGCCTGCATCAGGATCAAGATTCTCACGTGGTTCCATAGTGGTGTTTCCTGAAGAATTGCCATCGTTCCCGCCACTTTGAGTACCCTTAAAAGAATCATCTACAGAACCTTCTTCCTCCTCACCAGTTGGTTCAGGGAATCTCGTTGGCTCCAGTTCTTCGATGCTTTCTATCTTCCAGGTAGTGAGACGCTTGCCCTTTGCCTTGAAACTCTTCTGTCCGATAAACTGTTCTGCATCGATTTCCTCGGCAGGTCGGATCGCATCCACGCCGCCATAGGTAACCTTGATTCTCGGATAAACCGTGTCGGTGAGCAGAATCAGCTTGCAGTTAGGATTTTCACCCATGAAGTTCTGATGGCGCTTGATGGCATCCATCGTGAAGCGTTTAATATAAGGATAGCCCTGATTGTCGGCATCGTAGAGAATGGCGGTCCAGATCTTGTGCTCGTCCCATTTTTCCAGACGGAGGATGTTGTCCTCGTAGTGGTTGTTCGGGTCGAAGTTGGTGATGTAGAAATCGCCATCGTCGAGTACTACCAGGATGCTTTCGTCGTCATTGAATTCACCGAGGAATCTTCCGTTCTCATCATAGTTGATGCGGTTTACGTCTGGGTCAAACCAAACCTTTCTTCCTCCCAAGGTGCTGTGACCGTGACTCTTCAGTCCGATGCGTTTGATGGTACGCTTGGTCAGGAGATTTCCCTTGGCAGCACGTCCCTTGATGAGTATTTCGGAGAAATCCTTCTCCAGGAAGATGCTCTGTCGTTTCTTCGACAGGTCTGGCTCCATAGTTACCTTGATGATTTCCGCTTCGCCATTAGGGTTGGCGGTGAAGTAGATGATGCGGCTGCCAGGAGTACCCTGGGTGATGTCGTACAGTTTGTCGCGGGTCATCGCCGTCACGTTGAATCGCTTGATGAAATAATCACCTTGTTTTCCGTCGCGATAAACGCAGTTGTAGATGGTGCGCTTGTCGTTTTTCTTGAATACCTGTACGTGGAGGATGTTCTTTCCTACGAATATCTTGTCGGCCACCTTTATGACCTTAAATTTTCCGTCTTTATAGAAGACGATGATGTCGTCGAGGTCGGAACAGTTGCATACGAATTCATCCTTCTTGAGTCCGGTTCCTACGAATCCTTCCTGTCGGTTGATAAACAATTTCTGGTTGGCTTCTACCACCTTGGTCACCTCGATAGTGTCGAAGTTGCGTATCTCGGTTTTGCGAGGATGTAACTTGCCGTATTTGCCTTTGAGGTATTCAAACCAGTTGATGGTCACATCGGTCATGTGGGCAAGGTCGTTTTCTATCTCAGCCAGTTCCGCCTTAATCTTCATCAGGAGATCATCCGCCTTATCCTTATTATATTTAAGAATACGCTGCATCTTGATTTCGAGCAGTTTGAGAATATCTTCCCGGGTGATTTCGCGATGGAAAGCATACTGTACCATTCCCTTGCCATCCACCTCGGCAGTAAAGAGCTTGTCCTTGAAAGGTTCCAACTTGGAGTCGATGAATGCCACTACCTCATCCTGACTCTTACTCTGCTCAAACTTGCGCTCCTTGTAGATGCGCTCCTCGATGAAAATGCGCTCCAGAGAGGAGAAGAAGAGCTGTTCTTCCAATTCGCCCTTGCGGATCATGAGTTCCTTGCGGAGCAGTCCCATCGTGCAATCTACGCTATGCTTGAGCACATCGCTGACGGTGAGGAACTTTGGCTTGTTGTCCTCGATGACGCAGCAGTTGGGTGAAATATTGATTTCGCAGTCGCTGAAGGCATAGAGGGCATCCATCGTCTTGTCTGACGACGTGCCAGGAGTCAGATGGACGAGAATCTCCACGTTGGCAGAAGTCACATCATCCACCTTTCTGGCCTTGATTTTACCTTTTTCTACAGCCTTGGTGATAGATTCGATGAGGCTTCCTGTAGTCTTACTGTATGGAATCTCGCTGATGATAAGAGTCTTGTTGTCGAGTTTGTCTATCTTGGCACGAACTTTCAGCACACCGCCACGCTGGCCATCATTGTATTTGCTTACATCAATGGCACCACCTGTAGGGAAATCAGGATAAAGCGTGAATGGTTCGCCCTTCAGATAGTGAATGGCTGCATCGCAGAGATCATTGAAGTTGTGGGGCAGCACCTTGCTGCTCAAGCCTACGGCGATACCTTCTGCACCTTGTGCAAGGAGCAGAGGAAATTTGGCAGGCAGGGTAATAGGCTCTTTATTGCGGCCGTCGTATGAGAGCTGCCAGTCGGTAGTCTTCGGGTTGAATACTACGTCGAGTGCAAACTTGGAAAGTCGTGCCTCGATATAGCGGGGAGCTGCCGCACGGTCGCCAGTGAGAATGTTTCCCCAGTTACCCTGTGTGTCGATGAGCAGGTCTTTCTGTCCCATCTGTACCAGGGCATCACCGATGGAGGCGTCACCGTGAGGATGAAACTGCATGGTGTGGCCCACGATATTAGCCACCTTGTTGTATCTGCCATCATCCATACGTTTCATGGAGTGGAGAATGCGTCGCTGTACAGGCTTCAATCCGTCCTCGATGTGAGGCACGGCACGCTCCAGAATTACGTACGAGGCATAGTCGAGGAACCAGTTCTGGTACATACCGCTGAGATGGTGTACAGCGGATGCGTCGAATCGGTTCACCGGCTTATAATCGGAATGCTGTTCGGTCTGATTTTTCAAATCATCCTTTGACGAATCCTCTAAGTCGTCCTTTTGCGAATCCCCCAAATCGTCTTTAGAGGTGTTCTGCAGGTCGTTATTTTGAGAATCTTGCAAGTTGTCAGGATTTTGACCTTCTATTCCGTCTTTATCTTTAATTTCGTCGCTCATAGATAGCTTTTAATACTTATTTTGATAATTTATGGCAAAAATACAACAAAATTTCGAGAAAAAAGCGTATCTTTGCCGAAAATTTGAAAAAAATAAGTTTTTATCATGGCACAGGAAGATGTTTTTAAGAAAATCGTAAGCCATTGCAAAGAATATGGCTTTGTATTCCCAAGTAGTGAAATTTATGATGGCTTGGCAGCTGTTTATGATTATGGACAGAATGGTGTTGAGCTGAAAAATAATATCAAGCAGTATTGGTGGCAGAGCATGGTATTGCTGCACGAGAACATTGTTGGTCTTGATGCTTCTATCTTCATGCACCCTACTGTTTGGAAGGCTTCCGGCCACGTAGATGCTTTCAATGACCCATTGATTGATAAC
>ENA-OPKX01000272-OPKX01000272.1-human-gut-metagenome-genome-assembly--contig:-NODE-272-length-13702-cov-2.225910_pt1 | contig 13702 bp, 18 predicted proteins | sample MGYA00241791_ERZ501709 | MGnify/ENA primary metagenome ERZ501709 (study PRJEB25962, sample SAMEA2042091) | human gut metagenome | biome: human gut; feature: human-associated habitat; material: faeces...
GATCATAAAATTAATTAGACCAACTCTACTTGGAACATACCTAACCAATCTTAGATAGCAAACAACTCCTTATGGTGGGTATTCGTTTGCAAATAGACTTACGAATATATATTACGGAGATGGTAATTACTTTGAGTCTAAAAATAAATGGAATACAGTATTTGATGGAGATTGTCACGTAGAGACATTCGAATATACATCTATGCATAAAGTGTATGGAGCTTATACAAAGAACGGAAAGGATGAATTACAATTCCCTAATACTCATATGATAACATACTCTATACCAACAGAATCAAATATATGGTGCAAATTTCAACATGGATGGACACTTAGTTCTAACGCAAGAGACAATTACGCATCTTTTATACAGGCTGAACCGTGTGAAATAACAGAAGCTTACGTACAGAAAGAGCCTGAATACGTTTATAATTCTGTCTATAGTGTATAGAATACAAGTATGCCGTTTGCTGCGTACGATGATCTTAATCCACAAGATTATAATAAAACTATAGATACAAGAGTATATTATTCTGATTTAAAACAGAATGATGAAATTATAGATAGCTGGTGTAAATTTAGAAGCTCTAATTTTATAGACGTCGATTAGGAATATGGCTCTATAACTGATATACGTACATTTAAGAATGTTCTTACATTTTTCTAGGAGCAATCATTTGGTATACTCAGTGTTAATGACCGTAGTATTGCTACAGACAATTCTGGACAAAACATAGTATTAGGAACTGGAGGAGTACTTGATAGATATGACTACTACAGCAATACTTATGGAATGCATAAGCAGCAATTCTGTTCAGTATGTACTACAGGTGGTTTATATTGGTTTGATAGTCATAATAATGTAATCTGCTTATTCGACGGATAGAGCGTAGTATAGCTTTCAAAACAAGGTAAAGTATAGAATATACTGAACAAGTATAAAAAGAACGATAACTTTAAGGTATTCTACAACAATAAATACAATGAAGTTGTATTCAATATTTTAAGCGATGATATGCAAATCGTATACAATGAAATGCTTGGAAAATTCACGTCAACACTAACTATTCCGTTTGATGGAGCTATATAGTTCTTTAATGGAGAATATCTTGTAAAGAAGAATGATACTGTATGTGTGTATTAGTACGATTATCTAGACGAATCGCCTAAATCAACAAATCAGTAGTTACTTTCAAGTTACGTTAAATATGTTGTTGCTCAATAGCCATTGGTTACAAAGGTGTTTGACAATCAAGAAATTGTTACATACGAAAATCTATAGTTACAGGATGTAATACGCGACAATGATGATTATTTCTCAAAAAATCATAAATATACATGGTAGACAGAATCTTAGAAAATAGAGTCTAGTTTAGAAGAGTAGATAACTCTTAGGGAAAATAATCATAGATTTGCAATACCTAGGGCTGATGGATTATTTGGCAATAGAGCTAGAGGTAAGGTCATGATTTGCAGTATAGAAGATATTAAACCAAATCCAGCTACTGCAATACAATATATAATAACAAAATATAGATAGTCATGGAGCTAAAGTAGAGAAAGAAGATAAATAATATACCAAAATTCAATAATGGTATAGATTCAAAAGTTGGTTTTGGACAATAGTATCAAGCTAATGATCTTGCAAGCATGATTGGCGGTAACGCTCCTGTTAGATCATCTATAGCTGGAGCAGGAAGTTCTAGCGCGTCATTTAATATTGGGCAAACACCAGCTTCAAAATGGAACTCAAAAGGCGTAGTTTAGACAGCAGGAGGAAGCGGAATAAGCACCGGCGCTGTAACAGGAGCTGTTAATGGAACAATAGGAATGATACAAGGATATAATTCCATGTATAACGCAGTAAAGGGAACTGACGAACTTATGGCTTATTCTGGACAAAGAACAGATTAGGCATTCGGTGTAAATTACCAAGCATAGAATGATATCAACAAACAGAAAGCCATGGACGATATATCTAAGTCAAATAAAAATGCGACGTTAGGAATGGTTGGATCTGGAGCCGCTGCTGGAGCTGCTATAGGTTCAGCTATACCTGGTGTCGGTACGCTTATAGGAGGAGCGGTTGGAGCTATCGCAGGATTATTCGGAGGCTTGTTTAGAAGTAAAAAAGCTAAAAAAAGATAGCGTATAAAGGTATTTAACGCACAATAGAAAGTTAACCTTATCAACTAGGTTAATCAATCGTCAGCTGCTACAGAAGGCCTTACATAGCAATATTATTTAGATAATGGTAACACGTATGATGATGTATTATATGCTAACCGAGGAAAAGATTTAAGAAAACCAAGATATGTTAAAGGGAAATAAAGTATGGACACCTAATGGTTATTAGGTTGGTCCGGTTAATAGTTTGGTCGGTAAAGGAGAGTCTATTATAGATTACACAAATGGTACCGGCACTCTTGTAACGAAGGGTAAGGTTGGGGTTGATAATTAGCCTAGCTCTGTTAGAATAGATGATAATAATGTTATAGCTGGTAACGATATAGACTGGAGCAATGGAATGAAGTTTTCTGACCAAGTAGCCCCGTTGACAGCTAAGCTTTAGATGTATAATGATATTGAAAAAAGAGCAGGTAAGAAATCCGATCTTAGCTCTTTATCAAAGTAGACGATTGAGCTTCAGAAAAATCAATTAGATCGCGCTAAAGCCCCTATTTTGCAAGCTATGAAGAATATTACAGATAGACAAGAGAAACAGCATTAGATCGAAGATTACGCAGCTTAGATTAAGCATAATTGCGGGAAAGATAGATTTGATAAAGGAAAAAGTTTCTGGAAATCCTACACAACAGGCGGAAAAGGAAAGGTGTCAAATCTTATGCTTGATATAGGTTATGCTTTACCAGCACTGCTTGAAACATAGATGCTTAATCATTGGCGTAGAAAAAACCCTGTAATGCCAAATATATATGCAGCTAATAGATATGCACCAATAGCTTTGCAGACAATGGCTGGTAATAGAGTATCAGCTAATCCTGTTCTTGAAAAATTATATGCACAAGATAGACAGGCTGCTTATTAGCTTGCTAATTCTGGTGGTTATACAGGTGGTCAGAGATAGGCTAATAGAGTAGCTTTAGCTTTAGGAAATTAGAGAAATGTTGCTGATGCACTCATGAATGTACAGGAAAAGAATGCTGCATATAGAAATGCTTATGCTGAGATGGCTGCCAGACTTGGTGATAGTGATGCACAGAGATTACAGCAGTCTAACCAATATGGATGGGAGGCTTACAATAGAGCACACGGTGCTAAGACTAAGGGTATAGAAACACACTTATCTAATCTTGGTTTTATTGGTCAGAAATGGTTGTCACAACGCATTAAAAACAAGCAGTATGGCGATATTCTTGATATATATCAGTAGGATGTAGACAACAAGAAAGAAGCATTAAAAACAATATACGGTATAGGAGCAGATGGTAATAAAGGTACAACTGGTAATACTGGTAGTACAAACAATTCAAAAGGAAGTGGTGCAAATAATTCGTACATAAGGCCAACCGGATAGCCGTACGAAATGAATATGTACCAACGTAGCATTTAGCCGTATGGAGATTTGTAGTAGAAGGCTATTTCTGACATTAGTAATTTACCATTGCCAAATTTACCATATTATCATACAAATTACTTAGATACAATAGATTGGGATAAGTATTTTGAAGCTTAGAAAAAATGGAACAAAATTATTAAAGGTAACAATGGTATCCCTAAATCGTCTTAGTATATGTATTACGACAAATCTACTTCCACACCGAATGATTATTTGTCTAATTTAATACCTCAAATGATACCAACTTTACCAGATAGTAGTAAATATATGCAAACGTATCAAAAGTACATGGGCATACCAATGGATCAATTAAGAAAAGATTATAGCAAATATCTTGGCGGCGATCTTTTTGCAGAAAATTCTAAAGAACCACTTGGATTTACTAGAACAAGTGCACCTGGTAACAAAAAGACTATATCGAGATATGGGTTCCCAATTAATAGAGATCAAATGATCAGGGGTCTTCTGCTATATAATAATAATTTTAAAGTTCCATCTATTAATTAATAATAAAGTATGATAGGAATGTATGATGAGCCAGTAGCGGTGCCTATAGTCGATCTACTGGATAGTAGCATGATGTCATAGTACATCAGTGCTGCAAGAGAACAATACAATTAGGCAGTATAGGACTAGAAGGAGTTCGCTAAAGAATTCGGTGAGTTATATGGGCCTAATGCTAATGTAAATAAAGAGTTTTACGATATCACAAGGGGAGCTGTTAACAAAGGGTTAGATTACCTCTATTAGAACGGAATAGATCCTGTTAGATCAGCAGAAGGAAGAGCGTATATAGCCAAGATTATTAGAGAGAGACCATATGCAGAAATAGCTAACCTTAAAGCTCAGAATGAGTCAATGAAGACTTATTAGAGATATAGAGCAGAAGCTATGCGTAATGGTACATATGATCCAGATTTTGAAAAATTTGTATTGGGTGGTAAGACATTGGAGTCTTGGGACCCATCTACAGACGGAATGTGGACAAGAGAAGCTCCATCTAAGTATTCTAGCCTTAAGGACTGGACAAGTAATCTGTTTGATAACATGTAGCTTGAGTATGATGACGAGGCTACTAAGAAGACCGGAGGAATGTATCAAGTATATTCTAAATCTCCAAAGAAGATGTAGTAGATTCTTGATGCGAATATAAAGGATATGATAAAATCTGATTTAGGAAGATATTACCTTGATATGTACGGAGGTGATATAGACTCACTTAAGGATGATATTATCAATCGTAATAGAGAGTATACGTAGATCGATAGACGCCCAGATCAAGTTTAGATACATCTTAATGATCAGATATTCTAGGCTAATGAGGCCGCTAAAAACAGAGCATTCCAGAAATAGCTTGCTGTTCTTAATCATAAATTGGATCAAGATGACGCAATACCTAAAGCTCAGCTTAGTGGTTCTGGTGCAAATGGACATCAATCTCCATTGTAGTGGTCTACTAGATCTGAAAGAACATCATAGAGATAGAAGGATAATCAAGTAATGACAAACTTATTTGATATAATGCAGAGGGTATCTAAATATTGGCAAAACAGAGCTAATAATACAAAGCTTTCTGTTGCATAGAGAAAATATGGAAGAGATCATGCAGCATGGTGGAATAATGCCATTAAGTAGGCTAAAGTTAATCCTAATTCTCTTATTAAGAGTGGCCTTGTACAGATTGATGAATATGGACAATATTAGCCATCTAGAAGACTTTTGAACGCAGATGGCTATGCAAGTTATACAAATGTTGGAACATTTAATGATCCTAAGAAACTTGCTTAGGCTGCCGATAAACAGTATAGTGGATATATGTATAAACCAACTGGTGGTTCTGCTGAACACAAGGTGCTTTTAAATAGGTTTGCAGGAACAGAAAAACCATAGCAATTTGAACTAATGCAGAATAAACACCTTGCTGTAAATCTCAAAGACTCTAACTTAAGATATTCTCCGATTAGAAGAATAAATGTTACAGGTAACAAGAGGCTTAGATATGCAACGACAATGCGTAAGTTTGATAGATGGCTTAAGAGTGGATCTGCTGGTAGAGGAGCACTTGTAAACGAAGATCTTGATGCTGGATGGATACCAGGCAAACATAAGTAGTTCGATATAGCTGGACACGTTACAATTACTGGAAAACAATTCGGTGAGTTCTGTGTATCAATCGGAGCTACTTCTGATAACGATAAAGCAAGGATAGCATCAGAACTTGGTCTTGATGCATTTGATGCAGCATCTAAGCCTGTAACAAAGAAAGAAAAAGTTGGATCTGCTACATATTACTAGGTTCCTATGACTAGAACGATTCAGAATAATGGTGCGTTTAAGATAAGAGATATAAATACAGATATCAATAAATAGGAATTCGGATCTAGTAATGCATTTAAGATGGCTAATGATGCACAAAATTCTTCATTAATGATAGATTAATAAAATATTATGGCAAATAAAAATAAAAAGACGTTTACATACAACTAGGCGTATAGTAGAGGAGCTTAGATAGCGTAGAATTTACAGCGTAGTGTAGCACAAAGAAGTGCTGACTACGCCGCTCCTTATGTTGAGGGGAGTATGGGCGCCTATACAGATGTCAGTGATTTTAATAATATGACATTCCCTGCGTATACTACGATTGATAAACAGGGTAAAGCTGTTGTAGATACAGAAGAAAGCAATAGTGGTTCCCTTGGCGATTTCCTTTTAGGAGATTCTTGGGACTTAAACAAGATGAAAGAGAGATGGGACAAATTCTCTTTCAAGGATATGTATAGGGTTACATTAGAAAAATTATATGGAGCTTCTGTAGATTCTAAAGAAAAATAGCTTGATGACGTCACTTTCTAGCAGGGTTCGCTAAAAATAGCTTAGGACTACAATAATCTTCTTAAATATAGAGAAGATCTTATAAATCAATATAAAGCATTTAAGAGTCATGGATACGCCTCAAATGAATAGACTAGACAATTATAGAATTCTATTATAAAGGTAGATGATCAAGTTAAGAAATACCAAGATTTCTTTAAATAGCATAAGAATGACGACGTATTTTTAGATTTATTCTACGATACAAATAAAGCTGGGGCTAGCGATTATTTAGCTGCTCTTAAAGATAATACATTAGTCACTCATTAGTAGTTTAATACAAACGGTATTCTTGGTACTATAACTAATGCATTAAAATACACAGCTGGTACATTATCCGAAGGCCTTGAGAATATAGCACTTACTACATATGATGCTATAGGTAAGGTTCTTCCTTAGGCAATTGGTGGCGATAAAAATGGAACATTTATTAAACGTGCCATAAAGAGTGGTACTAGTAATTACGATAATTTATTTGAAGGATATTCAACAAAAGATGGATCAAAATTATTGTAGACAAAGATAAATGCATTAAAAACTGATCTTGACAGAGAATAGAGTAAAAGGGAAATTTCATTGAAATCTGCCATAAATTCATACAAAAATGGTAATTGGTTATTTGATCCAAAGAAAATAAATCCAGAATTCAGAGATCTTTAGAATAAAAATAGAGGTGGTTTAATAGGTTCTATTATAGATCCTACACAATGGGGATATTTGGTACCAGAAATAGGTACATCGTTTAGCGATGCTAAAAGTTTCGCTGGAATGATAGCTACTAATGCTGGAGGCGCATTGGCTACAAAAGCAGCTGTAAAATTTTTAACTAGAAAAATTCCTGGATTAGGAGCATTTCTTACAGCTGGAGATATGGCTAAAGCGTTTAACTCTGCAAAAAACGTAGAATAGGTAGCTAATGTGTTAAGTAGAGTTAAAACAGCAAAAAAATTAATAGGTGGCTCTACAGCTATTGCTGAAATATATTGGGCAAAATAGATGCGTCAATCTGAGACAAACGGAGAAGCCATAAACGCTTTGGCTCAAAGGGTTCTTGACAGATCTTACAAAGCAGACGTAGATTTTAACAAGGTGTTTTATGCTGTTGACTAGTACTCTAAGCGTATAGGCGTCGATTCAAAAGATTTAGATTAGCTAGAAAAAGTTAAGCTCGCATTAGCTTATAATATACCTACAGGAGATGACAATTTCGATAAGATTAAAGTAGATTCTAGAAAAGGTTTAGCTAAACTTATAAATGACAACAACGCGATGGCGTTTGAAGATTATTTGCAAGCATTACCTTTTATGGATTATACTAGAGGTGTAATATCAAAGGCCGCTAACAATATGTTTTCTAGAGTTCCTAAAATGCATATATAGGATTAGATACTAGATAAAGCTGCCAAATTTGCTGCCACAGGAGTCATAGACAATGCTATAGATAGAGTTGCTATGAGTAAATTTAGCAATATAGGTAATAGGCTTAAATTTATTCATGGTTCAAAATATCTGGCAAAGAAGTTTGAAAAAGCATTCCCTTTAGCTACATCAGAGGCTCTTGAAGAAGGTAGGCAGTAGTTACTTACATCTAGATTCACAAGAGGAGAATATGATAATTACTCAATAGGTGAGTCTTCTTTTTATTTGCCAAGTGTATTTGATAACCAGCTCTTGAACGCAGATGCTGCAGCAGCTTATCTTGGAATATCATCTGGAGACCCAGATAATGGTGATGCAGAATTAAGGAGATCTATGGAAATAGGAGCTATGACAGGATTACTGTTCAGAATTCCTCATAGTGTGAAAAATATTTTAGCTCCTTATAAAGAAAATAGTACAAGCTTTATTAGGTCTAGCGATAAGTATAGCTTAAGAAATACAGTAGCGCAACTAAGAAATGATAACGTTATTCGTAGTATAGCTGCTAACAATTATTAGCTTGCACAAGACAACGACCACGTAGGAATATTTTTCGAAGCATTTAAAAGAGCTGGAATAAATAGAGATAGACTCTAGGAGGCTCTTGATGAAATGAAGAAATATAAGGGATCTTTGTTAGAGGATGGATCCGATAGCTACATAGAATCTGATAAAGAACTCCTTAATGCTGCATGGTTTGCTTACAACAATAAGAATCTCGAGTAGTCTATGAAAGATCTTAATATTTCTAGAAATAGTGAGGATCATAAACAGCTCGTACAAGCAGCTACTAGAGTTATGATAGATTCAAAAAATGCAGAAAAAGATTCTGAGAAAGCTAGAAACAACATTTATTCTATAATAAATAAGACTGTACAGGATTATGAAAATGCTACATAGGAAAATAATCCGACACTGTTTAATATTATTAATAAAATAAAGCAGGACTACTAGAAGTTTAATGAATCTATAAACGCTAGAAGAAATCAATTCAAGAACTCTGAAGAAGGAAAGGAAGCTGGTCAAGAGTGGATCGATAAGAATGAAGCTTATTATGAAGACGATGCACAAAGAACACCTTTAGATAAGGCTATAGAAAACGTAATGGATGAACGTGATGAGTTCAAGGTTGATCCAGAGAAAGAGTATATATAGTCTAGACTCGAATCAATATTCAGCTATAGAGAGTATAAGGTAGCTTAGAAGTTGGCTAAAGATTTAAAGGATCAAAAAAGAAGACTTTAGTTAATATCTAACGAAACAGGAACTGATATCAATACTGACAAGATTACCGGTATGATTAATTACCTTGATAAGCTTGTATAGAACAGAAAGAATAAAGTAGAGAATTCTAAAGAGATATTAGCATACAATGAAAAGGTTGATTTGTTAAACGCCTCTATAAGCGACAAGAAGAAATAGAATAAAAAGATAACATATGACTCAATCTTTAAGGATTACTAGGACTTTGATAACCAGGATGAAATAGACAAGACTTATTAGGCATTTCTCATAAATGACGCTTTATACAATGTGCTCAAACCAATGTCTACAGCCTTTACTACAGGATAGGTTGATCCTAGATCTGTGTATTTTTCTAGAAGAGAATAGAACTGGAGTGAATTATCTGATGAGCAAAAGTCTTAGTTCACTAAAAAGATATAGGGCTTATACCAAGAGCAAGGCGAACAAACTCCAACTGAAGCACAGATCAAAGCTGCATACTTGAATGAGTAGAACAAGAAGAGAAATTCCATAAAATAGTTATCTAAAAAATACGCAGAATTAAGAGATAAGATTGAAGGTAATTACGACATATCTAATATGAGTATGGATGATATTTCTCGCCTTACTGATATGGAAAGAGAGGCTGCTAGAGATCTTATTGGTTCAGTTCTTGCTGACAAAAAGAATCGTATGCGTATAGCTCGTAGAGAATGGAATCAAGAAAGACCACTTACACCAGATGACGTTTAGCAAGCTGAAGAAGGTACAGCCGATGAAGAAGTAACTCAGAGAATTAAAGATCTTGCTGGCGAACCTAAGAGTCCAGATGTTGAGAAAGAAGCTGAAGATATGAATGTTCAGCCAATATCTTAGGATAAGTCTGTGCTTGACACATCCGAACTTGATGCAGCTATGGATAATTCTTAGCAAGGTTCTACAGAAAATGAAAGAAACCTCGAAGAAGCTTTAGGAATGAGCCCTACTGAAGATAAATAGTAGTAGAAGCTTAGGGAAAAGCAATAGAAACAGAAAGCCAAAGAAGAGCAGCAATCAGATTCAACTGATTTTACAGATGAGAAAGATGGCGATAATAACGGTAGTGATATAACTATAAAGACAGGAAAATCTCAAGAAGCTTAGCAAAATAGCACAGATACAGGTGTTTAGGATAACACTGATAAATAGCCAGAATAGTAGTAGGTACAAGAAGTGGAAGAACTGGAATAGAAAGGCGATAACAATCCTCCAGACTTAACTCCAGATAAGACAATTGCTGATACAGGTCTTAATGTCGAACGGATTCAGGATGATCAAGACTTTCCTGACGACAATCCAGAAGATAGCAACGATGATATAGACCAAGTTCCTTATAAAGAAGGTAAGACTGCGTAGGGTCTTGATCCTAAAAGCATTGATGCAGAAGATACGCTCAATATAGAAAATCCTTTAGAACAAGAAGAACCAGAAGTATTGCCTAAGAAGTACGATGATAACGGAACTTTAAACATAGAGGATCTTCCAGAAAAGTTGGATGTAGATATATAGAATGAGTCTGATACTCTTAGTAATATGGATAACCCAACTGAGTCAACTGATACATCTGGAGTATACGATGATAGAAAACCTAAACTACAAGCTGTATAGGAGTCTGAAGATATAGAGAGAAGATACATTGATCATACATTCTTCTATAGACCTGATGCAGAAGAACCTATGGATATAAGAGTTGACGGTAATGATGTAAAATTACCAGATGGATGTACTATTGGTACTGGTGCAGAACTTGCACAGAAACTTACATAGAAAGGATGGTTTGAAAAAGCTGATAAGTTCTACGTTGTGTCATAGATGCAGAAATACCAGAAAGGAAATATTGGTGACGAAAGAGATTTATTCACAGTATCTTTGGCTATAAGAGATGGCAATAAGATATACTTCTCTGCACTTAGAGCAATAGGTAAATACCATTACTAGTATAAGAAAAACACAGATGTTGATCTTTCATATGAGCTCGCTAATAAACTTAAATTTATAGGCGTCGATATGGATGCATATAAGGTCAATCTGTTTGAGACAGCGAAAAATTATTACTTACTTCATAATAATGTTGATCAATCTCTTCTGGAAAACGATGATAAACTGAATAAGAAAGTAATAGATTGGTATAACAACCTAAATGAAAGTGATCCAGAAAACGCCGGTTAGATACGTGCATATATAGACGATACTACTAGAAACAAGTCAGCTCTTCCAGGCAAGGTTCCTTTGACAAACAATTAGGTTACACAGCAAATCTAGAGACTTAGAGATAATAGAAACGCTATAATTGAAGCGTATTGCACATTTAAAGATGGTAAGTATATAATACCATAGACTATTAGAACTGATGTAAAGCCACAAGAAGCTAGTATAAGTAATGGTAAAATACAGACTAGACCAAAACTTGAAAATAATCTTGTTGATTTTAGACCTCTTACAGAGAAAGATTTGAATCTTGGCATTCCTTCTGATCCAGAAGAATTTACAATGTAGCTCGAGAATGGCACTATAACACTTGGCTATGGTACTGGAGTAATGGCTGATGAAGGTAATAGATTTCTTATTCGTAATCTCTACAAACCTTCTGGAGACACAATAGACGGTAAAGGTTATTCTGGTAAATTGTACTTTACGATAACCGGTCCTAGTGGATACATTGTTCCTGTAATGCTTAGAGAAGAAAGATTCAATTAGGTTTAGGACAAAGATGGTAAGATGCAGTTTATTGATCCTGTTAATATGTAGTTAGCTATAGATCCAAATACAGGAAAAATAAATAGAAATGCCCCACTATCTATGGCTGAGCTTATATTATACATGGTTACTGGTAGAATTAATCCAGAAGAATTTGAAGGTAACCAGGGATTGATTGCAGATCTGCTTGCGTTAAGCGTACATACTACATTTGCTACTAAAGCTGATAAAAAGCACCCTTATTTAGCTTCTAAGCAGTTCTATTTCGACGATGAGAAGAATTAGCTTGTGTTAACTAAACCGGGCACTAGATAGGATTTAATACTATCTATGGATTAGTTGTTTGGCGATTAGTCTGAGAAGACAAGAAGATCTACTATTAGATATATAGCAAACAATTTACACTGGAACACAGATAAAGCAGATATGGTCGAACATTTTAATAAATCTATGCCTAAATTATCTGCGTTCTTAAGATAGTATTTTGAGAATAATCCTAAAGCTAAATCATATAAATTCTTTGGTCTTAATCAGCTCGAATTTAAGAGAGATGAGTTATTCTCTACAAACAAGAATGGTTAGCTTAATCCTAAAAAGGTATCACTTGCTGCATGGATGATAAATAATGGCAAGCTTCTTACAGACTTAGCCCCACAACATTTCTACGCACCATTTATATATTCCGACGGAGTGCAGGCTTCAACAAAGAAGAAGGCTGTAGCAAAGGTAAAGAGGGAAAGCAAAAAATAGGAGAATCCTAGCGTAATTGAAGCAGAGGCAAATATAGCAGCAAAGAGATTTACTGATGAGGCTATAAGCAGAATGCAGAGCAGATATAAGAGCGATTCATAGAAATAGAAGGTTACTAAAGATGATTTCTTAGTTCTGTCTGATGATGCTAGAAAAGATGTGTTAAACAACTATAGAAAACGTGGTATATATGATATAGTTGTAATTGATGTACTCAAAGAGGATGTAGAAGGTAAATCGCTAGATGAAGTTAAACGTATTATTGCATAGCATGTATAGAAATATGTAGATTATGCCAATTCTTAGGAAGGTTAGAAGTTTGATGTAAAAGATCTTACTTTTGTATCTGATACTATGCTTAAGAATATTGCAAGTAAGGGCTATGTTCCTATACTTAATGTTGGTGTAAATGGAAAACTTCATATAAACGCATAGGATCCATTGTCTATACTTCGTAACAGCAAGGTTAGATAGGATGGATATACTGGAGTATTCTCTAGATTCAAATCAAAAGGAAAATTTGATGAGAAAGCTGCTAGAAAATGGCTTAGCGAAAAGCTTGGATTAGATGAGACTAAAGTTGTCGTTCTTGACGGTGTTCTTAAAAGCTGCGAAAATAGTAAGGTATATGGTATCACAAGTCTTGCAGCAGATTATATAGATAGATAGGTAAACGGTGTTATCACTTTATCTAATGAGGCTGGATATGGTATTCATTATCATGAAGCATGGCATTACGTTAATTTGCTGTTAAATAATAAAGCATAGAGACTTAGATTATATGATGCTTATATTAAATCACACAACTTAAAGAATATTACATTCGGAGAAGTCGAAGAGTTGATGGCTGAAGATTTCCGTAGATATGCAGAAATGCGAAACGGAAAGGGAATCATTAACACGATCAAGAGATTATATAACAATATACTTGATTTTGTAAAGGTATCCAGAAAGAAAGATATTGTACGCAATGTATTTAACGCCATTAATAATGGACAGTATTTTGACGTACATATGGACAAAGACTCTATAAAGGAGTTTGAGAACAGATATCCAAACGGCGTAGCTTCAGCAGACTACTATGTTCCTACTGTAGATCAATCTACTCTCGATAAGCTTGAA
>ENA-OPKX01000277-OPKX01000277.1-human-gut-metagenome-genome-assembly--contig:-NODE-277-length-13515-cov-3.013150_pt1 | contig 13515 bp, 9 predicted proteins | sample MGYA00241791_ERZ501709 | MGnify/ENA primary metagenome ERZ501709 (study PRJEB25962, sample SAMEA2042091) | human gut metagenome | biome: human gut; feature: human-associated habitat; material: faeces...
GCTCACCAACCGCCGAAGTAACCGACAACGGCAAAGGTGTCTCAACAATTGATGCGACATCTCCGGTCGCAGAGCCTGTCGAAGCGACCGACAAAGGAAGAAGAGCCTTCTTGGTAGGCGGTGCCGCTGTCATCGGAGGATCACTCTTGTCTTCCATTCCGATGAGGGCCGAAGAAGAGGAGATCAAGGACAAGAAGCGAGATGGAGGATTCGCCGAGGTGCTTCCAAAGAAAGCCCCGAACAGAAAAACGCCTATTACTCCATTCGGTTCCGAGAGCGTGGAGAAGTTCTATAAGCACTGTACGGCCTGCCAGCTCTGCGTGACCGTCTGCCCGAACAATGTTCTCAGACCATCCTCCAGACTTGAGCACCTGATGCAGCCAGAGATGTCTTTTGAGAAAGGCTACTGCCGTCCGGAATGCGTGAAATGCTCCGAGGTCTGCCCTGCTGGAGCCATCCTGAAGATCACTCCTGAGGAGAAAACCGAATGGAAGGTCGGCACTGCCGGCGTGGACTATGACCTCTGTGTCGTGAACCGTGACGGGGTCAGCTGCGGAAACTGTGCCCACCACTGCCCTGTCGGAGCGATCAGGATGGTCAGGAAGAATCCTGATGACGAGAAGAGCCCAAGGATCCCTTCGGTCAACGAGGAGAAGTGTATCGGCTGCGGAGCGTGCGAGAATCTCTGCCCGTCCCGCCCGATAAGCGCCATCACCGTCAATGGGTACAGTGTTCATCATAATGTGTAACCGGTCTTTGAGACAAGCCTTCTGAAGGGACATATTCAGAAAAAGCGGTCTCGACAAATTCCATGAATATGAAAGAGAATATTAACAGAAGAGAATTTCTCAAACAAGCCGGTGCCGGGACAGCGGCCGTGGGAGCCGTTGCTCTTGCCGGAGCGTGCTCCCCTAAAAAGACAGCCGAGGCCATCCTTGACGATGGTTCCAGTGAAGATGTGCTGGAGAACGGCAAGATGGAGATGCGCGAGAATCCGGGCAACGGGGACATGGTTTCCCTGCTGGGTTACGGATGTATGCGCTTCACGATGAAGAAGGACGAGAGTGGGAAGGATACCGTGGATCAGGAGAACGCCAACAAACTGATTGACTACGCCTTGGCTCACGGAGTCAACTACTACGACACATCCCCGGTCTATCTCCAGGGACTTTCCGAGGAGGCTGTAGGCAATGCACTCAGCAGACATCCAAGGAACTCCTACTACATCGCCACGAAGCTGTCCAACTTCAGTGATCATTCCAAAGCGGCATCCCTGAAACTGTACAACGACTCGTTCAGGTACCTCCAGACAGACTATCTGGACTACTACCTGCTTCACTCTCTCGGCCGTGGAGGCCTGGAGGCTTTCGATGACAGGTTCGTGAACAACGGAATGATGGATCTGCTTCAGGCAGACCGAGAGAAAGGCAAGATACGTCAACTCGGACTTTCATTCCACGGAAACCAACAGCAGTTCGACGAGCTACTGAAACTGCACGACAAGTACCACTGGGATTTCGTGCAGATCCAGATGAACTATTTCGACTGGAAACACGCTGACGGCCAGCGCAATGTCAACGCCGAGTACCTGTACGACGAGCTGGACAAGAGGGAGATTCCGATCGTGGTTATGGAGCCTCTCCAAGGTGGCCGTCTGGCCAATCCGGCGGAAAGTGTCGTGAACAGGCTAAAGGAGCGTGATCCGAAAGCCTCACTCGCTTCGTGGGCGTTCAGGTTCGTGGGATCGTACCCGAGAATCCTGACGGTGCTGAGCGGAATGGTCTATCAGGAACATCTTGAGGATAACCTGCGCACATTCAAGGACTTCAAGTACTTGACCGACGAGGAGAAAGAGTTCCTCGGCACCGAGATCGCCGGCATAATGGCCAGCTTCCCGACCATCAACTGCAACGACTGCAAGTACTGTATGCCTTGCCCTTACGGAGTCGATATTCCGGGAATATTCAAGCACTACAACGAATGCGTCAACGAGGGCGAGATCGCCCAGAGCACCGAGCAGGAGAATTACCGCAAGCTGCGCCGGGCCTATCTCGTGAGCTACGACCGGGCCATCCCGTCCGTCCGCCAGGCCAACCACTGCATCGGTTGCAAACAGTGCATCGAGCATTGCCCTCAAAGCATCTCCATTCCTCGTGAGCTCCGCCGCATCGAGGCCTACGTCGAGAAGTTGAAAAGGAACACATTGTAATGAATATAATCTATGCGATGCTTCGACAATAGATACGCCAAAGCGACAGAAGCACCAACACAGAAGAAAATTATTCGTCACAGACGCTGAATATTCAAAGGTTTTGATTATCTTTGCAGTCCGCAACTAAAAATGCGGACCATTGGAGAGATGCTCGAGTGGCTGAAGAGGCACGCCTGGAAAGCGTGTGGCCTCCTAAAGGGGCTCGCGAGTTCGAATCTCGCTCTCTCCGCAAATTTTTAACGGCTTTGCAGATTGTTCCGCAAAGCCGTTTTTGTATTATGTTTATGTCCAGTCACTTCGACAGGCTCAGTGACTGACTTACATTAATCGGTTCGATTATCCCAATACGCCTAACAAAAAAAGGGAACCCGCATACTGCGGATCCCCATACCAATTATAAATGAAATCGATTCTTTGATTGATTGTTACTCGACTTTGATTGCAACCTCTCCGGTCTTGCCGTCCTTGTCGGTCACGGTAAGTGTGGTGGTTCCGGCCTTGACACCCTTCACGGTGATGGCAGCCTCTTTCACGATGGCGGTAGCGACAGCCGGATCCGTAACCTTCACTGTGTATGGAGCGGTACCTGACTTGACTGTGACAACCTCTTCCTTCTCAACTCCGACAGTAACCTCGGCCTTGTCAAACTCCAGCTTCTCTGCCGCAGCCTTTACCGTTACGGTAAACGAACCCGTCGTCTGATTTTTGTCTACTACAGAGATCGTGGCTGTTCCCCCTGCCACTCCTGTAACAGTGATCTTTTCTTTCTCCACCTTCACTGTGGCTATCTTCTCATCGCTTGACTTTACCGTGAAAGGCTGTGTGCCGTTCTTCACGGTAACCTCAACGGTCTTACCAACCTCAACCTCAGCCTTCGTCACACTGAATGTAAGAGGATCCGGAGTTTTGTTTTCGTTCTTGTTGCAAGAGACGAATGCGAATGAGCAGAGGCAGAGGGCTGCCGTCACAACTGAACTGAAAAAACTTTTCATTAGTTTAAATCTTTAATTGTTAATAATAGTTTAAGTACCGTAAGACCGTTCCCGGTCCGACACATTACTAAATCATCTCCGCCGGAAACCTTGCATAAAGTTTTCAAAAAATTCACCAGAAGCCGAGACCCTTAAACACGCCGTGGCGGATAAATCATTATAAATGAATATATTGAATAGGTCATCCAGTCCTTGTTTTAGCAGGAGAACAATATAGCAACAGACGAATAATCAGGATATTAGCCGCCACGCAAATATTAACATATACCCGAGAACAGAACATAGACACTAGCGAGTGGGTTGGCTTTCGATCTGGATGTCCGTGCCGAGGGCAGAATTGATGAGGTTCAGGATTTCCTGGAGGGAGGACGTGGAGAACTCTCCGCTCAGGCGGCGGGATTCACCGGACGAATGGCCGGCATCAAAAGCAACGAGCGTGACATCGTAATATTCAGAGAGCTCGGAGAGAACTTCTGGCAGCGGGGTGTTGTCGTAGATAAACTCGCCGGTGGCCCATGCGGCAGGGTTCGGGTGTTTCGGAGTGATTTCAACTGGCTTTGACGCAGCCGGATCCAAAACCGCAGACTGTCCCTTGGTCAGGATCAGGGCTTCTTCGCCAGACCTTATGGCAGAGAAGAGGACCTTGCCCGAGACAACGCTCACGCTGATGGGATCCCGAGAGTCAACCTGAAAGCGGGTGCCGAGGACTTTGACGAAACCGGATCCGGCATCAACACGGAAAGGGGCGCGGTCATCGTGACGGACGTTGAAATAAACCTTGCCTGTCATCTGGACCAGACGCTTGTCCTTGTGCTTCTGGAGACGAAGGGTGGATCCAGGGGCAAGGGTAACGGACGAGGAATCCGGAAGAGTGAAGGTCTGGGCAATGTCGTAGGCGGCATAGTCGGTCCATGAGGTTAGCCATGAAAGATAAAGGAATATGCCGACAGCGGCCGCTGCCGCGACTCCGGCGATGCGTTTCAGCATCACAGTGCGCTTCGACAGGCTCAGCGACCGACGCAAGGAGCCGTTCTGCGACCGTGCCAAGGCTTTCTTCGGGTCAAAGCGGTTCTCTTCGTAGGACTTGGCCACGAAGTCTATCATTCTGTCTTCGTTGGTTTTCATGCAATTCCTTTCTTATATTCCGATTTCGGACACTTCGACAGGCTCAGCGACCGGACTTCTACCTTTACCGGAGACGCATTTGAAGAAATATGTCACCGTGCCTCTTTGGACGGATTCTGACGAATAATCATAGAATACGGTCTCCGCTTTTATGGACAAGGCATCCGGCTCCTTAAACTCACAGACAATGTCCTTGAACACATAAAGCTGTTTCTTATATCCCATATCGTCTTCAAATTCCCGTCCTGGAAAGGTCAACGATTGCTGGAATGTTCCATCTGTTCCTATTTCAAAATCCTCGTACAAACTATACGGATTCCACCATACTTCTGACCGCCAATTTGGGTAGACATACAGCTCAGCGACCCTGCATTCCCAGACAATTCTAACTTTATATGCAAAGGTTTCGTCCATATCCACATTGAGATGATCCATATAGTCCAAACGACCACCCAAAGCCGTGGACAATTCCGTCAGGAAATCCGGATCCGAGATCCCGTCATCATTCAGGTCAATTCTGCCTTCACTCCATTCAGCGGATTCGAGGGCATATTCACCGACAATCCGGTCCATCGTGGCGGTGGCGGCGTCGGACATCCAATAGTCGATCTTCTCCTGACAGGAACAAAGCAGCAGGAGAGTCGCAAGAGCATATTCAATTCGTTTCATATCAGTCGATTTCATAGTCAGTGGATGTCATCACGGAGACGAAGCCGATGCCGTCGCCGGTCACATTCGTCGGATAAGGCTTGTCGGCGAAGAAAGTCAGACCGGCAAGGTCAGAGTTCTCAAACCAAGCGGCGTTGATGTAGTTGTAGGTCTGACGGTCAAGAGCCAGAAGACGCACTGTCACGCCAGAGATTCCGCCCCTGAGCAAAGAGATTTTGAATATGTGGGAGCCACCCTCGAATCCAGTGTCAGTGAATATATTGTACTCATTGGCGAAATAATCGGACTCGGAAAAACTAAGGTTGATTCCGGGATTAAGAAGCGGTTCGCTTGAATTGTCTATTTCCAATCGCTTATTGTAGGCATAGCCGAAATTCCAGGCCTGAAGCATATAATAGTTTTTCTCGCCAGGCTTGTCTTTCACGTGAACTCCCATTCCAAGAGTCTTGATGTAGTCACTGCCTTTGGAAGACTTCTTATAAAGATGAGTCGTGTCCACTCCGGCAATGACAGGCGCATCCAAGGCCACTGCCGTCGCCTCCGCCCTCATCCCTTCAGACTCCACGACAACCCGGACCTCATCTCCAGCCTTGAAATCAGCCCTGAACTTGAACACATTATGGTACAGAAGTCCATCCGCTTTCTCAACATTATCAGAGGTCGCCACCAGTTCACCATTGACCCAACATTCAAGATGGCCGGACTTCAATTTTTCCGCCTTTTCGTGAGTGCTGACACCGACGCAGACAGTGTGTGTCGTGTCGCTCGTTGACATCAAGGCGTTGACCAGCAGCATCTTCTCCGGACCGGGCAGATCTACGGGGATATATTCCTCACAAGAGATAAAAGCCATCGAGGCGACAAGGGCAAGTATGAATATCTTAGTTCGCATATTCATTAGAATTTAAAGGTATAACTGAACGACGGCAGGAACGTGAGGAAAGAGCGCTTCGAGATCGCGGGCTTCCACTCCCCTTCCTTCTCGTAGGCATCATAGACGCACCAGGAAGGGTTCTGCGCGCAGTAGAGGTTGTATATTCCGAAATTCCAGATCCGCTCGCCGTGACGTTTTTGCTTCCGGAAGTTGACGCTGACATCAAGGTGATGGGTCGGAGGCAGACGGTAGTTGTTGCGCCCACTGACATAGTCAACCGCCACGTCATCGCCGGAAGGGGTGATGAGAGCCGAGCCTCTGGTCGGGATGGTCATGCAGTTTCCGCTAAGGAACGCCCAAGACGCTGTGAGATCGATCCGGGAGTTAAATTTATGGTTCACGGTGGCGTTGATGACGTGCCGCCTGTCGAACTGTACGGGGAACCACTGGCCCTCGTTTATGCTGCCGTCCCGGAATATTCTTTCAGCCTTTGAGAGGGTGTATGCGAAGGTTCCGGTGGTCTTGCCGACAACTTTGCGGGCATAGAGTTCCAGTCCGTAGGCTCGTCCCTCTCCCATCGAGACGTTGTCCTCCCAATTGACGGAAGATGACAGGGCTAGACGGCCGTCTTTATATTCAAGTACATTGTCTGTCCTCTTGTAGTAGCCTTCAAGGGAGAATTCCCAACCTTTCAGGCCGGTGTAATACGCTCCGGCTGAGACGAGGTCTGATGTCACGGGACGGATCTCGGCGGTGATCGGCACCCAAAGGTCGGTAGGTATGTCCAAAGTCCCCGAAGTCAATTGATGGACGTACTGCGACATCCTTGAATATGCCACCTTGGCCGACCAGTCGTCAGAGATGTCGAATTTGGCGGAGATTCTTGGCTCGGGGCAGAAATAGAACCTGCCCCTCACATTAAACAGGCTCAGATGCAGGCCCGGATTCACAGTCAAGCGGTTGCCGACGGAGATGTCGTCCTCGATGTAAAGCGACATCTCATTGCCGTTTACCCGTCGGCTGGCCGCGTCGCTGTAAGTCGTGTCGGCGAAGACGCGGCTGTCGTTCACGTCCTTGATACGTGATTTTGTGATTTCGGGACGGTAGCCGTGGCGGACATATTCTCCGCCGAACTTGATCAAATGGTTGGTTGAAGGAGTATAGTCAAAATCCGCCTTGAGACCCGCGTCAAGGATTCCGGAGGAGTAGTCGCTGACGCTCCGGAACGAAGTCTCGCCAAGTTCGGATTTCTCCAAGTTTTCCGCGACGGAGTGTATTCCCATCCGATAAAGGTTGCCGTAGGCTGTGAAATCAGCGAACAGTTTGTTGTTGAATATGTAAGTCCACCTCGCGGACAGGACATTGTTGCCCCAGCTCAGGTTAAGGTTGTTCTCGTTACCGGTGATCATCGTGTACGGTTCATAGTCAGAGCCGTAGAACCGCTTGCTGGACTTGGATTTGTCCTCGTAGCGGAAATAGTCCCGTCCGCTGTAGAGACCGATCCAACCTCTGCTCCGGTCGGAGAACTTGTGCGAGACCTTGGCGTTGACATCATAGAAGGCGTAGTTCAGCGGGCTGCCCGCCCATTTGATGACACGATCGAAAAGGAACGTGTGCATCCCTCTTGCGCTCAGGGAGAAAGTCGTGTTCTCGTTCTTCAAAGGTCCTTCCAGATGGAATTTCTCGGCAAGAAAGCCGGCGGTGACGCTTCCTGAGATTTTCTTAGAGTTGCCGTCGTTGGTACGCACGTCCACCACGCTGGAGACCCTGCCGCCGTACCGCGCCGGGAAAGAGCCTTTGTAGACCGTGACTTTCTTGACGGCTTCGGGAGTGAAAACAGACAACAGTCCGAAAAGATGGCTGACATTGTAAAGCGATGTCCCGTCCAGCAGCATCAGGTTCTCGTCAACGCCGCCTCCACGGACATATATTCCTGAGAATCCTTCGTTTCCGCCTTGCACGCCCGGCATCATCTGAAGTGTTTTCAGCACATCGGTCTCGCCGAGGACCACCGGGGTGTTGGCGATCAGTTCGTGCGGTACCTCGATCGCACCCATATAGGTGGAGCGGATTCCGGCATCCTTGCGGGCGGTTATCCGCGCGCCTTTGATCTCAGCGGACGGAGCCAGAGCCACATTGAGCGTGAGGTTCTTTTTCAGGTTGATCCTCTTTGTCCTGGCGGCGCACCCTATGTAGGAATATGTCAGTTCGACCTCGCCCTCCGGAATGGTCAGGGAATAGAATCCGAAGTTGTTGGTGGAGGTGCCGGTCATTCCTGCCGCTGAGCGGCCTTCCTTACCGGTCCCTGTGTTTCCAACCCGGCCGGTCGCCGAGACACTTTTGGTCGCAGAGCCTGTCGAAGCGACAACTCCCGCCCCGATCAGCGTCTCCCCCGTCGCCTCGTCCGTGACATACCCACAAACCGTATAATGTTTCTTGGCCGGAACGTCACGTGTCAGAACCACATACCCGCCACGAACCTCCCACTTGATTCCCGTTCCTTCCAGAAGTCTGCCCAAGGCCTTCTCCAGCGTCAGCCCATCGACGGAAGTCCCCTCATAGTTCTTATCAAGAAGTTTCCCGAGTTCCGAATCATAAACAAACCGCACACCTAACCGCTCCTTGAGCCTGTCCAAGTTCATTGAGACCGTCTCATTATCTTGCGAAAGACAGTCAAACGAGACTTGTGGCAAAGCAAGAATCACTAGTAAAACACCTTTGATAAGATTTTTCATCATCTCTCATTTTAAAACTCATCTACTGCCCGAATCCTATTAGGGTAGTTTCACAAGTAAGACGCAGCGATTCTAAAAAGTACCATCCTTTTTCTGAAATATTCTCAAATATAACAATATTCTTCACAATACGTCAATAACACTCAGGTGCGCGAATATGCCCGCACCCGGAAGTGCAACTCACTAGCCATCGGGCAGATGACATTTTAGGTGCGCAAGGTTTTTCACACCTGGAAGAGCGGGGGCCTATGGTTTATGGGGCAGAAAACGTACGGCAAAAGCTCCTTGTCAGCCGCTCCTTCCCAAGGCTTAAGGCGATGTCTGAATATTCTAAAGCGACATCAGGAACAGGATGACCTTCTTGACACCTTGGCGGATAGCCTCAAGTGCCTTGCTGATCTGGTTACGTACGGTGTTCTCGGAAAGGCCGAGCGACTGAGCGATCTCGCTATACTTCATCCCGTCGCGGCGGCTCATCAGGAATATTCTCCTCCTTTTGGCCGGAAGGCGGTCAATGGCCGACCAGATCCGCGCCTCTTTAACGGAATTGTCCACGGCCTCATCATCGGAAATCGCCACGTCATCCTCAACCGGAAGTATCTCATTCTCAAGGCTGTCCAGCGACACATCCTGCCGTTGCCTCCTGATGGCATCAATGCACCGATTCCTCACAGCCGTGTAAAGATAAGCCCTCGGACTATCAATCCCGTCACTCGCCGCCTGCTTCATCCAATATGCCGTGAAAGCCTCCTGTACCAGATCCTCGATCAGATCCTTGTCCTTGAGATAGTGCAGCGCATAGACACACAAAGGCCTGTAGTAAAGCCTGAACAAAGAATCTATGTCCGCTGTCCGCACCATAACACCGCAAAGTTAACCACTCCCTGGCATATTGCCAAATTCTCGTCCACACAAGGCAAAACAAGGCAAGAACTCGGGCACAATGCAAAAGTGCCTCCTCAACAATTGAGTAAGTACTTAGAAAACAGCCACTCATAAAAATTTTCAAAGCTTTATCGACAAAATTATAACTTCGGTTATTATAATCACAGTTATAATTTTCCGTGCAAGTACTGAAAACAAATGACATTCAAAGACATAGACAATATAGGAAAAAATATTTCGAACCGGAATCAACTTTGGCACGGAAATGGCATAAAAGAGTAATCGACATAAATATTTTTACTCATAAACCAAAAACTGACTCAATAGTTATTTCATAAGTATTGAATAAGATTAGCCGAAGCCGGGTGAGAACCTCGCTTCGGTTTTTGCTTTATATCTCGGGATAAAGGAGGTAAGGCGCGCGGCGGGACTTGAAGTTTTCGACATCGGAGGCCCAGCGAGCGGCGATTTCGGATGAAGTGGAACCGGACTCTATCATCGAGCGGAACCAGTCCACACCGGCGAGAAGTTCAAAGAAGTTGTTCTTACCGAAGAACTTATCGCCCATATTCAGATTGCGGTAAGCATCGATGACATATTCAAGATTGATCTTTTCCGCCCAAATGTCGCGGAGCGGCTTGCGGCGAAGGTCAACGCCGTGGCACTCCTCATCCAGGAACTGCGGGCTTTTCGCGCCGGGGATGCTTCGAGGCACAAAGGAGAAGGAATATCCCGTCATCGCCGGATGCCCGTAGGTCTCAAACGGGAACTGCGTGCCGCGGCCGAGGCTGACCACCGTACCCTCGAAGTAGCAGGTTGATGAATATAGGTACACGGCCCTCATGTCCTTAATGTTCGGGGAAGGCGGCAGGATAAGGCTGTAGCGGGTGTTATGGGTGTAATTCAGGCACGGAATCACAGTCAGGTCGCAGGTACCGTTCTCCAGCCATTTCTCGCCGTTGATCATCAGCGCCAACTCACCGAGCGTCATTCCGTGAACAGTCGTGATCGGCAGCCAACCGACACCGGACTTGAATTTCATATCCAGAGCAGGACCGTCAACATAGAAGCCGTTCGGGTTCGGGCGGTCAAGAATGACGACCTGTTTCCCGTCTCTGGCGCAGGCCTCCATCAGATGATGCATTGTGATATAATAGGTATAGTACCTAAGGCCTACATCCTGAATATCAATCACAAGGACATCAAACTTATCGGTTTTCTCCTTGCTCGGAATCCGTGAGCCTTTCTCGTAAAGCGACAGGATCTCCACTCCGGTTTTCTCGTCCACACTGCTGCTGACGTGCTCTCCGGCATCGGCGTTGCCACGGAAGCCGTGCTCCGGAGAGAAGATTGCCTTGACATCTACTCCTTTTTCGATCAAGGCATCAACAATGTGCTGACCGTACTCAATCTTTCCGCCAGGGACGGAAGGTTCGGTGAACGGGATCAAGGACATCTCATCAACTCTCTTTCGAGGAAAGCACCCGCCATATTCAGCAAGAGCGTCTGCCAACTTGGAGCCGGTCACCTTGTCTCCGACTATACCCGTCTGATTGCTGAACACCGCAACCCGCTTCCCTTGCAGCAGCGGCTGGTACTCCTCGAACCTCTCGTCACCAAGCACTACTCTTCTTGAATATGTCCGTGCGGCAAGCACGTCAGTCAAAGATATCGCTATTATTGTAATAATCAAGAATTTAAGATTGTATCCCATAATCATTGGTCATTTTCTGGTTCAAGATACGAAATTTCGCAAAGAAGACACAAAAAAAGATTTGATTAAAGACCGGTGGATTACTGCATCGAACCACCGACGAGGTCGAGGATCTCGGAGGTGATCTTTTGCTGACGGCCCTTGTTATATTCAAGAGTGAGTTCCTGCAGGAGGTCGTTGCCGTTGTCGGTGGCGAGCTGCATAGCTACGGTGCGGGCGGCGTGCTCGGCGGCGGCGCTGTCCAGCAGGGTGGTGAATATGCGAAGGCGGATTACCTTCGGGAGGAGGGTGGCTATCAAGGCCTCCTTGGATGGCTCTACGATCAGGTCTTCTGTGGTTGGTGAGCCCTGTCGAACCACCGGCGCTCCGACAGGCTCAGCGACCTTGTTCGTGTCGGTTTCAGAGGCGGAATCGGTGATCTTTCCGGCCTGAAGGTCAGCGGTGGCATCAGCCAAAGACAAGGGCAGGTAAGTCTGCCGGGTTGTCGGCTGGGAAGAGGTTGATTTATAGTGATTATAAACCAGTTCCACCTTGTCAAACCGACCTGAGACAAAGCCGTCAAACAGTTCCTGAGCCAAAGCCGATGCCGCCTCATAAGACGGCGAGTCAGACATCTTCGTGAAGTCTGCCGGACTCGGGAATCCCAGTTTTCTCATCGCTTCCGCCATCTTGCGGCCAACCGAATAGACCACAATGTCGGAATCACGGAGACCCGAGGCACGATATTCATTGATCACCGCCGTGGCCTCCCGGATGGCGTTGGAATTGAACGCGCCGCACAGCGAAGAGTTGGATGCGAAGGCGACAATCGCAACCTTTCGCACCTCACGCTGAGCCATCAATGAATATGCCCCGTCCATCCCCGCCAGGTCGTGCCGGTTCGACAGGCTCAACCGATCACCACTCTGGTCAAATCCACGTTCAGCTGATCCTGAGCCACGTACGGAACCATCTTCCGAAGCCGCGGCGGAAATATTCATTGCCCCCATCAGGTCGATGAGCATCGAGTGCAGTCGCCTCTCGTACGGAAGCATGTTCTGAATCGCCATCTGCGCTTTCTGCAACTTCGCGGAGGCGACCATCTTCATCGCCGAGGTGATCGCCAGAGTGCTGCTGATGGAATTGATCCTGCCCTTTATCTCCTTCAGTGACGGCATATTCTTCTACAACTAATTGAACTTCTTGACTTTCATCTTCCTTTTGCCGGAATCTATAAGAATTGACCTCACCACGCCGGAAGCCACATCCTCGATCACGTTGAAGAGTTCCGGATCCACCTTCCCCGCCGACAGCTTGTCAAGCACATCGGTCTGATGGGTGGCCCTCATCCGCTCAAGGAACAGGACATCGAACTCATGCACCTGATCCAGGCTGATGTCCTTCATCAAGCCGTGCGTGCCGCAATAAAGGACGGCTACCTCCTCACCGACAGGCATCGGAGAGTACTGCGGCTGGATCAGCTGCTGATTGTTCTTGCGGCCCTTGTCCAGAACCATTTCCGTCACTCTGTCCACATCCGATGAATACTTCGAGAATGACTCCAGCTCGTTGAACTGCGCCTGCTCGATCTTCAGGGTTCCGGCCACCCTCTTCATCGACTTGACCTGAGCGGAGCCGCCGACACGGGACACAGAGATGCCCACATTGATGGCCGGACGCTGGCCTTGGTTGAACAGATCGGTCTCAAGGTAGATTTGACCGTCGGTGATGGAGATCACGTTGGTCGGAATGTAGGCGGACACGTCGCCGGCCTGTGTCTCGATGATCGGAAGGGCTGTCAGCGAGCCGCCGGCCTTGACCTTGCCTTTCAGGGAGTCCGGCAAATCGTTCATCTGCTCGGCTACCTCCTGCTGGTCAATGATCTTCGCAGCCCTTTCCAGAAGCCTTGAGTGCAGGTAGAAGACATCGCCCGGATAGGCCTCACGTCCTGAAGGTCGGCGCAGGATCAGGGAAACCTCACGGTAGGCCACCGCCTGTTTGGAAAGGTCGTCATAGACAACAAGAGCGGAACGGCCTGTGTCACGGAAATATTCCCCCACAGCGGCTCCGGCAAACGGGGCGAAATACTGCAGCGCGGCGGGATCGGCCGCTGTCGCGGCGATGACAACCGTGTAGTCCATCGCACCCTTCGAGCGGAGCGTCTCCACGATGTTGGCCACGGTGGAACCCTTCTGTCCGATCGCCACATAGATGCAATAGACAGGATTACCGGCCTCGTAGTTGGCGCGCTGGTTGATGATCGTGTCGATGGCGATGGCGGTCTTGCCGGTCTGGCGGTCGCCGATGATCAGCTCACGCTGACCTCTTCC
>ENA-OPKX01000281-OPKX01000281.1-human-gut-metagenome-genome-assembly--contig:-NODE-281-length-13259-cov-3.214556_pt1 | contig 13259 bp, 17 predicted proteins | sample MGYA00241791_ERZ501709 | MGnify/ENA primary metagenome ERZ501709 (study PRJEB25962, sample SAMEA2042091) | human gut metagenome | biome: human gut; feature: human-associated habitat; material: faeces...
CGGAAACCGCCGCCGCAGTTGCCGCCGCAGTTTGCCGCCGCAAAACGGGCGACGAAATGGCGACACAAAAACGCCGCCCATGTGGGCGGCTGGGGTCAATAAATGTTTGCAAGCTTAACTATTTCATATACTACATTTTTAATGTTCATGTTTTCATAGTATACATTACCCAGTTGATAATTGTCAATAAAAGTTTTAAACGCCCGTGAAGTTTTCAAGCTGTGTATTAACATTGTATTCGGTGTGTGGTCTGATTTAGTCAGCGCATAAGTCCGGCTATAGTTTTCGTCATAGTCATTAGATACAAATAGTTTTCCCTCGTTCATATTTATCCACACGCCATATGTATTTTCTTTATAAACAAATTTAAAGAAAAATTCACAGTTGCCCGACTTCTTTTCTATAAATGTTTTATTATCCCTTAAAAATTCATTTTCAATTGCATAGTCGCCGTAGTCCGTGCCGCTGATTAGTTTACCGAAACGGGTATTCTTTTTCATTTCTATAAAATCCCTGTTTTGCACTAATTCAATTAATATATCATTTTTGCACATGATTGTTTTACCATAAGGTAATTTAATATTGAAGTATAAAAAATAAGGGTTAGTAATCGTTATTGCATTAGATAGGAAAAACACCTTGCAATTATCACGGGTTCTTGCTATGGTTTCATAACATTCAAGAAAATTTGTCACCTCGTCCGGCAAATAGTGATGAGTGCCTTTATCAAGTATAAACTCGTCAAATATAATCGTCGTTACAAGTGGGAACGCTGTTGACTTCTCAATTTTTGCTGTGCTTAAAGGCATAGCGACGCCACACTCTTTACCATTTATTAAAAAGGTTTTTCCTTTTACCTTGAAATCAATATCGGGAAATTCCGGTTTGATATCGTCGAAAAACTTTTTTATTTTTTTCAGTTCGTCCTTAAAACGTCTAATATAAACAAATTGTTCCCCGTATTTTAAAAATCTGTTTATCACATATTTTTTAGAACCGTAGGTTTTACCAGCTCCACGGTTTCCCACGATAAAATTAAAAAGTGCATTATATGATAAACTTCTATTAATATCCCAGTACATTATTATCACTCCTCAAAATAACAAAAGGGCAGTAAATAGTCTGTAAACAACCCACCACGGCAAAATATTTTGTTAGGCTCTCCACCTCGGTACAACAAAAATATCATTTACAATTAAACCATTTACGCCCTTTTATTTATTATATCATATCTGTTTTTCATTGTCAAGCCTTTTTGCCATTCATAGAAAATTCAATCGGTACTAATATTATACCGCCTTGAACGGTTTTCGGTGTTAGTTTGCCTATGTATTTAGTACCCTGTTTGAAGTTTTCCCACGTCACATACTTATAACAGTTTTCCGGCATACCAGCACAGGTTATTTTCAATTCTGTAATATAATCACCGTACCCATTTTTCATTAAATGCCCGTTGTCTATCAATATTTCATCTTCAATATATCGTTTTGCTTGTAAAAAGCGTGCCCTTTCAAAACTGCTTTCATGTTTCCATTTTCCCAATTCCCTACTATCTATATCAATACAAGTTGGATATTCAAAGCCGCTTAAATGTATACTATCTGTGTCACTGTATAAATAGCGGCTGTGTCCTGTTTGTTTTATACTCTCCTCATGTATTTTTTGACTTGCTGTAATCGTGGTATATCTCGCCCACGCAGTTATAAAAGTGCCTACTGGAATATACACTGGGGTTCTAACTGTTTTATTAGTGGTTTTAATTTTCCCGTTTTCGTCATATATCGGGTTACCGTTTTCGTCACAAAGTTCATACTCAATGTCTTTATATTTTACTATCTTTTCATTTTCATCATAATAGGGGTATTTACTGCCTACAAAGGGATTTAAGGCAAATTTACCGTATAAATTATTTAATACTAATTTAGCAATGGTTCGTTTGCCCTTGTTTCCTTGTTTGTCTGCGGCTATTTTCTTTTCATTCCATTTTTTAACCCACTTGCAAAATAGCGTTGTTGATGATTTAAACATATAACCGCCCAGCCATTCCACATTAAAAATATCATAGTGTTTCAGAAATAATTCAAGGTCAACGCTTGTCAATGATAATTCTGTTAGTTCGTCAACTCCTGTTTTACTATTAACACTACTTTCTAAATAAGTTGTAGAATTAAAGAACGGGTTATTTTTTAATTGAATAGTGGGTAAATGATTAGGCTTTAATTTAAAAAAGCAACGCAGATTTTGAACATATAACGGGTAATCATTATTAGGCTGATATTTTCCGGAAAATTCAAGCGGCACGCCATACGGTAAAGGGCGAAACGCCATAACAGAGGGGTAAAGGCTATTTACATCAAATACAATGCCTTTGCCTATATCTTTATTTTGGTTTTCCGGATTGGCAAACGTATAGCCGCCCTTGTAACTCATTCTGATTTTACTATCTGTGTCAATATCCAGTACCGGAAAATAGCGTTCAAAATCTTTTCCCATATCCTTTTTATAATCAGCTAATGCACAGCTACCAATGGTCATTTTATCAAACCCGTCCGAAATCATTTCGGCTAATGCCATAGCCATTATTTGAACATCATTTTTTAAATATTCCCATTCCTCGACAGTTACCGCACACGGTTTATTATGCCTGTCGTAATCTATACAGCCTTTTTTGATTGGCAAGTCAAAAGCCTTTGCAACCGCTGAAACAGGCATATTTAATAATTTTAGACTATCTAAAATAGTTATTTTGTCTGTGTGCTTTCCCTTTTTACTAAAATAAATATCAGTACCATAAAACTTTCCATCATCTGATATTATTGTTGTAAAGTCGTTGCAACTACACAGCTTTTTATCCTTTTGCCATGTGTACCCGTGTGTCAGTAAATAATCTAATATGTAGCTGTCGTCAAATTTGAGATTATGAAAATATAGTGTAGGATTCCCAATACCTCGACACGTTTTGAAAAAATCGTCTAAATTTTCGCCCATTATCACATTATCGGGGTTTCCCACTTCACACAACCCCCATGCCCAAACCGCCGCTGGTTCAACAGTCGTTGTTTCAAAATCAGCTGTATATATCTTTTTCATGTTATCAAACCTTGCAATAGTCTAACAGTCCTGTTAATCTTTTCTTTTTCGGGTATATTTCTATCATAGTGAAAATTAGGTGTTATTTCCTCGAAACCCTCGTAATATAAAGCAAGCAGTTTTTCACCGTCTATTCTGTCGCACAAATCGCTTAATTTTTGTGCGGTCTGTGAATTGTAAACAGCGAAAAATGTTTCCTTTAATGTGCTTAAATAGGCTTTTGCCTCAATTTCGTATCTGCTATCACTTATTTTCTTTTCGACATATTCAGCAAATTTTTTAAAACCGCCTTTTTCAGATTTATTGAAATCAAAATTAATTGGCTTTGCTTTTTGTTGTTGTACCATGCGCCTAACTGTTGTTGCCTTTTTCCCGTCAATATATACGGGCATTTCATCAATTTTCTTTTGTTCGGCTCTCCTCTGCGCATTAAGGCGGCGCACATTCTTTTTAGTTTGTTCTATTTCAAAAAGTGTTGCCCGTTCGCCTTTTTCATTAGTAACAACTTTTTCCATGCCACGCTGGGAAAAACTCGACAGCTTTTCAAGTGTTCGATTTAAGTCTTTTCGGCTTGCAATATCCTTTTTCAAATCCTTAACTTTTACCTTTTCCGGTAACACGTCTTTTAATTCTGGATTCTTTTTAAGCTGGTATTCAATTTTGGCATTAAAATTTTTCGCTAACCTTGCAAGTTCTTTTTTGTCATCCTCTCTCCACCTAATTTTATTAAATTTTGGCATTGGAATATTTCACCGTCCTTTAATATTAAAAATCCTCGTTGTTCAATTTGCTTGTATAAAACACAGTCAGCTAATAAATTAAATTCAATGTAATAATTGAACCTATTTGACAAACTGTCATTAAGCTTTTTTCTGTTTTCCTTTTGTCTGCTGATAAAACTATCTAAATGATATTTAGAGGAAAAAACAAAGGTCGCCCCTGTGTCTGTGAAGTACCGATACGGAGAAACAGTTAAATCATATTCTACGCCGCCACGTGTCATAAATTCACCACCTTTTCAAAATTGTTCCACGTGGAACAATTAAAAATAAAGGACGGCAACAGCCGCCCCATTGTTTTTAAACCGTTGCAACATTCAGTGTCAACATTTTTCTGTCGCCTTTTGTAATCTGCTTAACCATAAGCGGAATAGGCTTTTCCCAATTCTGCGGCTCACCGTAAACGCCAAACAGCTTTTTCAGCGCAGAAAATACGCCGATTGAAACGCATTGATATCCGTTGTTCTTGTCGTCAATAAGCACGATACGGGGACAGGGTTTAACCTCTCCTGTCTGTTCGTTGGTACAGTTGACAACCTCAACAAAAACGTCCTTAACGCTGATAGTCTGATTGATACAGTCGCCCAGTCTGTTCGCCGGATTGTTCATAGCATTGAAAAGTACAGCTTTTTCCTCGGCAGTTTCGGCTCTCATTGAGCAATACTGTGTTGTTCGGCTTGTCAGGTCAACAACGAAATTTGCGTCGCCGTCCATTGTTTCAACTGTTGCTGGTGTCGCAGTTTCAGTTGTTGCAAGTGAAAATTCATTTGTCTGTGTTTCCTGTGCCTGTGCCATTTCTTTTTTACTCATTTTCAAATACTCCTTTATTCAGTTATTTTTGTAGCGTGTTCAAGAAATTTTTCTCCCGTCATTGTGTACTTTTCAACAGTTTCCACAATGTTTTCAACAAGAATAATTTCCTTTCTGTCGAATCCCATTTTTTCCTTGACAATTTTAACAGCATTATTTTCTGTTACTGTGTCATAGGTTTCAACCGCTTTAAGCGGCTGGTTTACGATTTTTCCCTCGACTTTTGCAATGCGTACAGCGTGAATCGTGTACTTTTTAAACTCTTTTGAAATACTTCTCATTTTCAAATCACCCTTATAACGTTAATTCGGGCGTGTTAACGTCTGCGAAATCAAACCCCGTTGCTATAATCTGCTCATAGTCGTTATTATAGCCCCAGATTAAAAACTGTGTACATGACATTTTAATACACACTAAATGTGTGATATTTTTGTCGTTATCCTCGACCCACATTGTCACCCTATCGGGTGACTGTTTTATGAGTGAGAAATTCACAATTTTCAGCCCCAGTTTGTCAACATAGTTTTTCAGAACGGAATAAGCACTATAATATGTGTTCATGGTTTCAAATTTTACTCCTTAATTTTTGCCGTTACATAATAGCCGCCGTAGTTTAAAGCCTCGACATTGCTATCAATGCACTTTATTAAGCTGATACTCTCCACATCTGCGGCATTTGCAAATTTAGAAATTTCTGTAATTACTTCATTATATGCCGCTGTGTAGGTCTTATTAGTTGTAAAACCGTTAAGCATATGAACGCCCATTTGTGGAAAGTACCTTGCATTTACTACAATCAAATTTATCACCCCTTTCAATATTCCACGTGGAACATTTTGAAAATTTCCGTTTCACCTTAAAACGGATAAACCTGTTAGACAGCAAAAGACAATTGAATAAACCCAATATTTTTTATTTGCCCGTGGGGCATTGGTAGCGGCTGATTTAAGGACAACCGCCCGAAACCTTTACCTTACATATACTATTATACCCGATAACGTGAAAAATGTCAACAGTTTTTTGTATTTTTTACAGTTTTTCGCCGTAAAAAATAACGCTATTTTGTCGCTGAAATTTGTATAAAATGCGCAATAAAATATTGACTAAATAAATGACCTGTGATATAATAGAAAAGAAGTAACAGACAGGGAGTGAAAAAAGCATGAAAAAACTACTGGACAAAGTGTTAAACATTCGGGGCATAATGGCGTTTATACTTACTGTAACTTTTGCTATACTTGCAATTTTGCGCATTGTTACCCCGTCGGAATTTATGACGATTTTCACCGCTGTGATTGTTTACTTTTTTGTAGACAATAAAAATAACAGAAAGGGTGGTAAAAATGAATAGCCCATACATGGGAAATTTTAAGGTAACACAGGAATACAAAGGCGCAACACATGACGGGCTTGACCTTGTAGGACAGGACACTAAAAACATACATAGCACTGTAAACGGCGTTGTTGAATTTGCAGGGTGGGAAAATCCGGCTAATCATTCGCAGGGTTTCGGGCAGTATGTTAAAATTGTGGATAGTGTCACGGGGTACGGTTTTTATTTTGGACACCTCTCTACTATCAAAGTTAAAGCAGGGGACAAAGTGAAAATAACTGACGTTATCGGCGTTGAGGGTTCGACAGGCAACAGCACGGGTTCTCACTGTCATTATTGCATACGCAAAAACGGAAAAGGAACTCACATTGACGTTTCGGCGTTTTCCGGAATCCCGAACAAAATCGGGGTTTATAATGACGGGTACACAGGAACAACCCCCGGAACAACGGGAAAAAAGGTCGAACTAAAAATTGACGGTAAAACCGTATACACAGGAACATTTTGAAAGAGGTGTGAAACATATGACACGTGAGGAATTTAACAGTAAAGCAAGCGAACTGCTGGCAAACGCCGCAGACACTGGCAAAGTATCTGAAATACTTGACGAACTGCGCACGGGCTTTAATGAGGAAATTACCAAAGGCGAAACCGCCGCCGCCGCAGTTTCGGACTTAACCGCAAAGAATGAAAATTTACAGGCGGCTAACATGGCGCTTTTTCTGAAAACTGGCGAAACAGCGGCAACAGGAGAAAACGCAGAGGAAAACGCAGAGGAAAACGAAAATAAGCTTGAATATGCAGACTTATTTGATGAAAAAGGGGAGTTAAAATAATGGCAACTACTGAAACAATGGTAAATGTGTTAAACACAATAAGGGCAAACGCAAGCCCCAGCTATCAAGAGAGAGTTCCACAGGCAACGCAGGACAATATCACAGCCGTGGGAAATCCTTTACTTGAATACAACGCAACAATGAACGAATTTCTTACAAGCCTTGTTAACAGAATCGGGCTGGTTATTGTCCGTAATAAAGAACTTAATAACCCGTTATCAATTCTGAAACAAGGCGAAATGCCGCTGGGCAAAGATATTGAGGAAATCTGGACAAATCCGGCAAAGGCTGAAACATTTAACCCACAGTCAACAGACCTTTTGAAAAGAAAACTGCCGGACACAAAAACCATTTTCCACAGACTTAACAGACAGGATAAATACACTGTATCTATCAGCAACCCACAGTTGCGACAGGCTTTCACAAGTTGGGAGGCTTTAGACAGCCTTTTAAACAGCATTGTTACAAGTCTGTATTCCGGCAACTACCTTGACGAATTTATTCTGTGTAAAAATACACTTGCAAGCGCAATAGCAAATAACAAGTGCGTAAAGCAGACAATCGCAAACATAACCGACGAGGCAAGCGCCAAAGCGTTTATAACTACTGCCCGACTGTACCACAGGAATATTACATTTCCGTCAAAAAATTATAACGCTTATTCTATCAGCGGCGGCGACGGTGAGGTAACAACATGGACACCTGCGGAAGATATTAGGTTCATTATCCGCAGTGATATTGAAGCTTATACAGACGTCAATGTACTTGCAAGTGCCTTTAATATGTCAAAAGCTGACTTTTTAGGTAGTACCCTTGTTGTTGATGACTTCGGCAGTGCGACTAACTGCGTTGCCATGATGTTTGACAAAGCCTATACACAGATTTACGACAATTACAGAGAAATGACGGAATTTTTCAACGGTGATACCCTTACATGGAATTACTATTATCATGTATGGCAGACTTACAGCGTTTCCACTCTCTGTAATGCTATCGCTTTTGTGACGGGGGAATAAACTATGTTTACCCCGTCAACAGCGGTGTATCTATGCAATACACCGCTGAAAAGTGATAATAAAAATCAGATATCATTCAACAGCAGTGAGGAACAATTCGCCTATTTTAACGGGTTAGCTGTGCGCCGCTTTTCTGATTTTACGTATCAAAGAAAAGATAATATTATCCGTGTGCCAGTTAATGCTGAAATACTTTTCAATGACGGTGTTAATTATGTTATGTATGATAACAAAAATTTTTCAAACCGCTGGATATACGCATATATAACAGAAATTGAATATATCAATGCTAATGTATCACACATACATATAAAAACAGATGTTTTTCAAACATGGTTTTTAGACTGCGAAATTCTGCCGTCGTTTGTTGTCCGTGAAACTGTTATTAATGACGATTTATTCAAGCACACGTTGCCCGAAAATTTACCGACAGGGGAACAAATCACAGTTGCAACTACAACTATAGCCGACAGCCTTAATTCCCAGTCGCCGGACGAATTTGATAATAATTATTATTGTGTAATAATGACAAGCGAACCAGTAAAATGGCTATCAGCTACAATTCCGGCGGTTGATAGTTTTGTAGGCGGCGTTGCTAACCCTTGTTATATGTATGCTACCAGCCTATCAGATTTTTATTCCTTTATGGATAAAATAACAGAAAATGGACAGGTCAGCGCCGTTGTTTGCTGTGTTGCTATCCCGAAATTTTTTGTAAATTTCCACGAACTTGGCACAGGCGGCGGAACTGGGGGTGGCGGTGAAACTGGGGCTAATTATTTAGGTTCACCTTATTCGGCAAGCTTTACTATAACACAGACTTATAACCCCCCTAATCACTATGGTATTGATATGGTGGGTTTATCTGATAAAAATATTTATACGCCCGTTTCCGGTACTGTTGTGGATAGCCGTTGGGAAAATGACAGTGACCATTCACAGGGGTACGGGCAATTGATAAGAATACTTGACAGCGAAAGCGGCTTGTATTTTATTTTCGGGCATTTATCGGAAAGAAGTGTTTCACAGGGTGACACGGTAACCACAGGGCAGAAAATAGGCGTTGAGGGTTCGACAGGTAACAGCACGGGTTCACACTTGCATTATCAAGTTTCCGAGGGCTGGAATGAGGGCACGCAGAATCCGGCTAATTACGGTAATTTTCAAAACGTCGAGGGGGTTCAATAATGGCAGTTGGTTATATTACAGATATCAACGCAGAATTTGCAAGGCTTGAAACCGTTGTAAATAAAAATCTTAAAACGATTGACGGTTACACACCTAAGAATAAAAAATGTTTTTGTTACCCTTATAATTATTTAAGTTTAAATAATAACAGCGGTGTGAAAATCATTTTAAAGTATGAACTGTTTGACAATCCGGACAGTACGACAGCAACTATAAAATATTATCCTGTTGTGGGAAACAATCCTGTTTTACTTTGTGTACCTACTAACTACAAAGGGCAGACAAAAAATTTTGATAATTCTGTACAGTTTGCCAATTTTCCGCCATTGCCGTGGTCATATGACGTTTTCAAAAATTGGGCGGCTTTGAATAGTAATTCTATTACTATGAGTTTTGCGCAAAAAGGGTTAAGCCTTGCAACTGCGGCGGCGACTGGAAATGTGGGCGGCGTTATCAGTGGCATAACGTCAACAGCCGCCGAACTTGCAAACATGGCAGATAAACAGCAACAGCCGGACGAAATGAGAGGAACGCCACAGGGTAACGCCCTTTTATATTCCGGTGGAGCTGGCGTGTTTGCCCGTTGCGAATGTTGCCGCAGTGAATATATATCGAAAATTGACGATTATTTTACACGGTTCGGCTACTTAATAAATGAAGTTAAAAAGCCGCTTTTGAAAAATCGGAAAAACTTTGATTATATTCAGACTAAAGATATTGACATAACAGGCGGCATTCCCACAGAGGATTTAGAGGAATTATGTAGTATTTTTAATAATGGCGTGACTATATGGCATAACCCCAAAACTTTTGGAGATTATGATGTAGATAATTCGCCAATTTAAAAATTGTTCCACGTGGAACAATTCAAGGGAGTGTGAAACATTGAAACATGATTTTTCGCCAGTGTTGAATCCGGCAAACAAAAGCTTTGATACAACGGCGGCGTTAAACAATGCAACATATTTAGACTATTACAAAAGACTGCGTTTGTTAGCGTTGTCAATGTTTGAGTGGGAAAATCTGCCGGACAGTATGAACGAACGATTTCTTGAAAAAACATTATATATGTACGGTTTAGCGTGTTTTTGTTATGACGATAATTTAGGTTGGTTAAGTCTGCGCTGTATTCCGTCGGCAGAGTTAAACGTCTATGAGGAATCTTTAAAATATACCGCCTACTCAATAAATTATACAAAAACTTTTAACCGGAATGACATCATATTAATACGCAACAATTTAGACCAGTTGCCCACAGATATGACTATACAGCTTTTCGCCCGTCGCTTGTATGAGTGTGAGCGCACTATTGATGTTAACATCAAAGCGCAAAAAACGCCCGTGTTAGTCAAATGTACTGAAAAGCAAAGGCTAACCCTTAAAAACGTCTATATGAATTATGACGGAAACAGCCCTGTTATTTTCGGGGATAAAGACCTTGACACTAGCAACTTTGAAGTGTTACAGACTGGAGCGCCGTTTGTTGCTGATAAATTGGCAGAATATAAGCGTAATGTATGGAGTGAAATGTTATCATTTTTAGGTGTTAACAACGTTGCAACCGAAAAAGCGGAGCGACTTGTCACAGATGAGGTTAACGCCAATAATCAAATGGTACAGTTAGCCGCCGAAACTATGTTACTGACAAGGCAACAGGCGGCAAAGGAATTTAATGAAACCTACGGTTTTAATGTAAAAGTTAAGTTAAGGACTTTTGACGAAATGCAAGAACTTTTGCAACTGGAAAACGAAACCGAAACGGACGACGAAACGGGGGCGGCAGATAGTGAGTAAATACACTACAGAATTAAGATATCTGATTGAAAATAATTTTGATATTGGGTTAAAAGATTACCCCATTTTCGACGAAAACTACAGAGAGCCTTTGAACCGAAAAATTATTAATCATTACTATTTTAGAGAAATAGGCTTTGAAACTGCCGAACTTTTCAAGCGTTATCTAAATAATACCATGAATGAAATAATGCCGTACTATAATCAGTTGTTCAAATCTGAACTTCTGGAATTTAACCCCTTTTACAATGTTGATAAAACAGTAACAGCAGATAAAAATAATAATAGTGTTTCGGACTTCGTGGGAAATATCAGCGGAAAAAATACGCAGACCGCAGACACCGAAAACACACAGACCAATAACGGCAAACAGCAAACCACAACTGCCGCTACATCAACGGGGGAAAGCGTGGGTAATTCAACAACCACAAACAAAAACAAAAATGTTTCAAGTGATACGCCGCAAGGTTTCTTGTCAATCAATAGTATTGAAAACGAAACTTATGCAAGTGCGGCAGAAATGGGAAACGCTGAAAGCATAAACAATAGCAAAGCAACCTCAAACAATGCCGAAAACGGCATAACAGACCAAACAACCGCAGACGAAACAAAGGCAACGGGCAACAGCAAAAGCAACGCCACGACCGAAACCGACACAGCAAATAAAACAACGTCAAACGACTTTGAAAATTATATCAGTCATGTTATAGGCAAATCAGAGGGTGAAACCTACAGCGAAATGTTAATGAAATTCCGTGAAACATTCCTAAACATTGATATGATGATAATTGACGAATTAAAGACTTGTTTTATGATGATATATTAAAAGGAGTGTATGAAAATGAATGAACCATTCAACAGCCAAGCACCGCATTTTTTAACGAGGGTTAAAGCCTATTGTGCTAAAGTGTTGCCGCTTGTATTTGACAATTCATTAAGCTATTATGAATTTTTAGGTAAAGTATGCCACAAGCTTAACGAATGTATTGACGCTTTAAATGCGCAGAATCTCAATATTATTGAGTTCACACACATGGTACAGCTTGAAATGGAAAATTTTGAAAAGTACATTGAAACCCGTATGACCGACTTTGAAAACGGCATAAAAACGGAGTGGGCGCAGTACAAAGAGGAAATAAACCAAGCGTTTAACGATTTCAAAACACAAATTGAAACAGAGTGGGCGGCAGAAAAGGCAATTAATGAAAAATTCAGAAATGACCTTTTAAATGATTTCAACACCTTTAAAAATGAGGTAACCGCAGAGCAAACACGCTTTGAAAATCAGATTAAAGCGGACTTTAACACTTTTAAAGAAAGTGTTAACACAGAGATTGAACAGTTTGAACAGGCAACAAATACCGACTTGTCAGCATTCAAGAATACAATGCAGACACAGCAGAATGAATTTGAAAAACACATGGTTGAGTTGTTCAATAATTTTAAGACCACAGAAAAACAGGCAAGAACAGATTTTGAATCTAATTTCCAGCAGTTGTTTGAACAATGGAAAATTGATACACTAAACGCACTTAATAAAAGTATAAGCGACTGGGAAACAAATGCTAATACCGCTTTAATGTCAGCAATTGAGGAAAAAATCAGCGGCTATGTTGCTACCTTTAATGCACAGCTTAATCAGTTAACACTTGACTTAAACGCTGAACGAGAGGACAGGCGGCAGCATGACGAATCTTTACAGAATCAAATCAACCAGTTAACACCGACTGGCAGTATTAAAGCTGATACAGCAGACAGCGACGGAAATTCACAGCTTTACACAATCAACCCCGATACACAGGCACGCACAAATATTTTCCCAAAGGTTAACAACAGCGGCGGTAATATTCCCGAAAATGTTGTAACGGCTGGAGAAAAAAATGCTCGTGGAGTTTGTGAACTGTCCGCAAATGGTGAAGTATTTTTACCAAAAGGCGAATTATCACCCGTTTATTTAATACCTAACACCGATACAAACGAATCATATTTAAAACCAATTGGCGGCGGACGTGGAATAATGCGGCACAATTTACTTGCAAATGACAGCACAGGTTTTATAAACCTTAAAGGCACTACAGATTTAGGAAACGCCTTTATTAAAATTCCTATTGCTGATTTAGGACTTTCAACTGCGCCGAATGACGGGAAAGAAATGTTAAGCAAGTTGCAAATTGACTTTGAAATATACACGGACGGCGACAGCAACAACATACTTGCAAAAGCCGGACTGCGCTTTAATTTGTACTGGGCACGTTTTGACGGTGACTATTGGAAATGCGGCTTGATGTGTACGGGTTTCAATGATACTACGGGCATTGCCACAGTACCCCTTGCAAGGCTTATAACAAAAATCAATTTAGTTAATTACAACTAACCCCAGCCGCCCACATGGGCGGCGTTTTTGTGTCGCCAT